>Ga0123354_10020307_pt1 | contig 10447 bp, 11 predicted proteins | sample TergutLab28metaG_2_FD_97872 | JGI IMG/M metagenome (GOLD analysis project Ga0123354, IMG submission 97872) | Labiotermes labralis P4 segment gut microbial communities from Petit-Saut dam, French Guiana - Lab288 P4 | ecosystem: Host-associated > Arthropoda: Insects > Digestive system > Gut ...
ACGTCCATCTTCAGGAGCTAGCGAGTACTTGTTGTGTTGTGTAGGCTGACTTGAGGCGTGCTGGTGTTATGTGGCGGGATTGGCTGTTGGTGATGTGGTATCCGAGTGTAGGCTGAACCACTATTGGTAGTGGTTCAGCCTACACTCGGATACCACATCACCAACAGCCAATCCTGGTCAACCTTTATTCAAATATCAAGATGATGTATGGTCCAATATGCATAAGAACAAACCAGACATTATAATCCGTGATAATGAAAAGGGAACATGCATGTTAGTAGACATTGCAATCTCAGGAGACAGGAATGTGATTAAAAAGGAAACCGAGAAGATTCTAAAATATGAAGACCTTATAATGGAAATACAGCGCATGTGGAATGTAAAAACAATAGTGATACCAGTAATAGTAGGGGTGACTGGGACTGTTTCAAAGTCATTTAGAAAATACGTGAGCTACATACCAGGAAAACATGAAGTCAAGGAACTACAGAAAACAGCCATATTGGGCAATGCACACATACTTCGGAAAGTACTAATGTAAAAGTACAATAGATTCAACACTGAAACTAATGATATAAGCACCATGAATAGTAACAACAGAATAGCTGCAACACTGTATTCCTTAGGGATATAGTTTGTCTCAGGAATATAAGTATAAATACCCTGCATAAAGGAGATAATGACGATGATAATGTAGTCTGTTCTTAGCTGGTTATTGTACAACATGTTTAACCTCTTTAGGTCAACTAAGGAATTTATTTTGAACATGTTTTCGGTTATTTTGCAATGTTCATGTGTTGTGGTTTTGTTTTTCTTTTTATGTTCTTGGTGGAATTCTTGGGATTTTATGTTCCACGTTATTGCTACGTAAGAACAAGGAAAACAAAAGCCACAAGACAATAATAACAGTGCTAAATAAATGAAAATTTCTGTGGACTTAGATTCTGATTTTGACTTATACAGGTCAAAACATGTCATACAATATCTAACCAGTTGAAAGTGGTGATATATTATTATAAGTATTATATTTATACAAGTAACTGTACTGCAGTAAAACACTGGGCAGACAAGGTATCTTAATATTTTCATTTGCGACCTCTGTGCGTAATGCAACTGGTGAAGTGATGAAAACAGTCTCTATTTTTCAGCAGGTTCAAAGTTTGTTGCCTATGTGTCTGCAGAAGCACATACTTCTAATCGTTCTGACAGCAGCATTGTTTGCACTGTGACGGATCACGCTTCAGATATTATTCGCAGGTACCAGCAGGATATCCGGCACATGCCCTATGTTTCTGTGTCTCTGTACTGTTGTACGGGGCTTGGAGCTGATAAAAATGTGACAGAAATGTTCCTCATTTATCTTTTCATTGATGAAGAGAAAAGCATTGCAATGCCTGAAGAATGTTGGTCTTCTTCAGGCAGAAATGAAGTGCTCTATCAGTGTTTTCCCGTGTCGATCCAGCCGTAATGGGCTGAAATACCTCACAAAAGAGGATAAGAGGCCATATTTCAGTTGTGCAGTTGACCTCTTACTGTTCAATTTCCGGGCTTGGCATTGATCTAACAGTGTATCAAAATGCATGTTCTCAGGTGCTTTTGTCATGCAACATCGCAATGAATGGCGATATCTACAGAACCTGTATGAGGAGGTATCTAACCTCGAAAGAAGTATCACGTCAGGTTTATGACCAGTTGGTAAAAGTTGTTCAGGATGGGAATATGAAATATGTAAGTGGTGAAATGATAAGGTATAGGAGAAGGAGAAGTGGTGTTGGTATTTGTATGGTAGGTGTGGATATGGGAAGTCAGTCTGTGTTGGTAAATTATTATGTGGAATTAAGAGAGAGTTTGTTTATATGCAAGGGCAGTTTGTATAGATATGGGGGAGAGAGGATATCGGTCATTTTGTTCAAGGAATTCTATTTCGATGTGTTCGAAAGGAATTTCGGACAAACGAAGATGTTAATGGAAGGTAAAGAATTCACTATAGATGTGAAATGTAGTGTTCCGAAAGTAGTTAGCTTTAATGGTTCTATAATTTTTGTATCTAATGAACATCCATTTGGTGATGAGAGATTCTTATGTAGAGTGCTTATTGTTTGTGCCTATAGGAAGTGGCATGAAGATGATGATGAGTTCTGATTTGAATGGGAGGACAAGGAGGATGAGTGGTTAAGGTTTTTGAGAAGATGGAGGTGGTTGACCTCACGGAGGAGGATGGTGATGAGGGAAAGGAGAAATGGAATGGTTATAGTGATGCTCCGTATTTTTGGAAGAATGTTAAGAATAGGGCACTTAAATGGATTAATTTCAGAAGGATTGGTAAATATACAAAGAAAGTTGCAACAGTTTATGCGATTCCAAACTATAGGGGTAAAGGGCATGAAAATACTGGCATGGAAATGTTTAGTGCTGAAAAACTGTATGAGAGTAGAGATAATATGCTGTTGGCAATGAAATATAATGAAATTTATGTATCAAAAGTGGGTAATTAACAAGGTTGTGGCATATGTATGGAACCTATGTGGTTGGATAGTGGTGTGGAACAGAATGATATTACTGTAGAAAATGAAGTTTATACATTTTTTTTTGAAGGACATCAAGCATATGGAGTGTTAAGTAATTTTAGAACAACAGACGTAGCTAGTCACAATACTAGCAAGCTAACTTTGTCAAGTAATGTTAGAATGATAATTATGATTCTTAGGAGGAAACATATACATAAGTTTGGTATCTTAAGCCAGAGTGTTATATAACCAGTGAAGCAATGGGTTATGATTGGGCAACTGTTGTGAAGGTTGCAAGAGCTATGAGAGAGTGGGGTACATTGGTCCCCTGGCAAAGTTTGTTGATAAATACTGTAAGAATTGCCAGTGGACTGAGTTACATGTAATGGTGAGATACTACTACTACTACTACTACTACTCATACTACATGACCTTTGTTGGTAGGATATTTTCTACATGAATGTATCATTTTTTTTCCAGATATCAATAAAGGACAATTTATAATGGAAGTGTGCTTTGGGCTTGAAATGTTATGTGGAACTGCGATGAAAGGACGGTTGCAGATGGTGGTGTCAGAGGGGGACAGGCTCGGGCACAGTACTAGTCTTCCATGAGCATTGACATGTCTCCTGCTTCCAGTGTAGCAGCCTCACTTTACTTGAGGTCATTTATCTCATGTATTACATAGTATGCCGTGTACCTACATCAAACTCGGCATCATTTTCACCACACTGCCTTTGCAGATTGGTTACAGTTCTACAAGAAGGCTGTGTTGATGTATGTACATGGGTAGCAAGACTCTGGAAATTGATTAGAGCAAGCATGGTCAGTGTAAGTACTATAGGGTATGTGTCATGTGAGAGCGATGAGTCTTCAGTGGTGTAGAGCGTGAGTCTGGTAACACGTTCCTCGTTCCTGTATAGTGCTGCAGTGCTGAGACCTTGATTAACATCATTAGACAGTGGATTGAAACTAAAACTAGTAAGCAACTGCCATGCAGCTTATGTGGTTTGAGGGGGAGGTTGCATTCACTATACGGTTAAGGCACTGTTGCTTGTCTTGATGAGCGAACTGATGTGCACACTGACACAATTCAAGGTACTTGGTAGCTCTTCAAGTCTTCCATCGGGTGCCTCCCCAGGTGGTGGACAGGGGAACACTTACCAGATATGGTGGGTACTGGGAAAATAAAATATCCGGGGTGGACCAAAACTGGCACTGCTGCCTGGCATTTTGTTATTGATTTATCAAGGGCTAGAGGAAGAAAACCTTGACCAAAAATCACCTGGTCCTCCAGGTTGGGGGTTGATGCAGCGGGCCAGCTCCTTGCTCATCATTAAAAAACAAGAAATGCTAAAAAACAAAACACCAAGCCTTGGAAATTAGACGGAGATAGGTGACTCAAGCTAAGAAACAGGACTATGAAATTTGGTGCATGGAATGCTCAAGGCTGTAGAAATAAAATGGACGAAATAATAAGAGAAATAAATATAATGGAAATGGATGTGGTAGTTTTAACAGAAACGAAAAAGAAGGGAACAGGAAATGAAACATTGGGAAATTTATATACACATTTTTAGCGGGGTGAAGAAATATGAAAGGGCCAAAAGAGGGGTATCAGTTTTGATAAATAAGAAATGGAAAGGTTCCATAAAGAATTGGGAATCTATTGATGAAAGGATTTTAAGATTAGATGTGAACATATGGGATTATAAATTAACAATTATTGGAATATATGCACCTAAAGAAGATAATGGAGCTACAGTAAAAGATGAATTTTTTGCTAACTTAAATGAAGAAATAGTAAAATCTGGTAGTGGAAGACAACTTATACTAATGGGGGATATGCATGGAAGAACAGGAAGAAGAACTGGAGACACAGTAGTAGGAAATTTTGGAGAAGACAAGCGTAAGGACAACGGTGAAAGATTAATTGAATTATGTACACAAACATCACTGAAAATATGGAATGGGTTTTTTAATCATAAAAATATACATAAATATACATGGTCACAACATACAAAAAATTTGAAAACTATTATTGATTACGTAATAACAAAACAAGATTTAGAACTGAAAATACAGAATGTTAGAGCCTATAGAGGACCAAATTGTGGGACAGATCACAAGCTATTAGTAGCCAAAATTTTGTTTCCCTATATGTACACAAAGACAAACACGAAGAGAAGAAAGAGAATAACAATGGTGGATAAGAAAAGGAAATATAATTGAAGAAGTGAAGAAGTGTTTTCCATCTTTTACCATTTGTTTATTTTTTGCACGTATTGTGGTACAAACATTGACATACTTTGGCTAATAAGGAAGACATCTCTTGACCGTAAATGTATTATTCTCAAATAACATACTGTACAAATAATTTAAGTATAAAATGTATCATGTATAAGTGATACATTGTGCTTGAGTGAAAGAATTTCCATTTTTAATATTTTCTGGTGTTAACTACTCGTATATTGATATGTTCAGTGGACAGTAAGACTGGACATAGAAATACATGCTTATGAATTTACATATGAATATGTGGAACACATTTCTGTGCACCAAGTACACAGCTCACTTGAAACAGTTGCTGTGAGACTGCAGAGTCCGTTGAAGACAGAAGCTGCGAGGCACCTGCTCTTGTCAGAGCCTTTTGCACTTTCTAAGATAAACTTGGCATTTATCTGGTGACAAGTGATGTGGAGTTATGTAATACTGCAAGCACTGCATCTTCTCTTCTCTTTCTTGTATTTTCCCTGATTCTCCTCGTCCAGTTTTTTCCGCAGCATGTCTGGAGCAGAAAAGTATAGGAGAAAATAGCATTTTTTTTTCTCATATGTTGTTGCTGCATGATATTTCCAGGTGTCTTTGGTAGTGTATTGTTCTTCAAAATAGATTTTAGCAGTGAAAACTAGAGTTGCATGGGTGTAAAGAAAGAATTAAAATATATTCTATACTGCTGCTCGTAAGTTTTGTGAAGTGCACCCAGATTAAATTTTACCTTCATTTTTCATTTGGCCTTTCTTTGAGCAGTATATACACTATCACAGAAGTGGCTCTCGAGTTTAAAGGTACCTCTGATATTATAGTATTCTGTATGTTTTTAATATCGTTCACACTGGTGACCGCCACTTCTCATGTTCACAACACGGCTAAACGTGTGTGTGAATGGCGTCGTAAATGTGGCCAAACTACTTGTTTTGGCAACTTACGACTGACTTAAAAATGTGGTGCTATTATTGCAGACTAGATCAGGCCTGCTGAAACTGTAGCTTGTGGGCAAAGTCTGGCTCGTGATGGTGTTATGTTGCCTGGTGAGATATTTGAAATGAGAAAACCTCTTTTAACCCTTTCCTTGGCAAAGCTGAGATAGAACACCGAAGCAGTTTTTTTTTAAAATTTCGAGCTATTTGTGGAGATGTACATTACACTATTAGTTCATTTTGTAAAAAAAAATGTGCTATAAAAAGGAACTTTTTGCTTTATGTAGTGAATTGCGTTTTTTTTTTTTTTTATTTGATCCTCTTATTATCAGTAGCATACACTTATTCATTCTTCATTCTGTTCATTGAATTTCATATTGCCCACAAACACATAACAAATTTTACTGAAGTTGCCCAAACCATATAAAAGTTTTTCAGTACCACACACAAGGTTGAACAGGTCTGCTGTGTGTAGTTGGTTCTGTACTTGAATATTTCTGTTAAGGTTCAGTGATACGTGACATTTCGTGTATCATTTCTTGCATGGTCTGAGGGGTGTATTGTGAGTGGAACATACTGAGCTAAGACCTGTTCAATACTACTCTAACTTTAGAATTTTAAAACATGAGTACGGGAGTTGTAAGTCTGGAATCCAGTTCCATGTTGGACACATTTAACAGATTTCATGATATGTGGCCTAGTGTAGAAGTGATGGAAGTATTATGTGCTGTACATGATTTGTTTTGCATGTGATGCTACGTTTGTGGATCATTCAGTACATTAATCCTTGGTTTTTCTTCACATGAAGCAGAAGTATAGATTTGTATTCTTAATAGACACAACTGCATTTGGTATATTAATTCACTCGTTTGTTGTAATGTTGTCATGATACGAAAAAATCTTTGTGTGTGTGTGTGTGTGAGAAATATCCCCACTGGGAAGGTCACTTCGTGCTGAACGCAGGTGTATACATAAACGTTTAAAGGTCTTGGAATTCTACAGTGTGTCCCACTCGCTACCAAACCTGGCATTTCTTTAATAATCGTAACACCAATGAAGATATTACAATGAAATTTGAACAGGAGTACGTTCGCTGTGTGAGAAATGAAGAGGAATGTGTCTGTAGTCCACTTCAAATTTCGTTGCAATATCCTCATAAGTCGTAAAATTATTAAAGAAATGCTGGGTTCGGTAGCGAGTGGGACACATTGTACTTTGCTCCTGATGGGAATGAATGTGAATTTTTGGTTGGGGCATGTAGCAACTGTACGTACTGACTTATTGGGGCAGAGTCCTTGAGAAGTTAAGGGGTCTACAGCTAGCCAGACTTCAAAAGTTTGTGGAACCTGAAAGTTCATTACCGAATTCACAACAGCCCGCCACCTGTCCTTATCCTGAGCCAGTTTAATCCACTGCGGGGACCCCCAATCCTACTTTACAACCCATTTTAATACTTTCATCCCACCTATGCCTAGGTCTTCCAAGTGGATTCTTTTCCTCAGTTTTGTCCTCCAAAACCCTGTTTGCACCTCTCCTATCTACCATATGTTCCACTTGCCCTGCTCACTTCATTGTTCTTGATTTGATCACCCAAATAATATTTGGTGAAGGAGTACAGATCCGAAAGTTCCTCAGCAGTCTTTTCCACTCCCCAGCTAGCTTATGCCTCTTAGGCTCAAATATATTCCTCAGCACCCTATTCTCAAAAACCCACATCCTACATTCCTTACTCAATATGAGAGACAAAGTTTTACATCAATGCAAAACAAGAGACAAATTATAGTTCTGTATAACAACTGTTTGTACATGACACAAACATAGAATTTATCAACAGGCCTTATGTTATATGTCACCTGACTGTCAATGTTAGCCGACAGTGAACACTGTGCAAAAGTCTTGCAACAAAAACTTGGTTTAATTACGTATTTGAATTTTTTGTTTCTGCATGTTGGTCATGAAGTATGTAACAACGGCCTGTTAATTTGTTAGATGTCATTGCATGCAGAATGTGATTCATTGCCATCCTGGCTGAAGACTGAGCATGTGATTAGTCTGGCATAAATAACTATAATGAGTGGAAAGCAGAAGAAAATTACACGCAGTCAAATACCAGAAAAAAACAGTGATGGAATTATGATGCCACTTGTACGCTGGCATCACATTAGGTTTGGGACTTAACAAGGTTTTAAGCACCTGAGTCTTGTTTAATAGAATGTGAAAAGCTGACCTAATATCAGAGAACATTCTGCTGTATTTGTTGATAAAATGCTGTTGAATTTGATGGATTACCCACCAGCAACACCTTTCTTGCCGATGGCTGTGAGGCTCTCGTACAGTTCCTTGACTGGGTTAGCTTCAGGCCCAAGTCCATGTGCCCAGATCAATAGCATACGGAAACCATGCTCCTTGTAACTGGACGGTCCTGTGGGTAGAAGGATATGAACTGTTATTTGAAGGTACAATGGCTACTTCAATTTGAGAACTGAAAGTTTTTCATAATATATTTGAGTGTTTCCAGAACGAAATCTATATTTTCATATGCTGCGCTGCAAATGTTTGCCCCACGGGTCCAAAACCAAAGCCCTTGCATCCCTGGATTCTGTGTACATTCTGACCTGTATGTGGTATATGTCTTCCTGCCTATTAAGTGAAAATGTTAATACATGAAGACCTTGTCAGAGTGACTATTCGTTCTAAAGTGGAGACATTCCTGAACCGCTAGAAGATGGGATTGCGGATTCGGCTTCCACTCGAGGCATGAATATCCACGTTTTGGGCATGTTTTACAAAGCAAAAATAAAGAGATCCCTTATGTGGACACAATGCACATCCGTCTGTGTGTGACGTAGGAGCAGTGACTGAAGGTCGCTGGTTCGATCCCAGCTGGTGTCATTGGAGTTTTTAATTGACATAAAATCTTTCCGATCGCACTATGGTCCTGGGGTCGACTCAGCCACTAACAGAAATGAGTACCAGGCTCATTTCCTGGGGGTAAAGGCGGCCGGTGCATAAGGCTGACAAACTTACCACCATCCTGTGCTGTTGTCATGTAATCTGGGAGCCTTAACTTCCTGGAACCCTCTGGGTCACTCCAGGCCTGTAATGGGACTGCTTTACCTTTTTTACTTTCGTGTTTATTGACTGATTTAGTGGAAACTTATAATAGGAGCTGTCCGCTCAGTGCAGTCGCCTTGTTAGTCTCGTGAAAATTTGTACAATGAACTCCATGCTTTACTTTTAAGTAGGGTGAATGAAACTGCTTTCGCATTTGCTACATCTTTGGTCCGGCTTGGATCAGATCAGTTGTAAGGAATATCCACAAACCCTCATACAGTCATTGCAAGTTTCGTGAAAACGGGCGCAGTGAAAACCGTCCACAGTCCTGTAACACTTGGTGTTCGATGTGGGCGCAATTCAGTATACAGGTTCTGCACATAATGTATCGTACACATCGGCTCAGGGAAGGATGTACTTATATAATAATAATAATATTTATTAACTGCAATTGGGTTGTCACCCAATGGCAGTGGTTATTTTACATGCATACAAAATATGAAATTGGTTACTAATAAATTTAAGTCGGGAGGGCTACATGAGAAGCATGTAGTGGCAACTTCGAATCTTGGGAACCATCTCAGCATTTGAGAATCGTCTTAGCATTTGAGAACCATCTCAGCATTTGATCATGGGCTTGAATGCAGTCACGTTTTTGCTTTTCCCGAGAAATTGTATGCCATTTTCATATTAAAAGAACATTGGTAAATTCCGCGTATGACGTCACAGCCTACAATTTGCAATCCCTTTCAGTGTTGTACTCTAAACAGAGGATGCTGACGGTGGCATCACCTGCCTAACAGGCAGCGCCGAATTCCTAAAAGATAAAAGTTCCACGGATTAATGTTGAAACGACAGTGCTGAGACTGGGAATTGAGATAACCCAAATCCCAGTCTATACCCAGATACAGACATCTACAGTTCCATTCCTTTCACATTCCATTCCTTACCGCACCTGAGTGGCGATGACTTTAAACAAATTATGAATATAATTTCTGAAAGATAATTTTTTTTTTGTCTACGTGTTTTGGTGATCACGCACGCTCGATTTCTTCTCGGAGCGTGCATGTTCTTTCTTCGTAATTCCGTCTCGCCTTACAGAAATAGCGAATGACTGGCCATGCCATAATTTTTGTTACGTTCATAAAATTTTTTCATTGCATATTAATTAAGTCTGAGTCTAAATTAGCAGGGAGGAAGAAAATGAAGAAGTTGTAGTGAGTCGTTAGACTCGGCTGTTGATACTGTGTGTGCATTGCTTGCTAGTGTGGTGGTGGTGGTGATGTCGATATATCGAAGGACTCGCCCAAGTTCTCCAGTTGTTTTTTGTTCCTAATTTGGCAACACGGATAGCGTGTATGACAAAGAATGGGGAGTTTGCGTAAGCAGAACTTCCCTTGGCTGGTTGGAAGTGCTGCTTCGGAAGTCAATGTTTGTTTACCTAGGAACAGACCTCCCTGGCGAGCCCACCGGGAGTTTAATTTCGGTGAGTTAGTCCATTGAATTATTTTCTTATTTTAAATATTTATGTTTTATGTTGCGCATTGAACTATGTTTGCTTTTTTGGCTTATTAAGTTACCGATAAAGTAAGCAGCCCGTATGGCTGAGATATGTAAGAAAATGCATTAATGAAGAGAGATAGACGTGTTCAGAACGGGGTAAAATGGAATAAAATGGAATAAAAT
>Ga0123354_10020309_pt1 | contig 10447 bp, 4 predicted proteins | sample TergutLab28metaG_2_FD_97872 | JGI IMG/M metagenome (GOLD analysis project Ga0123354, IMG submission 97872) | Labiotermes labralis P4 segment gut microbial communities from Petit-Saut dam, French Guiana - Lab288 P4 | ecosystem: Host-associated > Arthropoda: Insects > Digestive system > Gut ...
TCATCTCGGTTATAAAAACCAATCAGTTTATGCTGTAAGTGGCACAAGTCGCTGTTTGTTCTCAGATAAACACAAAACACATAAATACAGTGTGGGCAGAGCGTACAGTTGTTGAATGTTAAAATGTTGGTGCATCACGTAAACAGTAGGCTTTAAAAGGTTAAGGAAAACTGATAGGTGGCTTATATGGGGTTCACACGAGTGACAGTACGGGGAGCAACATTAAGTCGTTAGTGGCGAATGACGAGACAGAGTTCAAAAGTTTAACTTTTCGGCCCTATTAGAAAATAGTAAAATTAACAATTAGCCAATTGGGGACCGTGATAAAAAAAAAGTAATGGGATGAAATTTGACCGGGATGGCAGCTACCGCTGCTCATGATAACAGAAAAAAAGGCCGTTTAGACTTGACTAGGCGAAGATGTAATTTGACTTGCTCCGATTTGGGCAGTTACAGTTAAATTTTATAGTACTAATTTTGTAGGTGTTTTACTTGACAAGGATAATTGGTTTTGAAAGTAACGTATTTCATTATTCGAAACACGCGTAATCTGTAATTAATAGTAACAGCAGCAGTGAAGTGACCGGTAGACAATAATCGTGAAGTGACAGAAGTAATCGATGTCACAACCATCAGTAATAGGATTGATTGTATAAGCGTTCTGGTCAGTTACTGTAATAAATCAAGGTAAAAGGTAGTTACTGAGATATTTTGTTAAATTACTATAAATTGTTTCAATCATTTACACAAGTGTTTGTGCACCTCTGATGAATCACGTAGATTCCCTGATGCCAAGACCATATCTACCAGTTGAGAGCTTCGAAAGGGTACGGCTAATTGCTTGTGCTTAAGGATGGTTGTATAGACAGTAGCATTCTTCTGCCTTCGTTATGCGTTAATAGACAGTAGCATTCTTCTGCCTTCGTTATGCGTTAATAGACAGTAGCATTCTTCTGCCTTCGTTCTGAGTTAATAGACAGTAGCATTCTTCTGCCTTGGTTATGCGTTAATAGACAGTAGCATTCTTCTGCCTTGGTTATGCGTTAATTGCGTTAATTACTGGCTTTTTGACTTCAGATTTACTAAATTGTTTTAATATTTCAAATGTTGATATTAATATAAATCATAAAATCTTTCTTTGCTTGTTTGAATGCCGTGTGTTAGCGATAGAACTACATGGATAATATGTGTAGTGCCGGTATTTCGAAAATGATTACTGCGTCCATCTTCAATGCTTTCGTAATCACGTTGCAGTCACTCTAAATTCATCCACATTCACTCTTGAATCACTTTGAAAGCATGCAATCTTATATTTTCTGTAGCTATTCCCTTACATGGACACAGTGCAGAGATAACACACAGTTAAACTAAGAGCTTTAAGGCATAAAGCTGCTAACAGTAATTTTAGAATTGCATCGTTATATAGGATACAAACTGCTACTTCCTGTTCGCTTCCCTTTGCTACAGCACGACACAAGCAACATGTCAGACCAATACTTTCGCATGGCTTGTTGTAATGAACTTTGTTCTTCATTTGCTTTAATGCAATTTTCTTTTTGCAATTTCCTTAATCTTATTATCTCCCCCCTCTTCCAAAATAAATAACCAAAGTTTTCTAGAATTCAATAAATACGGAACGTTAATGACCTTTGGACACGACGGAAGCAGAAATTTAGATAACAGAACAAACTTGGAGATTACAGTGCATTAGTTAATGTTTTTGGCATGTATAGTCATGTTACAGAAATCTGTTCGTTGTTTACTGGGAGATATGATATGTATAGTCACTGAGCGATAAAAAGTTTGTTTTCTTATTTAAATTTAAAGAAGAGCGCACTTTCTTTGCTGTTTGCATATACAAGCCGGATGTTGACGTTGTTAGCATCATGATGATTTATGGGATGTTGATGGTCTGGAAGAGAACAGATTCAAGATGCAAGCAGTGAAAAAAAACGCTACTGACAAAGGGGATTAGAACACAGTCCTCCGGAATACAAGCGGGGGTAGCGAGTGCATCAGTGTGGACGGGCATATGAAGAGACGTACGGCCTTCTTACTCGTGTATGTCAACACAGCAAGTTCGTCTTTCGAACCCACTTCCTTTGAGCAGGATTCAAAGGACAACTGTGAAAAAACACATTTAGGATATTTTATGCTTTCATGTCAGCGAGGATTATGGTTGTGGTTTTTGTGTAAAGCACTGACTAGTCTGAGGAGAAATAATATCTTACACCTTGAAGATGGAGGCATTATGTTTCAGCGAAAAGCAGAAGATTGCATGGTACCGCAATCAGACGCAGTGGCCTGGAACACGTTATGGTGGGAACGACAAAATTACGGATAATTCAACTGGAAATATTTGGTTCTTGAAAGTTGTTAACACATGGTGAGGGTCTGTCATTCACAGACAGGGTTTCAGTAATCGCCGAAGATGTTAGTTCTTAAAACTCCTAATCTGAATTAAAACTAAAATCTAAACTCCGTGGCCTTAGTCCGCACGCGAACTATACCGACAGAGCGGCCGCCGCCGGTCGGCGAAGTTAGTGCCAACTTTTGAATTACACATACGATATGTAGTTCTTTATCTGTTCTGTCGATCTACAATTTATTGTCTGTTGTGGGGGCCTTCTTATCTTTGATTTGTTTCGTTGTGGATAATGAAAGTAATGATCTATAATCTACACCTGTGTTGCGTCTGTAATTTTCTCGAACAGTTCTCATTACTTGACGTGTTCACTGCTATCTACAGGCGCTGTTAAGACAGTAGTGTATCGTACTGTGTGATCATAAATACACTGGCTCTGAAGTACAGGCTTAAGAAGAAACCAAACACGCATTCTGAAAACCAATATTAATCGTGATACAGATCACGTGAGACCCGAAACCTGTCACTACATCTTGTAAGTGCAGTGGTTACAACATACACCATCTACTTCAGCATGAACATCGTCCGCATTTGCCCATTACGTGTTTAAAATGATACCAACATTAACCAGCATTTATTTCCCTTAACAGCATTAATGGGATGATCTTCGTAGTGAAGCCACAGTCTGTTAGCAATCCAATCCACACGAACACAACACCCGAACTTTATACTTTCGTCTATTATTATTTTCGTACGAAATGTTTGGGTCGTTCTATTTGACCATCGTCAGAGAGAAAATAAAAGTGCATAAAGGAAAAAGTTTGCTATCAAAAGAGCCCCTCCTCCTCTTCACAATAAACCCAACAAAATACATTTATTATTATTATTCCCAATACAGGAATAATAAAACCTAAAATATTCGATAAATCGGGCAACTAAAATCTAAAATATGACGAAGAAGTTGAAAGAAGTTTTTGTTTATTGTTCGTCAAATTGTGACGATATGACGGACGCATCTAGAATTACTGATGAGACTTCGATTAACTGTATGGTACTGTTTATTGTGAGGCATGGTCTGAATTTTAAATGTAAATTACATAAAAATGTGTGTCAAAGTGTCTAAAGCATCAGGATAGTTTCTGTCTCAAATCAAACTGTTTCTTTTATGTGTTGAAACCAGGAAATACATACACTTCTTGGAACTGACCACACGATAAGTCGATAGAACACACGGACTAATATATAGTGTAGGATAAATAATAAGTGACCACGTAAATATGAAGGAACGTACCGGAAACTGAAGAACTTCTCTGGCTACGTGCTTTATTTAAGTAATACTTCCGTGAGATTCAGGATTGCCCTTCCGCTTGTGGTCTCTGTGGAATTCATTCAGCACAATAAGAAATACAAAGAACGGATGTTTAATTCGAGGACTGTAATTTTGGCCCGTTCTTTTGGAATGAAATATCTAAACGTGACAAAATTTCATTTTGCTTGATATCCACTTCTAGCTGTGGAAGTATGTTCTAAGATTAGTTGACCTTATAAAAGATGGCAGGGGAGCTCATGAATATGAGAGTTTATTGTGTTCGGATTAATTTGCGACTATCTGCAGCGTTCAACAGAGTACTCTGACAAAATATCGGGAGTTTCAGTCATTCTGGATTTTTTTTATAGTTCCAGGAATGGCGTTCTTCATATTACCAGAATTTGGCGCGTCGCAGAATTCCGTCGCTGAAGCTCGTGTTTCGGTGTTAATACTGGAGATGAAGCCAGTAGGTTTAACATTGCACATACACCGAAGAAGTCAGAGGTCAGAACTTATCACCTAGTCTGATTGCGTGCCAGATAACATTTAAATCCTTTAGTCCGTCTGCACAAGTTACCGGCATAAGCTAAATTTCCTGTCTTGTACTGTCTGGAACGTGACTGCTCGTTCCCTGTTGTTTGCCAGTCAGTACATGCAATGGAACAGCAAATATATCTGGTTTTGGCACGGATTTTGTGGGATACATAATTCCTGTATAGTGTAAGGGATAAAACGCATAGCAAGAGGCACGCACCCCAAAAGTGTGGGAAGATGTCAGGACGGAGGCCGAGATGAAGTAACGCTTTTATTCGTTACAAAATTACGATATAAGATCAATGGTAAGACAATCTGTAAATTTGTCACATTACAACAAATCCTGGTACAAGTAAGATAATGCGCCGAATTCAGACCTTCTTTCTTGAGTTGGCTCAACCTAAAGGCGTCTATTTCTTTATCGCAGCCGACGCCATATGACTGCTACAATTGTTCAGTACAATACACGTCACCTTGGGAAAAATACGGTGCCAAACTGAATCGTTTGACTGGGGTTAAATGCAGTCTGTCTTGTCTGTGGTTCTGGTCTAGTCTGGTCTATTCTGGTCTGCTGCGATGTGTCCGAACACAAAGGCCAGTAGACACGTTTCGACACAAACATATACCAAGAACATCCCTTACTTCACAGCACAATAACTGACCGACATATCCGTTGGTTAACCATCCGTATTGTTATGTTAGAGCTGCAAGCATTTCATCATTTGTCTTGACAAGCATCACCTTTCGTCCTATCGATTTTCCTGGCCTCTACTAATTCCCTAATGTGAAAAGATATTAATATTTTATGTCACAGCATCATAAAAGGGGAACTGTGTGATGAAAGATGAAAACTGAACATTATCTTTCGATTTAGCCATAAATTATTTTCTGTTCAAATAATGTGGTGAAATTTTAAGTGGGTATTTTGTTTCATTTGTGATGCGATGCAAATATTTCCAACAATTTATATTCGTTTTCCTTTCCTCCACAGTTTATCTCTGTTCCCAGTTGTCCGAAATGTAATAGTGACAAGTGAAGGAAGACACCTTATGCAAGTACGGAGAGACGTACGAATATTTAGAAGGCTGTGTTGCAGGCGTTGCAATAACAGCGATTCATTAGATTTCGCGGTCATGTTGTTCCAGTGGCACTCTGACTGACCTCCCGTAGCTAATCGCTGCAGTCTGCAGATGGTGGGGCGCTGTCACGTGCTGCTGATTGTAAAGGACTCGATATTTCCGTGGCAAAAAAAAAAACTATAGCATGCAATGATATAAAATTTGAAATCTTGACGGCAGTAGAAATTAATGTTGTGGTCTTGTAGGTTATGACACCCTGTTGTTTTCGTAGGTTGTTAACAAATACTTCGGAGAAATCTTCTGCCCCTATCTTCGACGCATCGAATAACTTCCCTGAAATATTTTTTACCAGAGACAAATTAACAGGTTATCATAACCCAGAATACTACAACCTCATTTTGAAGGGTTGTTCGGCATCCGTCACAAGGAATTACGTTCGGTCGTGGTATAAACAGTCGTAGATACTCTTCATTTTCCGGAGGAAGGCAGAAGGAGAAAGGAAGGAAGAAAGACAGAAGAAAAGAAGGGAATGAAGAAAAATAAAAAGAGAAACAACACAAAGATACAGAAAAAAAACAATAGTTTTAACGTAACTGCATTTTCCCATATTATCTCATAAACGGCACGATTTTCGAAAAAAAGGAAATTTATTGAACCTAAAATGTATGTTTTGATTTTTTATAGAATTTTTTCCGAAACATTCATCAATCTAAGAAGAATTCAGCGAGATATGATCAAAACTCTTCTTTGATCTTTATGTAATATACTCGATATAATTGTCAGATTTTAATGAAACTTGAACTTTCTAGACAGGTTTTCGTAAAATACTCAGCTGTAAAATTTCATGAAAATCCGTTCAGTGGGAGCCAAGTTGTTGCATGCGGAGAGACATACAGACAGACAGACATACACGACGAAGCTAATTGCCCCTTTACACAATTCTGCGAACGCGTCTAAAATGTCTTCTTATTACTGTTTAGAACGTCCTGTTAGTTTATTGAAATAGACGCTTGAAATTTTAATGGGTTACTCTGTCTGTAGACATGAAGACGTTTAGTTTTACAGACGGACACCAGCATTTAGGAGGAAACTACTGCCTCTATTTTCAAAGTGACTCTTGAACATGGAGGCATCTGAATTTTACGAAGCCATTTTATCTACATACCAAACCACACTGCTGCACAATAAAGAAGGCAGTGAAAAATTTATATTACGCGACTTTGATATTATAAGCCGCACTGTTCTATAGAAATACTTGAATTAAAATTTAAAAACACAAAAAGGCGCATAAAATATTCAACCGATCTAACAAATTGTAAAGTATTATACGGAACAGAAACGGGTAAAATATTCGCGCTTTTGAATACCAAAACTTTTATAATGTTCCTAAAAATATCCATAGACAGTTTCAGAATATAAGAGTACAGGCTTTTGAGTAGCAAATTAAAATTACTTTCAACTGCCGACAGATATTGCACTTCAGCATCTCAGATTATGAAAGTTCGGAGTTCAGAGATCTCGAAATGCCTTTTAATTCTCAGTAATGGAATCCGAATGACTGTATGTGCCATTAAAACCGGATGTGTCTGCGTGTGTAGCCGTGTTCAGGATCCGCCAGAAACGGCCCTCAAAGGCATAGACCACCAATTACGAATGTGAATGCGAAGAAATTCACCGTTTATATCCGTAGGACAGAGTAGTTACAGCTAATTTTATGGATGACTATTTTCGTGTAATGAGACTACAATTCTCATTGCTCAACTTTAAATTCTAAAGTCGCAGGCCTTCCGGCAAAGGCAGAGAGACGCTTATGATATTTAACTGAAAAAAATAGTAATTACTCTTGATATTTTAAATTTATGTGATACGAGCTGTGAGTTTGATTGCGGAAGGTAAATAATGTTCCAAACTGTTTGCTATTCCAGCCACGAGTGCAGATGAGGGACTCTTAAATTTAGCGAATCTGCGAGCAGTATTACTGTTTGTTTGATATGTTGCACATTTTATCCAGATCATATTTTATGTACGTTCACAATTGTTTAGATACTGGGATCCCAATACCGGAACAACACCTGAGACTTATTCTGCTAGAGGCCTGATGATGACCTGTTAACAGGCCGAAACATGTAGCCTATATACTCCAATAAATATTTATTGTGCTGACGTGTATTAGTCAATTTGTTATGTATTATTCTTAACTGCAATGTTCTTACCATTTTCAAGCACAGTGGTAATCATTTGTATCACGTGATTTAACATTCAATATATATTAAGCTTCGTCCGCAGAATGTATTTATACCACTTATTTGATCTCATCGAAAACGCGTCAGTGTTTCTAACCACCACTCTTTGGCTCTTTCATTTTAGTTCCTACTTCACAGAAAACCCACTGCTTTATTATAAATAATAATTAATTGCTCTGTGCACAGAAATAATAGCTGTTTTGTCTGTGATTCGTTCTACACAATATATACCATATTCAAAGTTCAGTCCTTTTGGTCGTACGTCGGGTGGTAACTTAAGTTACCACTGTGTTTTAAGCGGTTAAAATATGTGTAGCATCCAGTTTGGAGTAACATGGATCGTTCATTAACTGTTGGTGTTACACAGGTCACCTGAGATGTGTAAGTCTTTAATGCGCATTAAAGCTTTGTGCTGGTGTTCTCTTCCTTCTCTAATTAGTGCATTAGACGCTCACATTTCAAGTAACTCACAAAGCTCCCCTCTCTGTCAGTACTGCACGTTTGGAGCGATGAATACCTTCGGTCGGACAGAAACACAAGGTGGCTGGTAGGTAGTGTGGGTGGGTTGTATAGAGCAGCAGTGAAGGTGACCTCAAGGGAACATTCAGGGTGGTTACTGGTGTGTAATGGAGACAATTGCTCCAATTAGAGTGATACGGCAACATTACATGTTGCTCAGTCAATAATTTATCTGCTACCAGCGAGGGGAGGGTATTGCCGCTCTGAACAAAGGACGTGGCCACGCCAGAACCACGGCTACCCCAGTCAAGATGCACCTACAGTTAGGCACCTTACTTTCAGCAACCTATAATAGGTTCCACTCTGTATTTATGAGATGATTTGCATGAGATTGCTTGAAAATGAACCCATACTTTGGTGCGTTTTGTAAAGTTAGTGGGCGTCCTGTCTTTATTATAATTTAGTTCTTCAAATTAAACAACTGAATTCATCTTTATGAGGACGGAAACCTAATTATGTGAGTAATTAAGCATAAAATAGTCTTCTTCAGTTCTATTTCTTAACGTTGAATATACAGTAGAACCAATTCATGTGAAGTTAAAATTTTGGCAGGTAACTGAAGAATAAAAATACCAATTAGATGCCACTTGTTATTTTATTGTACTTCTTATAGGCTCAACATGTTTCGGGCATTACTATGCCCATCATCAGGAGCTCGTGACTATGTTGTTGATTACCACTTTGGTCGTATCGTTCTTGGTTTGCTGTATATTGGAGGTTAGGTGCGGTTAGGCTGGAGTGGTGTCCGGGTTGCAGGCTCGACCCTTCAACCCGGACACCACTCCAGCATAACTGCACCTAACCTCCAACATACAGCAAACCAAGAACGATACGACCAATATGGTAATCAACAACATAGTCGCGAGCTCCTGATGATGGGCATAGTAATGCCCGAAACATGTTGAGCCTACAAGAAGTACAATAAAATAACAAGTGGCATCTAGTTGGTTTTTTATTCTTCAGTTATTAGAATGATGCACGGTCCAATAAACTTCAGATTTTGGCAGGTGTTCAGCCATTTTTGTAAGTTTTACTTTGAACTTTCAGAAGTTCGTTGGCCATTTCACGCCGCTGATACAACTGTCGATACCTACATAAATTATGCCTCGCCACAATTCAGTTTTTATATTTATTAAAGCAACTTGTTTCGACCCATGTGGATTTTCATACTAGCAACACCAACGATGGCAACGTACAGCCTGGTAACGAAGTTACTACCGCCGTTACGTGTAACAATAGACAACTTCATTTCTTCCAATCTGCCGTAGCGGGTTCTACATCACGACACCACCAAATGCTTGATATTATATTTTAACAAGCATTTTAACACATAATCTAACAAAGTATTTAATTAGTAAACTGAGATCTCATAATTCACAGGAAACAATGTATACTGTCTTCAAGTGTTTTTACATGTATTTAGCCTGACGGTGACTCATGTTAACCGAAACGTGTTTCTTTAATAAACGTCGAAACTTAGTTAGGTTGGCAGTTAAATGTGTACAACTTTCACAAGATCACAAAATGGGATGTCCGCCTTAAAAATTGATCTGTTACTTGAACTAAAAGCAGTTTGCACACGATCACACTTCGTAACTTTGTTGTCCCGACGTGCTCAGTCTGGTAGGTGATACTCTTTCGGGAAACGGGTGTGGTTCACCGAATCACTTACTTACTCCATGGTGCAGAGTCCTTCTTGAGAAGCTAACTGGTTTGTAGCTAGTCAAGAAATTCCCCGCATTTCATGGAACCCGAAGGTTCATTACCGCACTCACAAGCGTCCGCCACCTGTTCCTATCCTGGGCCAGCACAATCCAGTCCACATACCCACATCCCACCTCTTGGCGATCCATCCTAATATTATCCACCCATCTACGCCTAGGTCTCCCCAATGGTCTCTTTCCCTCCGGTTTCCCCACCAAGACCCTATACGCCCCCCTCTCCTTCCCCACACGCGCCACATGCCCAGCCCATCTCATTCTTCTCTATTTTATCACCCGCACAATATTGGCTGAGGAGTACAGATCACTTAGCTCCTCGTTATGCAGTCTCCTCCATTCCCCCTCACCGAATCACATATAGTTTTAATTATTTGCTTTTACTTCTTGTTTTATTTACTCAATTTGTTGTTGATAAAATGGAAAAAGGCGTGCTGTATCAAGTTAAACAACTAATTCATATTTTATTAAAATAACACAGTCACTGTACTCACTCACTCACACTTCTCATACGCGACTGACTCCCTTACTGGACTGCTAGCGCCCGTTATCAGCTTCTAACCGTTTCGACGTTCAAATGTCTCCCTCCTATCTATCACCAACGGTTCTGAATACACGTTGACAGATTAACCTACAGCACATGGCCGTGAACCGTCCGTAACTGACGCCAGCAATCCTAA
>Ga0123354_10020314_pt1 | contig 10446 bp, 8 predicted proteins | sample TergutLab28metaG_2_FD_97872 | JGI IMG/M metagenome (GOLD analysis project Ga0123354, IMG submission 97872) | Labiotermes labralis P4 segment gut microbial communities from Petit-Saut dam, French Guiana - Lab288 P4 | ecosystem: Host-associated > Arthropoda: Insects > Digestive system > Gut ...
CCAGCAGGTGTTTCCTTACAGTCGTAAAGTCTGCAAGCGAGCAACAGTCACTTTCGATTGCTAGCACTTCTGCATCGTAAAGCTGCACACTGGGCTGGATTTACTGTTCAGTCGTCTTCCATTTCCAACATTTGAAGACAAATATCTCAGGAAAATTTTGGACCTGACAGAGTGGAAAGAAGTGGGTAATTTATGGAATTACATGAGGAGGAATATCGCGACTTCTGTGACAGTATTGATAACGCAGTAACGTGAATAGTGTAACGATGCACCGAACATGTAGTTTGAACGTAGATGAAGGATGCTTATAGGTTTATGGCGTGGCAATCTGTTTGATTGTGGGCTTGTAACACCGAAAGTTTATTAATAAAAGCGCTGATCTTGAGGAAATAAGTTGTGAGGGCCTGAGGCGGATGCAGCTGCCTCAAAACTCTGTATAATGAAGGATATGTTATTAGTGGCGTCGAAACCTCGATTTTCTGGTGAATCAGGTATTGTGATATATCGTAAATTGATTCTTATAGGCACTGTATTTTAATATCCCTTTTTCAGTAACAAAGTCTAAACAACACAGATAATTTTATTGTTCGGAACTACCCTCCTGCTTTTTTCCGTGGCACTGAACTATGCGTGTAATTGTGAGCCCTCTAGTTACATTGCACTTATAGGCAAAAAATAACATTCGTGCCTCTAGTTTATAGTTTATAACAATTGAAAGATTAAAATTACTAACCAGATAACAAAAAATTTATGATTTACATTGTCGTTTATGCTAAAAAGTATGAAAGTAGCAAAATACGTGGAGTCTGACGGAAGGTTCTGTATTATTTGTGTGTTTCGTACTGCATTTACATTACGCTACTGTAAGGTCGTTAAAATTATTTAGGGATTTATTGAACCACAGTGTCAGGATCTCAAATTCTATGGCATGTAATGTTAGGATGAGTGATGAATGGTACTTTGAAAGGGATTAGAAGGGAAGAGTTCAATCCCTAATCGAAATACTATCCCTGCGTCTACCTGGAAGGATTCTGAAAAAATGCGGAAATCCAAAGCCTTTGTAGCCGGTGTCACCGCTGAAATTCTAACCGGGCACCTCCCAAGCATGAGGTGTAAGAGTTACCGCTTGAGCCAATTTACTCTGTGGAAATCGGCAGTGGAATAATTTCAATAGCGAAGAAACTTATCTGCACTTTATGCATCCCGTTGTGGTAGACAGTAAGTAAAGGTAGATTAACAATCGTCAAAGACACGACGTTGTAAAAAAATAATAATTTACTCAGCTACATGTTTCGACCCTCTAGGGGTCGTCTTCAGGCCTTCCGCACATGATCTGTATACTCCCTAGTATGTTTTAACCCTTAACCCGCTAACGTGGAAAATATGGTGAGCTCCTAATAATGCCAGCAGGTGGCAGATGGGATTTAATTCTGCGTTTAAAGGGTTAAATATCAGACTTAGGTTGACCCCTGAAAGATCGAAACATGTTGCTGGTTAACTTATTATTCTTACAAAATTGTGTCTTTGACGGATTTAATCTACTCTTATTTAAAGTAACTTAATTAGTAAAACAGTGACTGCAGTCACTTATGTATACACCTGGAGGTACTGGGGAAAGCAGTGACAGACCGTGCAGTACCCGGTCTATGTCCAAAGCATGACGAAACTCGTGCCTCCTTAATATCAAGGAGGCTTAATAACCGCAATAACAGAATATATGGGTGGTCCCGGGTTCGAAAATCCGCCAAGAAACCGGCCCACACGACAGATTTTCGTGGCTTTTATTGGTCTCTACAAGAACATGCTGGCACCTTAAATTCAACAGGAATTTTAATCGGTCGCAGTTCTTTTCTGCCACATTTCTTTATAAGGTCTTTCACAAATGACGCTACGGGGAGTCCCTTTTATCATGTTCGTGCGCACGGCAGCTGTATCGCATAGAGAGCCTGTATCGCATAGAGAGCCTGTATCCAGTGGGATACCTGGCAACAGCTACGTTAATCAGCGAAACGACAATGCCTGGCCTAATATCCACTGCACATGAGCGAGCGTGTGTAAATAATAAATTGCTTTAGTATTTTGTGGCAATGGTGATGGACGTTAGAGCTTCTTTACTTACTGAGCAGCTAATTATCGTATGAGCGGAGAATACACTGTTCTAGGGAGTAGGCTTGCTATATGTTGTATGAGGTTGTGAACATGACCGCGCATGTACTTATGGGGTTATTTTAGGAGCTGTCATGTGTGCGGACAGCTGTTACGCATTTCAAACCATGACCTTCTTAATCACTTCACCAACCGAGACAAGAGGCTCAGATTTGGCAAATCAATCAACAGTCGTTTGGACAGTGGCAATGAAAGTGGTTTCGTGCAAAAGTAGGCTGCTTGATTCTGATGAAATGATCCTGGTCCCTCTGGCTCCATGTGCTCTATCTGTAATTTGCGAATGTTTTCTGTTTCCTTGATATCACCTAAGAATATGACATTTTGCTTCTACTTCTGTATAAGCCTTGCCGCATCAGATTTCCAAAACTTCTGTTTTACGAATGCTCTTCTTTTCTTTAAACAGGAAGAGAACGATATCCTCCAGTAGAGGATAGAGGCTCTCCAAATGCCTGCTTTAATTTTACTGTCCTCAGTGCCTGAATATTAATTTGTTGCGCGCAAAAAGTTGTTCTTCCGCAGTTAATCTCACTGCAAATTTCCCACTGCACAAAGAAGAAATTTTTCCCTCGTGTTTTGTTTAATACCCACATGATTGAAAAACGTCCGAAGTAAACGTTACCGATTTTCATACTTATATTTTACATAATTTTTTAATTCTATCTAAATTCACCCATTTAAAAAATCGATTTCTTTGATATTTAGCTTTTAAACTTTCTGCAATCTAAGGGACGTTTAGCCAGATATGGACCAATATTCAATTTACCTTATTTCAGTCTAGATTCTTCAGTCGAAATACGATCAAAATCCTTTCAGAAGTTCTGGAAATATGTCATATAACGGACAGTCATCTACTGCGTTGATATAAGTTACTTTCATGTATTTCACGCAAACCACGCCTTCGTTTTTTGAAACAGTTCAACTTCCATGCGATAACCTATACACGAATCCATGCCCTACTACAATATGAATGAAATTCAATACGGCTTTTATTCTGGGGACACTGGGACTGAATTTGGGCTCAGATTTATGATTACTTTTATCAGTGACCTCATACGAATTATGGGACAGTACGTTGAATTAATTTTATGCTTCCTTTGGTAACTCTCAAAACTGCAGCTCTAATTATCTATACCATTGCTTTAACCTTAAAAGGGCCCTTAATATGTTCACATTTGTATTTTTACGTTTAGCATGATCCTTACAGTAAACAGAAATCTTTTCCTGATACAGCCTTAACCGACTGGTATTTTAATGAAGGGCCTTAAGTGTTTACGGTGTGGCAGGATATCATATATTTTAGATATTTGCTGCATGAAGTCAGCCTAACTTTATCAGAAGAGTGAATCGGCATTCTGTAGCTACTTAACAGCAGTAAAATATTCCAATTCTCCGTTATAAATATAATGCTATTCACCCCTTCTTTTTTTTTTTTCCTTCCTTCTTCCTCATGTTCCGAAGGGACAAATTTATTACTCATTTCCATTTATGATCCTTACGCCAGCACTCCCTACGCCACATCAGGCGAACTCTTCAATTGAAACACTGAAGTACATAAAACATTACTGTCTTCTGCAATACGCTGCTGAAAATTGGACCCTTTGGAAAGTAGGTCAGAAATACCTGGAGAGATCTTACATGTGGTGCTTGGAGAAGGATGGAGAATGTCGGGTGGACCGATGCTGTGAGAGTGAAGTATCACATAGAGACAAGGAGGAGAAGAATATCCCACACAGAATAAAGAGAAGGAAAGCTAACTGGATTGGTCACGTCTTGCCTAGGAACTGCCTTCTACATCACGTTACTGAAAAAAAATACATTAAAGGATAGAAGTGACGGAAAGACGAGGAAGAAGACGTAAGTAACTAGTGGATTGCCTTAAGCAAGCGAGAGGTTACTGGAAATTGAAAGAAGAAGCACTATATCGCACTGTGTGGAGAACTCGCTGTGGTAGAGGCTATGGACTTGTCGTGGGGCGGATTACAGAATGAACGAATTAATTAATTTATTAATAATTGACTTCTGGGATGTGAAAACATGCTGTCTCGTAGAAAATTATCAGCATTTCGAAGAAGACACAACCTTAGTGTTTAGTGTAGAAGTGACAGAAGTTTCGTTCGGAGAGTAGGTAACTTTCTACATGAATATACACTCCCAGAAGACAAGAAACTTCATACTCACCACCTTGAGGACCCGAGATTTTTCTTCAGTCCCTGAATGCGTAGTTATGCAATAAGAATGTTGTCTACACATGTCGCCTACAGGCGTTTTCAGGCTGGACCCACATTACCAGATTAGCGTTCTTTCTACACAAATAGTGTTATTGAAAAACAAATGAAGGAGAAACCAATAACAGTATGAATGTTAAACACCCCTAGCTGCTTACCAGAGGTCACCATTGGGCACAATTCTGAACCACTTGTTTCATTCTCCCGCATCAAAACATATTTCCGTAGGATCCATTCTGATATTATCTCCGACGTCCATTGATGCCAATCAAGCAACCATATTTCACGAGGTATTCTTACCAAAATCCTTCATGTATTCTTTATCTCTCTGATCATACTCATAAGCCGAGCTCAACAAGTTGTTCTTCTGAGATTGTTACAAGGAATTAATATGAACTATATTAAGTGCCCTGTATAAACCAAACACTTGTTTTTTTGCGTGATTTAATAAATTTTCTTCTTCGAAAAAAGTACATTTGCGTGTAAGGAACGTATTTTTAGCTCGCTTTCTTTCGTTAAAGAGAAATGAAGTAGGCTTACCAAATTACCCACGTGATTCTATGTGGATCCTCTGTATTCTGCATGTCTCAGCGTTGGAACCGTTTAAGAGATTTTTCACGAAAACTATTATGAACATTGTCATGCTGGAGGCCAAACCAGTGCCGCAGTTTTCGTTGTAATACAATCAGAGCAGTCACATATTTCTGAATTGCGAGTTAGGTTTTGTGAGCTGCATTCAGGCGAATACCACGGAAATTAAGCCCATCTGCTACGGTACGGGGAAATCCAGCATAGATAACTTTTATTCCATTAGAAGAAAACTCATTGATCTGCTGTAGCGCCGTTGGTTGGATATGGTGAATTCAAACCAATGAGTGCAGGCCTTATGAATTTTCACGCTGTTAGTAATTGCAATCATATTTTCTTTAGCATTTCCATTATAAAGTAGTGAGCAAGTAAGAACTATGTTAACGCACAATAATTATATTATTTAATTTTATATCAATGGTCACAAATCAAGAGAAATTTCTTTAAGAGTTTCGTTAGCATTTCCTTGCTTTTCGTAGTGAGAAAACATTGATACCTAAATATTAATTCAACTGGAATTAAGCAAGTTCAGAATGGATAAGAATCAGTCGAAAATTGAAGGGATAGAATATACCTGGATGAACATTCTTGTATGGTACCAACCTGTCTGTGTGTGCTCACCGTGCCTTAAGACATACCGGTACTAAACGTGCATGCATTCTTAACCTGCGCACTGCAAGGGTATGAGTGAGCCAGTTTGCGGTCCGGTTAATTCACTTCCGCTGTCCTTATAATACGAGACGGAATGGTCCCAGCGCCAGGCTAGATGAGCTGTTGCGAATCGAACCCCGGTCTTTCAGGCCGTATTCAGTCACTGTAGTGACTAATGCCTAAGATGATTTGACACCTGTACAAGAAGTCTGATGAACTTGAACAATGGCATAATTTGGTGATTTCGGGTCCTTCAGGATGTACGAGTCTCAGCCTGTCATCGGTGATTATAAATGTAACTATGTAATTATCTTGAGCAACGGAAGTATGCAAAAACTGACATCTTAATCAGTCAACTCTCGAAGCCAAAGGGTGATATGACGTCTTATTTTAGAAACGTCACTTAACGCCACACGTAGACATAAGTAACAATAGGGTGCTTTCAGCATGTTTGAGGGATGAGATTTCTGCGTCTTACTTGAAGTCTGACGTTGTCACATGCAGCTGTTAACTTACAGACAAGTGTAACAAATGAGTGTTGCCTCTCCGCGGATTCTATTGTTCAGTCTTCTGGTAGAGACGAATAAATTCACCCCGAAGTCATCATTATTATGTCGCTTTCTCGTATAACAATGTCACCAAAGGGAAAATTATGTTTATCTTTCCAGAGTCTCCTATTTTCTGCTGGAATGTATAAATCTACTCAAAGTCTTCGCCAACACCGAACATCGTTCACTTCCACTTCGTGTTTGAGAGGTTCAGAGCAGGACTATAGTAACTGAAGTTTACGCTGATTACTTCAGTCCCTTTAAAAATGTGCTGAAAGACCACGGTAAAATAGATCACAAACACTTCTTTCTGTGTCCTTAACAAGTCTCTATTTATACTGGGTTACTGTGAAAGAAATAGACACTTTCAATGTTGTATTGAAACGAAATTATTAATGATTTAGCCAAAATACTACTTACATGGTTTTGTAGTACATGTTTTTAAGTTTATGTGACGAAGTTACAAATGTTCTGTGTGTGAGCCTTGTGTCACAGGACAGATATCAAAAAGATAGTCTAATTCTGTCCAAACAGAGCTGAGCATATCCTCGTCAACACTTGCAAAGGCTGTTGTGACCACTCACCCCCTTCTAGTGATGCTGTCAGGGAAGAGTAGAGCTATACCTCTATCCACCCTCTGGGCCACACCGGGCCTGTAACGGGATCACTTTACCTTTTTTACCCATAAACCTATAAAATGCGAAGACTCTCCTGACAGACACCAAAATCCTATATTGTTCACTTCCTCTATCCAGCTTTAACAGCATTTATTCCTGAGTAACATAATCAGGATATCAGTAATTCATAACCTTTCACAAGACTAAAATGTCGTATTTCAAAGCCACACAAAATACTGGCTAATGTTTTGAGCACCTCAGATTATGTACGTGAACTAACCCTCTTCGAAAACCTTCGGCAACAGATGCCTCGTAACAAAATATGCTGTACTGTGAAAACAGCGGCTACGGTTGGAAGACCTTCTAAACTTGGTATCACAATTAGCACAATTATCACCGTCACCTCGCAGCACATTTATGTCAGTAGCACCGGCAGCGGTTGCAAGAGAATCGGCAAAGTGCAGGTGAGATTTAGTGGGTGCACAATTTGGGCAAAGGCGGCACTGAGCCAGCAGACGATTACATTTTCTTATTTTCTTCTGTGGCAATGGCAATAAGAAGCTTACATTTTCGACGGGATTTTTTGTGCTTAAAGAATCAATCATATAAGCAGTTAATATAGTGCAATGTGTCAGTGACAGTACGCCAAATACAGTGCTAAATGTTTGCTGATGTGTTATTCTCCTTCTGGATGCGCATGTCCCAAAGGAGGATATTATTAAATATAAATGTTATTAAATATGACTGTTTCTTTGATAAATTTGAGCAGGTATCCAATTATTTTCCTAACTAATATATGAGCACTTCGTTAGAAAAGTTCAATATAAAATTATGGAGAGAATATACATTCAAAATTAAATACAGGAACGCCAATTCCTATTAAAATTAAAAAAAAAATCGATTCGTCGAAGCACAGTGTTCCCATTAAGGAGCGATTTTAATGAACTGGACTTCTGATAAGAAGTAATCCATGTGATCAAACCGTGTATACTGGAGTTCGTACTGATGTACGTGAGTCCAGTGTGAAGGACAATGGTAAAGCGCCATCTGCTTGAACATCAACAGCCTCTGCATTTTGCCACACAGTGTAGACCCACTTACGTGCTTTGCATGATTCTCACAATAAATAAATATCATTCCTTAAAGAGCATCAGCAGACTGGTCTTTATAATCCACATACACTTCTTTTTCATGAGGTAAGACCTGACATATCAGATTACAAAGTTCAAAAGTTAATGTCCATTGAGACTTTACACTTAAAAACTTGTAGAGAAACTGTCAAAAATCATGACAGCAGGATAGTTGTCTATTAGGCTACACTTTAAAAGCCAGTTGAGTGATAACGACCAAATAAGAAAACTAAGCCAGCTTAATCCTTTTTATAAAAAGCACGAAGTTTCTACCACCCTGTTGGTTGAATATTCCGTTCGTAAGAGACAGTGCTTTAACTCTGGACGGATAACCGCCTACACAACAACCATAATAAGCAGAACAAATCTCTTAAAGTCCTTTGTAATTTGCGTTTCACATTCCAGAATGCTATTTCTAGTCAAATGGCATGCCGGCGAATCCAGTCCTTAGGCGACGTTTTGCTGGAAGCAATGGGGAGCCACCAGTTGCTCTGACGTCTGCTATGACAACGGACCAAAATTGCTGGCCATACAGTGAAAACAAATGCACAACAAATGTACTCTTGTTTTTTGCGGTGTAATTGAAACCATTGAATTACATATGACATGCAATTTAAATTATTAATAAAGCAACAGCAAGCATGTTGAGGGAAAAGCTAGGAGATTTCCATCTTTTTTGTTTTTCGCCAGACTCCAGGCTAAGCTCAGTAGGCCAATACGGAAGGTCCTTCGACCGACCATCTCCACGCAGTTTCTTTTTAAGTTTTCCTTTATTGTACAGCAAATGCTGAGATGTTCCCAAGACCCAGGTCGCTACGGTATACTTCTCATGCAGCCCTTCTCATTTAAATTTATGGAAATCATCCCCTTGCTTTGAAGACCATTAAACTATTCTTCCCAAATTAGGCTCGTTAACCTTAACATATCAATCAAAATTCCGCGGTCCGTATTCTGTCCATACTAAATTCTTTAATTTCAAGCTACTCTTATCATAAGTATGAGCGGGCGGAGCCTGCGAACCTTCTAACGAAAGGATCCTCTTTCTTCTCCCCCCCCCCCCAGAAATGAAGTGCCGTTCACTTCTTCCATATTCTTACTTTCACATAGGAATCTGCTATTTCTTATGTGTATGTCCGTCCAATTGTTTGTCCGCAAGCGCATGACCTAAGGCACAATTTGGTTACAAATTAACCGATTTTCGCCATGTGCTGTACAACTAATGTACATTACTGAACAGACACGTGTATTGCACAGACACGTGTATTGCACAGACACGTGTACTGAACAAGACGCATTGCCTCTTTTTTTGTTTTAACACAAGTTTTGCGGATTGGCTGTACTTGTGTATTCACGTAAACTTTGTTGGGTTCTCCTAGATTTGAGATGTCTTTTAGGACCTGCCCTTGAAGATGAAGCGGTTAGGTTCTTTCGAAACGTCTGGATGTATTGCATTACCCAGTTCATAGCGAACATCCAAGAAGACCAAACCCCTTCCTTGGATCTATCAGATATATGGTCTGGCGGTAGAGAGTACCTAGACCTAAAGGACCCAACACTCTTGTTAACGTGATTTCAAAAGATGAGGTAAGCACAGCCAGCTTCCAAAACTCTGTGTCTTACCAGCAGTGAGACGATGGAGAAGTCCATATCAATCTTCTGGATAATGAATAATGCTGTCTTCATGATGTGGTGCTTTGCAGTAAATAGGATCTTCCCGTTGTTTAGAGGAACGTCTTGCTTTTATTTTCTACCAGGCCTCACGTCGTCAAGTCCCAGAAAACAACGGTCTTCACATTCAATGCTATAACAACCTCACATTCACTTTCGAAATCGTCTTTCAAAAGTTCTTTCTTGAAGTTTTTTTTAACGTGAACGCGCCGGCTAAAAATATTAACCCATGCCGTCAATACCACAAACCAAGCGAACCAAAAAAACACTCTGCGAAGGAACGTGAAAGACATGTTACATAAAATTATCGCTTTTCTTTCAAGAGAAAACAGTTTCTGGATTTTAACGATTAGTTTACCCACCAAAGCAAGTTTCTCGTGGCATGGCGAAAAATAAATTGCTTACCATCATGTTATATACGTGTGTAGGTGGCCATAATACTAAAATCTTTCTTACGTCACAGCTAATTTACACATCTCACTTATGCTTTTAATTAGCCAAAGAAGAATAAACGAGGCACTGTTTTCACGGATATCATAAAATCTTGTCCTGAATTAAAAGTATAGGCTGCCTTAAAAACTGTGCTTCAGCGCAGTGGCAGGAGGGTCTACGGCGACCCTATATTCTATCACTAAAACACTGAGGTCACCGGTTAAAGTCTTATTTGGGAGAGTGAAGTACGCCTCAGTTCATTCTGTGGTATGGTGTGGTGTCATGTGCAGGAAGAGGCCTTAAAACCGACCCTCCATCGTCCAAGGAGTCCTAACTAATACCCACAAAAACACAACATTTCACTTTCTAAAAGCAATGTTGCTGAAGATTTATGTCTTCCGGGATGTTAGACACCCCCCCC
>Ga0123354_10020315_pt1 | contig 10446 bp, 8 predicted proteins | sample TergutLab28metaG_2_FD_97872 | JGI IMG/M metagenome (GOLD analysis project Ga0123354, IMG submission 97872) | Labiotermes labralis P4 segment gut microbial communities from Petit-Saut dam, French Guiana - Lab288 P4 | ecosystem: Host-associated > Arthropoda: Insects > Digestive system > Gut ...
CCAGAGGGTTCCAGGAAATTAAAGTTCCCAGATTTCGTGACAACGGCACAGGATGGTGGTAGGTTGTCAGCCTTACGCACCGGCCACCTTAACCCCCAGGAAATTCTCCTGGTGCTCATTTCTGTTAGAGGCTGAGTCAAACCCAGGGCCATAGTGCGATCAGAAGTATTTATGTCAATGAAAAATCCACTTATACAATAGTTACAACATAAAACTATGTAGGTGTACATAAGTGGGTGTAATTGGTACTTCTGTTTTATTTCAGCATATTTAAGTCCTGCATAACCACCATCAGGGAATATACACTGACACAAATTCGCCATGTGAAATTAGTAAAATGTATACAGTATTAGCTGTTGCAATACAGATTACTGTTAAAATTTGCAATTTCAACCTTTTCCTCTTGACCACTTACATGTTTGTACAATTGACATGTAGCTTGTTAAAATATTTGCACTCAATATTACAATGCACCTTGTTAAAATATGTACAGAGAATTATTATTATTATTATCATCATCATCTCCTTTATGCAGGGTATTTATACTTATATTCCTGAGACAAACTGTGTCCCTAGGGAATACAGTGTTGTAGCTATTCTGTTGTTACTATTCATGGTGCTTATATCATTAGTTTCAGTTTTGAATCTATTGTACTTTTACATTAGTACTTTCCAAAGTATGTGTGCAGTGCCCAATATGGCTGTTTTCTAGAGTTCCTTGACTTCACGTTTTCATGATATGTCGATCACGTATTTTCTAAATGACTTTGAAATAGTCCCAGTCGCCCCTATTATTAACTGGTATCACCTTTGTTTTTACATTCCACATGCGCTGTATTTCTGTTGTAAGGTCTTTATATTTTAGAATCTTCTCTGCTTCATTTTTAATTATTATTATTATTATTCATTATAAGCTTCATGCAGGGTATAATATATTTATTATGTATGTCATGTTGCAGCTATTCTGTAGTTCCAGTTAATGCCACATACAATGTTTTGTCCCATGTTGCATGTTTTGTACTTTTACAATAGCACTTTCTGCAGTAAGTGTGCAGTGTCCAATATGGCCGTTTTTTGTAGTTCCTAGATTTTGCGTTTTCCCGGTATGTTGCTTGGGTATTTTCTGAATGATTTTGAAGTGGTTCCAGTTGCCCCTTTTATTACTGGTATCACTTGTTTTTACATTTCACATATGCTGCATTTCTGTTGTAAGGTCTTTATATTTTAGGATCTTCTCAGCTTCTTTCTTGATCACATTTTTGTCTCCTGAAATTGCAGCATCTATTAACATGCATGTTCCTTTTTCATCATCATGGATTATGATGTACAGTTTATTGTTAGGGATGATTCTGTCAGCACTTGTTGATTACATAATATCGAAACCTTATCTTCAGGACTTGTTGCTGCTAATTTTGGTACATGCACATACCCCTGTCACTGTCTAATTTTACCCCAGTTTCCATGCATATGTTGCAGTGTAGTTGAGCGCACACGTAATCGTGTCTCTTTATATGTTGTTCTTTTGCCAAATGACATGTGTTCTCCTGTCTCATCAAATTGTTGACATGGTATACATTTGCTAATTGTTTCTGTTTGTAATATTTTTGTTGCATGATAATTTTGTTTCCAATGCCTGACCTTTCAGTTGTCTCCTTTCACATCTCCCCTCAACAGCCATAGGAAGGTGTCTTCTTCACTTTTAAGTTCTGGGTCTATAGTTCTAATGTACTGTCTATACATTACTTTGGTTTCCCATTTTTTTCTTGAAGGACTAGCTTAATTTTGATTTTGCGTGTTGAATGCCTTCCTGTTTTGTTACCATTCTCACTCATTTGATTGGTTTTATTCTTCTGCTACCACATTGTTATTATTAACTAAGTAACTAACTCCATGTAACAGAGTCCTTCTTGAGAAGCTAACAGCTTCTCACCTAGTCCAGAATTTCCCTGCATTTTATGGAGCCCAAAGGTTCATTACTGCGTTCACAAATGCCAGCCACCTACCTGTCCCTATCCTGATCCAGAACAATCCAGTCCATGCCTCCTCATCTCACTTCTTGAACGTCCACTGTAATATTATCCTCCCATCTACACCTGTGTCTTCTAATTGGTCTCTTTCCTTCAGGTTTCCCCACCAAAACTTATCATCTTCATCATCATCATGCATTGACAGATTCTCTACCTTACACACTTTAATCAGGATCTCATACATTCAGTTCTGCGTTATCGTATAATTTTTAAAAACGTTATTCTTGTGTGGAGCATGATTTATAATGAAAACATATGTTCCTTGAATATTCTACACATTCTGTTTTGATAATATGACAAGGCACATTTACTTGGTGCAGAATCTAGTTATTTTTTCCTTTTCATGGCCTTTTCTGATCTGTTAGTTTTGTTTGCTCTCTGTTCAGTCTTCACACACCAATCTGTTAGCAGAGTTATGTGAAGTTTGGCCACATTGTTATCTTCCCTTGATGTTGCCTGCTTTTTGCTCTCCTCTTTTCTATCTATTTTTATTTGTGTAGATTTAATTATTGTTTGTTTATGTTGTTTATTTTTTTTTTTTTTGTTTTTTTTTTTTTTTTTTTTTGTTTTTTCTGTTTGTGAAGGCTCGTTGGGTGTATCTATTTTGGTTTCCATAATTCTTGGGCACTCTTGTACTCTTATTGTACTGGTTGTACACGGTAGATTTTTTTAAGAGCGTCATTTCCATAAGCCGCTCTGAGGCTTACAGGAGTTTCCAGTTTTGATTTCCCAAGTTTGCAAAAGAAATTGACATTTGCCTGCTCTTCAGACTTTGACACGGCTGTGAGTAGTAGCAGCACAGTTCTACTCCATGGCCAACTGTGGCACACTGACATGTCCGAGCCTCTTTCAGCATTTCACACAGTCAACCCATGCAGAATTTGGTTGCCTTGTCTTGACAGGAACCACATTTATTTCCGTGTGACTGGATTCCAGAAATGTTTTGATCCTCCCTTGTACATTAACACATGTTCACAGAATTTTATTGGCCCTTGTGGATGTAACAAAAACTTTTTTCCGTTTTGGCTATAGATTACACTTTGATTTATCATTCTCACATTGTTTTTGAATAAGAAGAATGAAATAACATTTCTCTGTGCATAGGCCTCGATGTTTGCAGTCTCCTGCAATGATAGTGGGAGCAGACGTGACTCATCCACCACCTGGTCAAAACAGACCATCTGTTGCCGCTGTAAGTATGGACAGGTATATCTTGTACCTTGAGTTATGTTCATCAAGTTGATATGTGCATAATTCCTGACTGTGCACAAAACATCTTTTACAATCCCAAAACAACTGTTTTTCAATTATCATTAATATTGGCAAACTGATGTCAGGTTTCTGTGCTTTTACAAAGATTCTGGTTTGTCACACGAGTTTGATCACATAGTTCAACAGAAATATGAATATCATGTCTGAAGCAGTTATTGAGTTAATTTGGTTTTAAAGACTTAGAACAGAATTCAACCAAACAGAAACATATGAAAGCCTGTTTCATTACCCATTAATCCTCTGATGGATAGTGGTTGCTCTTTGTATCATATCCTTTAGCATTAAGCAACTTAGAATTTCGCCCACAGAATGTATTTATGTATTTGCTAAGACTCTCACAGGAAAACAGCAGTTATTTCCCATAACGGCAGTAACTGGTTGGCATTTCTAGTGGATACTGTGTTCACTGTGAGGTAGGAACAGAATATGTATGTGTTGTTTAGCTGCGTTTGTGCTTCAAAGGCCACTGGTCAGGCAATTAATTGCCAGCCTCTCACCATGGAGCCCCAGGTTCAGGCCCAGTTCAGTCCATGTGGTATTTTGGTGTACAGAGTGCAACTGGGACAGGTTTTCCTCCAAGTACTGCAGTTTTCTCTTGTCAGTTCATTCCCTGTCATTCCGCCAGTGCTCTGTACTAACCTTCATCAACACATTGCTTGACCAGGACACATGGGCAAAACCTGGGAACTTTGCAGAATGTAATGCTCTTTTGGAAATTGGAGAGAACTGCATAGAGAAGTACTTTCATACTTCAAAGAGTTGACATATTGGAGTGTGATAAGCATTTGTTCAGTTACTGTTATATTCTTTATGATTTAACCTGTTATGTTGAAATTTGACATCCCTGATGCCAGCTTGAGTGAGCTTTGCTAACTGCCGATCCATCATATATTGCTAAAGTGAGTGCACATTCTGTGCCTACACAGCATATAATTTAATCTGTTCATGGTCACATGTCTCAATTAATACTTGATATTTGAAAGTATAGCTTAGTAGATATGGCTTTTTACCATTAAAGCATTGTTTGCTGTAGTTGTACTATTGTAATGGTCATTTTAAAAGAAAGTTATCTGCCCTCTGTGGGGCTACTCTATTGTTTGTACTTTCCAGATTGTAATCTTCTTATGGAAAAAAATTGTGCATGCTTGCAGACGAAGCATTGCACTCCATTTGGTTATTAGTATGGGTCACTTGTTCCCAGGCACATATTGTAAAAATGTTTCACTTTTCCACTTTGATTGATTGCTTATATTGTGCTGTACGTATGGATGTTCTGTTCTCTCCTCTTAAGGCATTTTATAAAACCATTTTTATTGAATTTCAGTATTTTTAGCTTCAAAGGTATCAAAATATTTATTCCTTGTATCAGTGACTTTTTGTTTTATGTTTTGTGTGTGTGGGAATGTGCATTTAAGGAATTTAAAATTTTAAAGACAATTTCAGGTGTCGTTAGACATTTGAAAGAAAACTTTTGAATAAGGAGAAAGGTTTGGACAACCTGAATGATCCAGATGAATGTGTAATCAGTGACAGTAGCAAAAGCGACATTAGTGATGATAGCAGACATACCCACTGCGTTGAGGAGCTGCATGATGGGCACAAACACAGACGGAAGAAACATACATGTATACAGCTGGACATCAGGTTGTGTAATGACATATGCATGGAATATACCCGCAGGTTAAGAATTTGATCTTATGGACAATTTGTGGAAAACACAAGTGGTTTGACAGTGTAAAGTGAATGAAGGAAGACTGATTTCCACAAGTGGCAACGCGGTTGGAATTGAACAAGGACATTGGATTCAGTGTCTTTCTGAGTACAGTGAAAGTTGCAATATCTGTCAACTCTAGGATCAAGGTGTCGCTGTTATAATTTTTTAATAGATATTAGAAGGTTTACACACACAGGGTACGTCAGACATGACCATTTAATTGTTTTTCCTGTTGCACGTTCTGTTCCCCAATCATCACTGTTGGTACAGTATGGTGTCTGTGTATAATCTAGAAAACACACCAAAATTTCCCTCCAATTATGTTCACAGCTCTGCTGCCAATCGATGTGATGGTGCACTATAATGGGTGTTGTACTTTCTGGTTAATAGAGCTTTCCACAGCATCCCAATCTGGATATCACATCTTTTACTCTACCTGAGTTTTGCCCAGTCACTTTGTCAGTCCACCAGTAAGCTGTACTCATTGCTTACAGTTGCTGATGTGAAAGACCAGAACTGTCAGCACATGATGGTAACTTTGGTCACCCATTGCAACTTCACTGCAAGCCACACACTTGTCTGGACCCCAGTTGTAGAAGTTAGAGTTGTTAAAACAAGAAACAAGTGGCAGTAAATAAGGTGTTTGAAATATCTCCTTTGACCTTTCTGTGATACCCACATTATTCTGCTAGTTCAAAGTAGTGTATGTATGCTTTATTTGTATCTTTTTTTAACTGTTACAGGTGTGTGCAAGTAATGATCCGCTAGCTTTTAAATACAACATTCAGATCCGACTGCAACCTCCCAGAGTCGAGATCATTCAAGATATGGAGGCTATTATGAAGGAGCATCTGTTGTACTTTTATAAATCCACACCTCGGCTGAAACCGGAACGGATAATATTTTACAGAGATGGCGTGAGTGAGGGACAATTCCTTGAGGTGTGTTTCTAAGACGTACGGTAAGAGCAGACACACACAATGAGTTTGCACCCGACAGAATTTGTGATGGAAGTTTCTCTGTTTACCCAACTGTAGTATGACCACTTTTCTGTGTGGAGGATTGCAAGAACTAATGGAAAAATTGTATTTACAAATTTGTGACAGTCGTTCTTCTTCTGTGGTGCTGCGGTTCGATAGTCATTCTTCTTCTGTGGTGCTGCAGTTCGATAGTCATTCTTCTTCTGTGGTGTTGCAGTTCGATAGTCATTCTTCTTCTGTGGTGCTGCAGTTCGATAGTCATTCTTCTTCTGTGGTGTTGCAGTTCGATAGTCATTCTTCTTCTGTGGTGTTGCAGTTCGATAGTCATTCTTCTTCTGTGGTGCTGCAGTTCGATAGTCATTCTTCTTCTGTGGTGTTGCAGTTTGATAGTCATTCTTCTTCTGTGGTGTTGCAGTTCGATAGTCATTCTTCTTCTATAGTACTGCAGTTCAATACGTTCTTCTTCTATGGTGCTGCGGTTCAATAATCATGCTTCTTCTATGGTGCGGTTCGATAGCCATTCTTCTTCTGTGGTGCTGCAGTTCGATACAGTCATTCTTCTTCTATTGTGGTACGGTTTGATACAGTCATTCTTCTTCTGTTATGCTACGGTTTGATACAGTCATTGTTCTTCTGTTGTGCTATGGTTTGATACAGTCATTCTTCTTCTGTAGTGCTACGGTTTGATGGTCATTCTTCTTCTGTGGTGCTGTGATTTGATGCAGTCCTTGACAGCCTCAGCTGTGCTCCTCCATTGTTGCTTTTGTGAGGGTGACATAATTTGAGGATTCTCAGTGTTGTGAGGGGGGGGGGGGTATGTTGTAAGTTCCATGCCCTGCCTTGCAGTGTGGAGGATGGGGTGCGTATCTTTGGCAATTTGCTAACTTGTGTGGTGTGGTTGGTCATACCAGCAGCTGCTAGCTACTGGCATAGCCTTCAGTGTTGCTGATGCCCACAGAGCCCCTTCACCCATCAAAAATATACCTTCTACAAGACGGAGTTAACACAAGGGTAAATTTAGGGAGAATTTCCCATATAAAATTCATAAGTATGTTTTTTTTGTGTGTAATCACCTTTGTTTAACAGTCACTGTTACTTTGAACACTATGAAAAATATAAAAAAGACAGTGTGTTAGATATAATTTTCCATATTGGCAACAAAACTGAAGTACGATTTGGATTAATCATGGGACAGTGGAACAAATTAGCCTTTATCGCATTTAATTCAGTCTTTGTGCCTGCTGTACGGTTTATCTGCGACGGCCCTTTAAATCATTTGCTGTATTTGAAAATAAATGTTTATATCTTATGATCGAAAGATGATAAAATAGTGACATAATCTGCATTGTGTTGGGAATAAATCAAAGATATTTCATTTCATCAAAAATGCAGCAGAAATGTTGAGTGCCTACATGCAGGAAGCTAATTTTAAAAAATTTAATGATTTTCAATGTATTTTACTTACATTTCTGTTTCAACCCCATGTTTGCATAGGAAATTCCAGTTTCAGAATTTGTGAGTTGTGCCTTGGCATGGTAGTGTAAGAAACATCACCGTATTACACACACATCATACTTCAGCCACACTTCACTAAAAACTTTCTCTTCACACCTCTCACAGTTGGCTGTGTCACCATCACAGACTAAGACAGACCAACCTTTGTTGAGTGCTATTCCTGTCTACTGACTTGTGCCATCATTTCCAATATACCATTCACAAAGATGAGTCAGGAATCTCTACATGAAATTTCCTTACCCCCAACAAGGAAAGAATAAACTGTCGTATAATATGTGTATCCAGTCTGGTCACACAGTTTGTAAATTTTTATGCTAAAACATTTGTGTTCTGTGGGTACATATTGTCAGAAAATGTCCCTTCCTTTGAACAAAGGAATAGCTTTGTCTACAGCCAGATTTTGCATAACCTTTCAGAATTTTTGTCCGTCATGTCAGGCTCATTCTTGTTGTCTGTGAAGTGTAGAAAGTGAAGGATGTGAAGGTATCTGTCCCGTTTCATAGCACTAGTATAGAAATGTGTGTGGAATTGGTGGTCATTGACCAGAAGTCGGTCAGTTTGTCCTGTATACAATGTCTTATTTGGATTAGCACAAGAAACACAAGCATTTCGGCCTCAATTGTGTCAGGGAGGGGCAAACGTCCGTGCTCAAGTCTGTCGAGGTGGCTTTGGTAATGTCTGTTAGTCTCCATTGCCAGCGATGTGATAATTTCTGCCACATACAACGGGAAAACACTAAGTGGATTTGAGCCGTCATTATATGTGGCACTTCATTGCTTTTTGCCTCCCTGGGGCCCACCCTAAAAGCGTGTACTACATTTCTATGAGGGCCAAAGGGTTGTGTCCTCTGCAAAGTGGATGGTGTTGGACCTGTTGACCTGGCCCACTGTGAAAAATGTCCTCTTCATCAGAGGCATCTGAAGAAAAGGAACTGCTGGTTGCTTGACCTATATGTGTTGGTCAGTCCAGTTGCAGGTGTGACAGCCCTGGCTCATATTCAAAACCTCCCTCATCCTCAGAGCTTCTGTCACTTGGGGCCCCTGCTTCATAACTCTTGCTGTCCCAAACTAGTTCAGGTATCCAATTTAGGGACAGGAACCTGGCTCTCTTACTTGCACGCTTTACAGACTGCTTACTTAGGAACGAATATTTGGTCTGGCTTACTATTATGCAATTGAAACAGGTGGTCATGTAGTAAAATGCCATATATTTCAGCTGTGTCAGGCTTGACTCTTTACAAACCAGTCTTTTTAAATCAGACTTCAGTTGCAATTGTAACCCCAAGTGGAGCTCACCAATGAGGCATCTCATTTTCAGCATACATGTTGGAAGAAGCATGACATCGCAGTACAGCCAGTAATGACCTATTTATATTTGTGTGGCAACAGTATGCAGCCTGTTTATTGTATTTTTTCAAACCTTCATTCTCTAACATTGCACGATCTGAACTGAAGTGGAAGACAGGCATGAAAGGACCTGTGTACCTTTGGTATTTTATCAAATAAAGACATTTGGTGCCTAGTCCCTTTTAGTAGTAATGTATCCTGGCACCATCCACAGAGAGTGTCTGTATGGCTAGTATAAGAACCAGAGTGCCGTATATCAGTCAGTGATATTGCGTAGTTATATTTCAGCGGGGTACACAGCAAGAAAATTCTGCTACGGAACACAGCCTTACTAGATGTTCCTGTAAATGCAATTCTTGGCAGCATGAATGAGGCTTTGTTTCCAGGAATGTTGATCTGTTGTTACTACGAACTCCTGTGAACTGCTAGACGTACCTTGTGAAGGGCATGAAAGTTGTACTGTTGCATAGCAAAACAAGAAACACATGAGGTTTGCAGGGTGCCTACAGGCTGCGAAACTGCTACTCATGAGGTACATAGGTTCTTAATTGGGTAAAGTGGCCAGAGTGTGAATCTGACCACAAAATAATTTAATGTGCAGTTAGTGAGTGGGGCTATAATTCTTTGCCTCTACATGAGAGTACGGGGTATGTAAATGGCCACAGCATACCACATATGGACCCTTTCGTAACATACAGATTTAAATCACTGTACCGCACACAGTACGCCAGTACAGTAGCTGTTAATACATTAAAAGATAGACCCCATATATACCTTTAGCACATTTTTACATTTACTGCAAGGTGGTGGTGGTCATTTTTATGGATTAGGAACAAATTCTCATCTAATGTTTGGGTAAATATGGTATGAGACCCCCTCTTACTTTTTATTGAAACTAAAACTATCGGAACTTTCTCTGTAATCAGCTGACTATGGTGTACTGGCCACCACATACCCTAAATTCCTTGGAACTGCCATGTCACTTAAAGATTTTAAAAACTTTTCTGTTTATCATGTAAGTTACATACCAAACAGGAAGATGCTTGCAATGTGCTTTACAAAGTTGAATGAAATAAGAGATGATATGATTTCTTTTACATTGTGAAAGGGTCTGCTTTTGCATTAATTGAAGTGTTTTGTGCAGCTCATATCCAGTCACTTTACTGAGTTCTGTTATCTCAGGCTCCTACGGCAATTGGAACTAAATCACTTTTTTACTGTTATATACTAATTTTATCTTGTGTGATACGTGGCTGAAACAATTGAAGAAGTTAGTTAATGAAAACATAGCATATTATGGGAAAAGTTTATATGATTAGTAAAGTGGTGAGAAGTGAAGGGCTGGGGTGAAAGCGTGAGTACAATATGGGTGGGGAAAAATACTGGAAACTGTATACAGTACTTTCTGACCGTGGTGTTGTTTACCTTTTCAACATGTTGTATTTTAAGATGTCTTGTTTGTATTGTTGTTAGTTGTCTTGTGTGTACTGTTGTCATCTTATGTGTATTTGTTGTACTATGTGTGTATTGCTGTTTTTACTTTAGATGCCGGACTGCTGGCTAGAAGTCAGTATCCGGAAGGTCCTGCGACC
>Ga0123354_10020316_pt1 | contig 10446 bp, 9 predicted proteins | sample TergutLab28metaG_2_FD_97872 | JGI IMG/M metagenome (GOLD analysis project Ga0123354, IMG submission 97872) | Labiotermes labralis P4 segment gut microbial communities from Petit-Saut dam, French Guiana - Lab288 P4 | ecosystem: Host-associated > Arthropoda: Insects > Digestive system > Gut ...
CCGTGAGGAGCACCCCCCACCTTGTCATTCTGCGCGTAGTCGCAGAATCCAGGCTGTTAGGAACGAAGCTTGATCCTGCAACCAGCGCGCAGGATGACGAAACCGGGAGTCTTGTTAGCTTGCTTTGGCTTCCTCTATCAGCGCGACCAAACCGGACAGTCCCGTCTCGAAGTCCACGCCATAGCGATTGTCCGTCTGAGCCTTATAGCTGCGCTCGATACTGGCGACCGTGAAGCGCACCGCCGCCGCGCAGGCCTGCGCAAGCGTCGCGCCGCGCACCAGCGCCGCAACCAGCACCGAGCCGAAGACGTCGCCCGTACCATGATACATATCAGGCACCAGCGCCTCCTGCGCGCAGGCGAACTTCTCGCCAGCCGCCTCATAGCTGGCGGCGCCCAGGTGGGCGTCGTCGAAGGCTACGCCCGTCAGCACCGCGGCGCGCGCCCCCAGCTCACCGGTCAACGCGGCGCAAAGCGCGCGCACCTGCGCCTCCTCGTAGGGTGGCGCCACCCAGTCGCGCCCGAGCAGCAAAGCCGCCTCGGTCGTATTGGGAGTGATCACGTCGGCGACCGCGCACAAACGCGCCATCCCCTGCGGGAAGTCTGCCGGAAACAGCCCGTACAGCTCGCCGTGATCGGCCATCACCGGATCCACGATCACCTTCGTGTCGGCGCTCTTCAGGCGAGAGATCAGCTCGATGACCAGGTCGATCTGCTCGAAGCTCCCCAGAAACCCGGAGTAGATGGCGTCGAAGTGCAGGTCAAGGGTCTGCCAGTGCTCGACGATGGGCATCACGTCTTCTGTCAGGTCGCGGTAGGTAAAGCCCTCGAAGCCGCCCGTGTGCGTCGAGAGCACCGCCGTCGGCAGCACCGTCACCTCGACGCCCGCCGCCGAGATGATCGGCAACGCCACCGTTAAAGAACACTTGCCAAAGCAACTGATGTCATGGACCGCCAGGACCCGTTTCAAACCTGCCACGTAGCTCACTCCTTATTCTGATGCTGATAGCAGCGCGCCCCCGCGCGCTTATTGACTGACCACCGCGACGCCGGTCTCAGGGACCTCAAACCAGGTGCGCCCGGGCGCCAGCGGGATCTGCGCGCCGCGCGCGTCGGTGAAGGTCGGCGGCGTGGTCGCCGTCGCGCTCCAGGTACCGTCGATGCGCTCCCCATCCCTGAATATCGCCGCTTTGCCGCTGCCGCCCAGGGTTGTGTCATAGGTGACGTTGCCGGCGGGGTCAAGATGGCTTTCGGTCGTGTAGGTGGCCCACATGACCACCACGTTGGTGGCCCACACCTGCGCGCCGGTCAGCGCGTCAGTGTGGACCTGGCCATCGGTCGTGCGCAGGTAGTGCCCACTCGCGCTGTCCCAGGTCCAGGCCGCGTGCGTGATCGTGGAAAACGGGACAGAGATGCTGGTAGCAGGCAGGGTCGTCTCGCCCGAAGCCAGCGCCCCGAAGACCGGGCCAGGCCGCGTGCCCGACGCCGATATCGCGACGCCCGCCTTTTGCGCGACCGCGTAGGCCTGCGAAAGCGAGGAGTAGAGGTTGTGCGGCGCCTTCTTGCCGCTCACGCGATGATAGAGCGAGCCGAGCGTATTCGCGCTGAGCTTGTTCAGGCCGCGCTGCTTCAGACCGCTCGCCACCTGAGAGTTCGCGCCCGAGTAGAGCAGCAGACCCTGATACTGGGGCACGATCCAAAAGTCCGAGAGCCGCGCCGAGCGCACCGGCCCGACGGTAGCGGGGATCTGCGAATCAAAGAGGCAGTTAAAGCGAGTGATACCGCCCTCGACCATCGTCTCATAGATGATGTCGGCGCTGTTAAGACCCGACTGAGGACGCGCCACCTTCAGGTTCTCGATCTTGACCGAGAGCGGATAGCGATCGATCGGGGCGTTCGCGGCAGCGGGCAGACCCGTCAGCGGCCACAGATGCTGCGGCGCCTGGGTGACCTTAGGCTCGCTTGTCACCGGCGGGAGCTTAGTGGTGGTCTGCTTTTTGCAGGCGGCCAGGCTTAAGGCCAGGCAAGCAAGCAGTACGGCTAAGACCAAACGAACGGGTACACGATGCTGCTTTATAGTCATACGAAAGAACTCCTTGATTCGTTGAGCGAACAGGATAACAGGAACTACTTTAGCGCTTCGGACGCCTCGTCATCGTGGTCTGTATCGGCCTTGTTACCACCGGCTGGCGGCGTGGGCGGCGTGAGTGCCGCGGGCAAAAACGCCGACTTGGACGACGGCGCGTCCTTCCAGGGCCACTTGAAGGGCTTCACCGGCTCATCGCCATGCTTGAGCGCCCAGATGATGAACAGCACGCCGATGATGATCATCGGCACCGAAAGCAGCATCCCCATCGTCAGCCACTTCGTGTGCATCAGGAAGCCAAGCTGTATGTCCGGCTCGCGGAAGCACTCGCAGAAGATGCGGAAGACGCCGTAGAGCGTCATCATCATGCCCGCCAGAAATCCGCGCGGCCACAGGCGGCGGCGCAGCGCGAGTATCAGCAGGATGACAAAAAGCAGCAAGCCCTCAAGGGCTGCCTCATAGAGCGCGGAGGGATGGCGCGGCAAAGGACCCGCCGCCGGAAACACGACGCCCCAGGCCACCTTCGTGACCCGCCCCCAGAGCTCGCCATTGATGAAGTTGGCGATGCGGCCTAAGAAGATGCCCACAGGCAGCGCCACGACGCAGAGGTCGGCCAGGCGTAAAAATGGCTGCTTGATCTGGCGCGACGCAAGCGCCAGAGCCAGGACCCCGCCGATGATCGACCCATGAAACGACATCCCGCCGTCCCAGGTCTTGAAGATGTCGAGCGGGTTGTGCAGGTAATAGACCGGATTGTAGAAGACGCAGTAGAAAAAGCGCGAGCTGACGATGCAGACCACGATGAGGATGAGCAGCAGCGTCAGCAGATCATCGCTTGACATGCCCAGCTTCCAGCGCTTACCCAGCCCCCGGATGATGAAAAATCCGATGATGAAACCAAGCAGGTAAGCGACCCCGTACCAGCGAACCGCAAACGGACCCAGCGTAAAGATCGTAGGGTTTACCCGTTGCAGCCCGTGGGTGATCGCCTCCAGGATGCTTGCCATCTAGGCCTCCGGGTTCTCTGGCGCGGGCGCGGCCGGCGCGTCCTCAGCCTCAGCAGGCACGGGAGTGGCCGGAGCAGCAACCGCAGCCGCCTCAGGGGCAGGCTCCGACGCCGACGCCGCCACACTCGGCGCGTCCTCAAACGACACCTTGGGAGCATCCTGCTCGGTCTCAGGCGCTTCAAAGCTCTCACGCGACTTGAAGCCGAACATGTTGGCGATGATCACGCCCGGAAAGCGCGCGATGGCGACGTTATAGCTCATGACCGTGTCATTGAAGAACTGGCGCGCGAACGAGATCTTGTCCTCGGTCTCGCTCAGGCTGCCTTGCAGGCTCAGGAAGCTCTGGTTAGCCTTCAGGTCAGGATAAGCTTCAGCCACCGCCAGCAACTGGCGCAGCGCTCCGGTCAGGCCCGCCTCGGCCTTGGCGCTGTCCTGTGGCGTCGTGGCGCTGACCGCGGCACTGCGGGCCGCGACGACCGCCTCAAGGGTCTTTGACTCATGCGTGGCGTAACCCTTGACGGTCTCGACCAGATTCGGGATCAGGTCCCAGCGGCGCTTAAGCTGCACCTGGACCTGCGCCCAGGCGTTATCGATGCGCGCGCGCAGCAGGACGAAGCGGTTGTAGGTCCCGACAAAAACCGCAAGAAGGATCACGACGATAATGGCGATGATGATAAAAACCCACATGGGAATCTCCTTCGAAATCAGAGGTGGCTAGTCTTCGTTCGTGCGTTTCAAAAAGTCGTCAACGGACTCTATCTTATCAAGCTCGCTGCGGAAATACCCCAAATGGGATTCTTCATCCTCGCCCAGCTCATGTTGAGCGACCGGCTCGTCAGGCTCATCAAATTCGGGATCGAAATCAAAACCAGAAGCCCAGCCCTCCATCTGAGCGAACAGCGCGTTGAGCGAGTTCTCTGCCATCGGACCCATCGGGCTGTCCATACTGTGCGAGATCGCCTCCATCACCTGCAGCAAGGCCGCGGGCATATCGGCGGGCAGTTGGGTGATGACCGTGATCAGCGTGCCACACTTCGGGCAACGGACCAGAAGTTCAGCATGATCATTACTCTGGATCTTGACCCCCTCGACATTGGGAAGCCCCACCGTGATCATGCCGTCATTGGGGCACTGGACCTCAAATTCCATTTCAAATGCAGACATAGGATTCATACTCCTTCATAATGACAGTTCATTATAACGCCAAGCTCCTATGGCTGAGGCTTATGGGGTCCTTTTGTGAGGAAGAACACACAATAGAGACAGGACTGTTTGAGGGCCTGATCGCGGTCGATATCCGGATCGAATACGAGCGCGGGGTCGCTCGTGACCTCGTGCGTCGGCCGGTCACAGGCGGCAAAAAAGCACTTCGACGGGCACATATCATAATCTGTCACCGCATGCTGACAGTCCTTTTGTATATCTGGGTCACATTCACGTGTACGCCAACACGCAGCCATAAGCGATTTCTCCTCATAAGATCTGATTCATACAATAGGCCAGTGTAACACAGTGAACCGGCAAAAAAGATATCCGCTATAATCAGTGCCATGACTACTACAGAAAACACCACCCAGGCCTGCGCGCCTGAAAAACACGTTCATACCCTCGTGGTCGGCACCGGGCCGGCCGGCATCCTCGCAGCGTATTACGGCGCGGCGGCCGGACCGGTCCTGATGATCGACCGCTTCACGCTCCCGCGCGACAAAAGCTGCGGCGGCATGATCCATCCCCTGTCTCAGACGATCTTTACCGAGATGGGCGTGTCCATGCCCGGCGAGCTGCTGCTGGACCCGGATACGGTCTACTTCCGCTACAACGACTGGGACAAGGACATCTGTTACGACACCAAGCTGGGGTTTCTCAACGTCGATCGCAAGCCGTTTGACGAGTGGATGCTCTCGCTGGTGGCCGACCGGGCAGAGATCTGGGACGCCTGCTCCTATCAGGGACATGAGGACCTTGCCGACGGCAGGATCCGGGTGAAACTGGACATCCGCGGGTCGCTGCGCTTTGTCACCTGCGACTGGCTGGTCGGCGCCGACGGTTCGCGTTCACGGGTGCGCAAAGCCCTGGGGCTCGCGCCCTTCGATTGCTACCTGAGCGTGCAGGACTACTGCCTGCGCACCGGGCCGGTCGACGCGGTCTTCGACTGTTTCTGGACCAAGAAAGTCCCCGACCTTGCGATCGGCTACGTCATCCCCAAAGACGAACGCGTCCTGGTGGGGCTCATCTACTACCCGGGAACCAAACGCGCGCCAGAGCAGCAGGACCGCGCGCTGGAGATCCTGCGCGAGCGCCTCAACATCGGCCCTTCGATCAAGCGTGAGGGGTGGTCGGCGCTCAAGCACCGCAGCATTCGCGACATCGTCGCAGGTCAGGGGCGTGTGCTTATGGTCGGCGAGGCGGGCGGCTTTCTCTCGCCCACCTCAGGCGAGGGTATCAGCTGGGCTATGGACAGCGGGCGGGCGGCCGGACGCGCCATCGCGGCCGGGGGCAGCGCCAAAGACATCCTGGCGCGCCATCGCCACGACACCGCGCACCTGCGCCGCATGATCGCCTGGCGCCTGAAGGTCTACCCCATGATGACGTCGCGCTGGGGCAAGGACCTGTTCGGCGTCACCCCACGGTTCATCATCGAGCACCTCACCAACCACATCTGATCGGCGAGTGGCCGCGGGAGTGGCCGCAGCCCGGGCCCGAGCGGCGGCGCGTCGGGTCGACGCGCCCTACCGAGGTTTTGCTGGCCGGGATTCGCCACCAGCTCACGCCGAAAGCGCGATGGTAGCGGCGCGCTAATCCAGGTACATGCGGCTGGGCGTGGTGCCCGATTGATTCTGGTACTTGCTCCGCAGGCTCACGTGCCCATACGGGCGATCAACCGGCGTCGTCATCAGCGTAAACGAGATCTGCCCGATGGGCATGCCAGGCACCAGCACGATCGGCAGGTTTGACACGTTGGAAAGCTCCAGCGTCAGACGTCCCTTCCAGCCGGGATCGACGTAGCCCGCCGTCGAATGGATGAGCAGCCCCAGACGCCCCAGCGAGCTCTTGCCCTCAAGGCGCGCCACGATGTTATCGGGCAGCTCGATGCGCTCGATGGTCGAGCCTAAGACGAACTGCCCCGGATGCAGAACAAAGGGCTCGGTCGCGGTCGCGGTCGCGGCACTGGTCAGCCCTGGCTGCTCGCGCAGCGGATCTATGTAGGGATATCGTGAATTATTGAACACCTCAAAGCTGTCCGACAGATGCAGATCGATGCTCGAAGGCTGGATATCGGCCTCCTCGCACGGGTCAACAACGATATGCCCCTGCGCCATCTCCAGCTTGATCGTCCTATCAGAAAGAACCATTGTTCAACCTTTCTTGCCACTTTCAGCAGCGGCGCGCCGAGGGCGTCGCGCCCTACAAGACCACGTCAGCCAGAACACTCACCAGCTAACGCCAGTCTACCATCACAAACATTCCACCTGCATCAAAGACAAACCTTTTGCCAGCATCACCGATAAACGGCGATCGGCGTTCGCTGGCAAGGCGCCGCGAAACGTAGCGGCCTTTGGGCCGTGAGTTTCGCGGGAACGCCGCCAGCGGGCGCCTAGCGCCGTTTTACGCGCATTTGCTGTAGCCGCAGGCGCGACACACCGCGCAGCCGCTCTCATGTTCCAGCACGCCGCCGCACTCGGGGCAGGCGCCGGTCAGGTTGTCCAGCTGATCGGCGTGCTTGCTCACGGTGGTGTCAACGTGTCCCGTCTCGTGATACTCGATCGCATGCTCCAGCGCGATGCCTACCGCGTCGGCGCAGGACAGCACCCGGCCGCCTTCCGCCCACATCGGGCTCGGGCAGCGGATGCCGCGCAGGTGCGGGATGAGCGAGTGCGGGTCGATCCCCGCGCGCAAACTGGCCGAGATCATGCGGGAAAGCGCCTCCATATTCGAGGCCGCGCAACCGCCCGACTTCCCCATCTGAGAGAAGAGCTCGCACATGCCCTGCTCGTCCCAGTTGACCGTCACATAGAGGCTGCCGCAGCCCGTTTTGATCTTCTCCGTGCGGCCCTGCGTGATCCCGGGACGCGGACGCGGCTCAAGCTTGCCGACCCGGGCCTCAGCGTTCTGCCCCTCCGCCTCTTCCGCGCCAGCGCCAGCTTTTGCGGTCGAGCCGGTCGTAAGCACTTGGCTGTCCTTGCTCCCGTCGCGATAGATCGTCACGCCCTTCACGCCCAGGTCGTAGGCCAGGTCATAGACCGTCCGCACGTCGTCTGTGGTGGCGCTGTTGGGGAAATTGACGGTCTTGGACACCGCGTTATCCGTGTAATCCTGGAAGGCCGCCTGCATACGGATGTGCCAGGCGGGCGTGATGTCGTGCGCCGTGGCAAAGACCTTCTGCACATCGCCCGGCACGTCGGGCAGTCCCCGCACGGTGCCGTGCTCCGCGATCTCCTCCATCAGCTTGGCGCTGTAAAAACCGTGCTCATGGGCGACTGCCTCGAACAGCGGATTGACCTCGACGAGCTTGTCGTTGTCCATCACGTTGCGCACGTAGCTGACCGCGAACAGGGGCTCTACGCCCGAGGAGCAGGCCGCGATGATCGAGAGTGTGCCGGTCGGCGCGATGGTCGTCACGGTCGCGTTGCGGATCGGGTCGGCGTCCGGCGTGTCATAGAGCGAGCCTTTGAAGTTCGGGAAGGCGCCACGCTCCTGAGCCAGCGCGCGGCTGGCGGCCTTGGCCTCCGTATCGATGAAATGCATGACCTCAGCGCCGGTCGTGACCGCCTCGTCACTGTCGTAGGCGATGCCCAGCAGGATGAGCATATCGGCCCAACCCATCACGCCCAGGCCGATCTTGCGGTTCCCGCGCGCCATCTCGTCGATCTCGGGCAGCGGGTAACGGTTGACCTCGATCACGTCGTCAAGGAAACGCACCGCGCGATGCGTGATGCTCTTGAGGAGCTCCCAGTCGATGACACGCGCGCCGTCCTCGCCCTTTGTGAGCATGCGTGACAGGTTGATCGAGCCCAGGTTGCAGGCCTCATAGGGCAAAAGCGGCTGCTCCCCGCACGGGTTGGTCGCCTCGAACTCGCCGATCTGCGGCGTAGGGTTGGCGCGGTTGATGCGGTCGATGAAGACGATGCCGGGGTCACCGGTCGCCCAGGCCAGGTCGATGATGAGCTGGTAGACCTCGCGCGCGTCAAGCTCTCCGCAGGCGTCCTTGTTGTGCGGGTTGTAGAGGGTGTACTTCTCGCCCTTGCGGACCGCCTCCATGAAGGCCTCAGTCAGCGCCACGCTGATGTTGAAGTTCTCAAAGTCGCCATTGCGCTTGCAGGTGATGAACTCGAGGATGTTGGGATGATCGATGCGCAGGATGCCCATATTGGCGCCGCGGCGCGTGCCGCCCTGCTTGACGGCTTCAGTCGCCTGGTTGAAGACGCGCATGAAGCTGATCGGGCCAGAGCTGACGCCTTGGGTCGTGCGCACATTGTCGCCGGAGGGGCGCAGGCGCGAGAACGAGAACCCCGTGCCGCCGCCGCTCTTATGGATGAGCGCCGTGGAGCGCACCGCGTCAAAGATCTCTTCCATCGAGTCGCCCACCGGCAGGACAAAGCAGGCGGACAGCTGCTGCAGATCGCGCCCGGCGTTCATGAGCGTGGGTGAATTCGGGAGGAACTTCAGGGAGGTCATGAGGTCGTAGAAATCCTCAGTCATGAGCTCGACGTCGGTCGCAGTCCCCCAGACCGCCTCCGCCGAAGCGATGTTGGCGGCCACGCGCGCGAACATGTCAGCAGGCGTCTCGACCGGGGCCCCGTCCTCGTCTTTCTTTAAGTAACGTCGTTCCAGAACGGTCAATGAATTAGGCGCCAGACGCTCGTTTATCGTCTGATCGAGGCTCGTCCCTGTTGCTTTTCCCGCCATGTCTCCTCCTTGAGCACCGAGTTTTGAGTAGTATCACACTTTTGTAAGAAGCCACAAGATGTTGGGCCTTACTAGGTTAAAACATCAAGATATTGTGCGTCAATATGGTTTTGGGAGAAAAAGATGACAGCCCGGTAACAGCAACTCAAAAACGCGATCAACGTTCGCTGCGGGCATCTGCCTACTCAGCTAACCTTCTGGCGTTAGTTGGAAATCGTCCCGACGGGCAATATCCTGTAGGGCGCGACGCCCTCGGCGCGCCGCTGCCCGGAGCAGCAACACCCGCAGCGGGCGTTCAGCGCGTTTTGCTACTTGGCGGCAGCCCAGGTGGGGCCATGCGCTACGGATACCTCCAGCGGCACCTTCAGCTCGGCCACGCCGCTCATCGCGCCGGACACCAGCTCCGTCAGCGCGTCAAGCTCAGCGGGCGGCACCTCGAAGACCAGCTCATCGTGAACCTGCACCAGAAGCCGCGCGCGCAGGTCCGCCGCGCGCATCCGCGCGTCGACCGCGATCATCGCAAGCTTCATGAGGTCGGCGGCGGTCCCCTGCATCGGATGGTTCATCGCGGTCCGCTCGCCAAACGCGCGCAGCGCGTGGTTGCTCGCTTGCAGCTCGGGGATATGGCGCTTGCGCCCATAGAGCGTGGTCACCCAGCCGTGCTCATGCGCGAAGGCCACCACCTCGGCCAGATATTCCTTGACCCGCGGGAAGGTCTGATAGTAGCGGTCGATGAAGGCCTGCGCCTCGCCGTAACTGATGTCAAGCGACTGCGACAAGGCGCGCGCGCCCTGCCCGTAGATGATGCCGAAGTTGACCGCCTTGGAGCGCGAGCGCATGGCCGCGTCGACCGCCTCAGGCGCCACGCCGAAGATGCGCGACGCGGTGGCGCGGTGGAAGTCCTCGCCACTCTGAAACGCGGCGATCAGTCCTTCGTCGCCCGACAGGTGCGCGAGCACCCGCAGCTCGATCTGGCTGTAGTCGACCGACAGTATCTGCCAGTCAGGCTCGCTCGGGATGAAGGCCTCGCGCACGGCGCGCCCCAGGTCGGTGCGCACGGGGATGTTTTGCAGGTTGGGGTTGCTTGACGACAGGCGCCCGGTCGCCGTCACCGTCTGGTTGAAGCGGGTGTGCAGGCGCTTGTCGGCGCCCAGCAGCTTGGGCAGCGCCTCGATATAGGTCGTCTGGAGCTTCTTGATCTCGCGATAAGCGCCCACCTGCTGCGCGATGGGGTGGCGCAGCGCCAGCTCCGCAAGCACCGACGCGTCGGTCGAACGGCTCTTGGCGCCGGTCTTGACGGGAGGCAGGCCCAGCTCGTCGAAGAGCACCTCGGCGAGTTGTTTGGGGCTGTCGATGTTGAACTCATGGGTGGCCAGCTCCCAGATGCCGCTTTGCAGCTCCGCGATGCGCGCTGCGCCCGTGGCTGCAAGCTCAGCCAGCTTGGCCG
>Ga0123354_10020317_pt1 | contig 10446 bp, 6 predicted proteins | sample TergutLab28metaG_2_FD_97872 | JGI IMG/M metagenome (GOLD analysis project Ga0123354, IMG submission 97872) | Labiotermes labralis P4 segment gut microbial communities from Petit-Saut dam, French Guiana - Lab288 P4 | ecosystem: Host-associated > Arthropoda: Insects > Digestive system > Gut ...
GGTGTTCTTTTTAAAAAATTTTTATTTCCACGTTGGGTTAAAAATTGACTTTTCTCCCCCTCCTTTTTGTTTCCTTATTTTTTTTCTCTTTCCCCCCCCCCCCCCCCCCCCACAGGTAATGCCATCACTTTACACTAACAGAGATAATGACAACCACCAAATGACGCTCCTCACATCTAGTTAAGAATATGCACCTTTCTACCTTCAATTTCCCTGATTAGTTCCACAGAATGCTGCTATTGCACAGGAATGACACTATCATAAATAAACTGGCAAAGAATCCTGGTTGAAAAGTGAAGTTGCTCAGCTAGTCAAAAAATTATCCATTCTGTATAAAGTGTAAGGATTCAAAGCTGTCTAGCAGCCCACAGCTCTTAACATATACCTCACAGTTACGGATGGATGACAATTCTGAACCACTGACAATGTGGTCAAGTACGCAGAACTCCAACTTTGCATTCAAGAGGTCCTGAGTTCAGATCTCAGCCCACAGACTGGTTATCCTGACCCAAGTACTTTCGTGCTCCTCTTCACTCCCTTCAGGCAAATGCCACGATAGTACTCAAATCAGGCCCTGACCACAAAATGTGAAATACATCCCTCAATGCCTGTTAACATTTTTACAAGAATTCAGGCTTGGTGAATGCACAATAAAAAATAAACATGTCAGGAAATGTAGGCACAACATAATTCTGATTTGTTGTGAACATTTGTTATATCAAACACCAACAGAAAAGCATAATGGGTCCCAATAAATATATAGCAAGTTACATTCAAGATGTGTGCATTAGCACATATAGACCCTTCACTTAGAGTTTGTTATTGCTGTCCAATTTTAAATGACAATGGAATGTGTCACATTCTGGTAAAATTCTCCAATACCAGCCACAGTGAACCCAACACTGGCAATTTTTAACTTCCAGTCACAAATATGTCAAAAATTAATTCAATCCATCAACTGAAACGCACATACAAAGCCCCACAGGAAACATCAAGGCACCTAAAAACTGCTCATATGCTACAGACCAAAGATAAACGCGTCTCCCACACCACGTCCTCACTAGTTTTCAAATGGCAAGTGGCAACCAAATATCTGGTGCCTTAACTCAACAGCAATGAATCATGAAACTGGATTACAGAGTTGTCACATCAAATTAGAATACTTGTGAAATATAAACTAGTATCTTGGGCAGGAAAAGTGCAGGGATAATGAAAACTGGTAGTACAATACACCGTTGTGTGGAAGGACCTATTGTATGTTACACAAAATGTTAAAATTGATAAGTGTCACACCGGGTAAACAACTGCACACAGTGCAATGGCACATCCAAGATTTGCCTGCAAAATGGTGAGTGAGATGCTGGTATTCATGTACATGATATTTTTCACTTAATGAACAATGATGATTACTCTAAGCACTGTCCTTTGACAGGCCCAAAGGAAAATGCCAGAACATTGCTAGGGAGCACTGGGATCATTATCCTTTTGAAATAATGCAATTCTCAAACAAAATGAGAGTGTGACCATACTTTCACTTGAAGTGCGACTTGTGCCATCAAGCTCCCCCAGTCTCCTCCTCATTCACACTGGCAATTTAGGTAAGGGTGCACTAATGCTGGGTGATGGGGTGACCAAATTTTGTAGTGATCTCTCATACTTTAAGCATAATTATTACACTTTTTCTCCTTACATACAATATGTGTATCTGTTCATATGCACCTAGCATAAAGTGCCAGGTAACAGTAAAGGTAATAGGTCTCCAGAGGATCGTGGGCCCTCAGTGTGGAACTTCTTTCATATCACGGTGCTGGCTCCTAGATATAGATGAGTTTAACATGTGGCATGAGTATTTCTGGTTAATTTTAAAGAGGAGTTTTATATGTGGTATGGGCATTTTCTGATGACCATAGTAAGTACTCTTGCAGCTTACTCACTGTGAATGATGGAGAGATAAGCGAGATCCAAAATCTGATGGTCATTCACTTTCCCAAACATTCATGGTAATGAGCTCATTTTGCAAACTACGGTAACATTAGGTGATACATGAAATACACTTCACAAGGATTTCTTCAATTTCTTCATGCCTTTCTGACACATACAATGAAGATTATCCAGCCTGCTGTTCAAATTTTCGGCGAGTAACAAATACCTGTCTCCAGTGTTGCACAATCTATGCCAAATGCCAGAGTCAAAACAACCACATAACAATCATATTACGGAATGAAAAATATTGTCACTTGGGATATGATATCATGCAGAGTAGCTGAACTATGTAATGTTTCAGAGGAACCTGCTACCTCCATCTTCAGTTTTAAAGGGTTTCATGTTTTGAAAACATCACATTTCCATGCTCCCTTTAACCTCTTCACAAACTTCTACATAAATGTTTCTGTCTGTATGTTACCACATTTACATCTGCAGACAAAAAATTATACTGCATTGTTTTAAATTACTCAGTTCCTGTGTCATACTTTACAACGAACATATGTTCCTTCCCATTATATTCCATGCTTCTACAATGCATTGCAGAAGTATGCACGTGTTGCTGCCAGCTGCTCTTGACTGGTGGCATCAACGTACAGCCAATAACTTTTTTTTAAGTATCATTACTAATGTTGTAAGTTATTTCCTGTGGTCAAAGGTTTGCACTCACAAATATTCATCTAGTGAATTAATGTTTAACACCATACATAACTATATATATGCATGTGAAGAAACTATTCCAAAAAAAGTCTGCCTACATATTTGTACACGGTGCTCACACTTAACGAATAAAAAAATCTAGACACTTCTGACATCAGTGTTAACATACCCCATCATCACAACAGTTGGAATGGGCAAAATGGCTTAAGTGATAACATTGGTGCCTTGCATTCAGAGGAAGGCCAGTTCAAATCTCAGTTGGCACAGTGGCTACAGTGGCATATTTACTATGGTATTCCTTAGTGCAACAAGAAAATGCCATGATAATACCCTAAATTAGGCCATGACTCCCTCCTTCCACATACTTGGCAATTTGACATTACAGTTTAGGCAATAATGATTGCAAAATGAACTCAACTACAAGTAAAAAAACTTGTCCAATATTACAACAGCCAGGTTATTCTGTGGTTTTATCCCTTCTCTATCCTGTGTCAGAAAGCTCAACATTCTGACCTACCCATGTTTTGTACTAGGAGCCTGCTGCCATGAACTTATGAATTTACTGCCACATTATGGCTGTATGTTTTGGTGTTGTATTGGCTCATCAAACTCTCTGACATTAATTGTATAGGTCACATACAAAAACAATAGATGGTAAAGTGTTATTAACATAAAACTGGGCCAATACCCCATTAATTGTACATCCTTTTCATCCAAACAGGAAAATACCGTCTCACAGTTGACATTCAACTTGAACAGTGCTTCAATTGCAGCAGACACCTGGTATTTGTAAGGGTGTACACTAACGGTTAAATACTATAACTTCCTTATATTTCTGCACATATTTGTTTATAGCCTCTAAGAGTCAAGACTGGAAATACAAAGGGCTGGCAAGGATTGGGAAGCTGTACCACCAGTCTGCCCAACTTCATCCCCTTAGGCTTGATTTTCCCATTTGCAAACATATCACCTCCTAGAATTTTTCCTCCAAGAACTATGTATATGTTGATTCTACTAACCATGCTCCATGTCAAGTCCCTCATAATTCTTGAATGTCACTACTATAACAACATATACAAATGTTCAGTCAGTGGTTACATGTAAAAGATAATACATAATGTTTACATAAAGAAAAAGTTCCCACGCATGTGGAATGAAACTTGTCAACACCGGCAACCTGATTACTTCTCCCATTTTTTAATTATTCATGAGAACAGCTTCTGGCTACATATGAATTACTATTATTGGCTCAAAATACGATACTTCAATAACAATGATACAACTTTAGGTACATTCACACAGAATCATGAATTGATGACACTCCACTCAAAGTTAACATAGTTACATAAGTTTCAGCTCCACCATCTGCTAACAATTGATAAGTTTCCACTTAAAAACCAAAACCATTTTCACTTAATGGCTGCCCCCCAAGTAGTACTACAGGCAGATGTTTGTATGGCATCCACTGTACACATTCTTTTAATATTAATATCAATTTCCACATGTACAGTGTACTCCCCTACAGCACATCTCAAGTAGACATGACACCAATGCTCTTACCAAATATATATATATACACCAACACTAATACACCAGAAATATCAAATTCATCCCAAACATGTGAAAATCATATATGAATTATTCTACTCTACACTAGAAATCAGGAAAAAAACACAAGGAGATACTTAAAATGTGTGGTAAACAAATGGCAAATTTATAAGTGTAGAGTGTGTTTAAGCCAGTACTTGAACCAATGTTGTACTCCTACTGGAGACATACAAGAAAAGAATGTGTTCTTAACTTATATAACATGACTTGATATACAGGTAGAAAAGTATTCCAACTGCTATTCTACATACTGTATGTCTGAGAATCACAGTTCTACTTGCCATTTACAGACATAACACAATCCTCTCTATCACCTAGAGACCCCTAACTTATCAATAAATATGAATTTACAAATATTTGAATTAAGAAATCATACTATGCCTACCCACAAAACTGTGACAACATACCAAATGTTTCCATGCACTAACATCTACAGTGTTCGAACCTATCAATTGTGTTGTTCATACATAATTCCTAAACATACCGACAACTGGCCAGTAGGGCCAAAACATGTTTACTTAATTTAATTTTAGATTTCAGTCAACACACAACATATGTCAATTATGCTTTAATGCAGACACTGTTTGTTGAAATAGATATTTGCACAGCACATGGCTACTTTGTGTGTTGACTGAAACCTAAAATTTAATCAAGCAAGCAACAAAACACAAAGGGATGACCACGTTCAAAACACGTTTAAACCTAAACTCAATGACAATTACATTACAACAATGCATTCCGCTGAGACCTAACGCAAGTATAAGGGCCTTTAATTTCACGTTGTACGCACGTATTTAAACACAACTAAAATGCACGCTAACCATTAACATTTCTATAAAAAGCAGGTAGAAACGGTTGCGGTTTGCAAAGTACATTGCCTAAAATTATTCAAAATTACGTTCCTTCCAAAAGCGTCTAAACAATAGTTATATGAATGTCAAACATCTTAATAAATTGAGGCAACAAATACTTTTACACAAGTGACAACTACAAAAGGTACGGTAAACAACGAATGTCAAAGAACAAAGTTCGTGACAAACTAACACCATTAATATTAAGGTAAATCCAATCGCACTAATACAGTATTCACTTATACATGGTACACAGGGTTAATGTGTAACGCAATGAGAAACATTTCTGAAACAAACACGACAGCTTAGAAATACCTTCCGACAACTTCAAAACGTTTCCTATACACACACACTGCGACTTCAAAGATAAAACAAGTTTTGTGACTTACGTATAATTACTTCCGACATATCACCGCAACTTAATGTCGACAAAAAAGGAATTTTATTACATAAACTTACCTCCAACTGACAGCAAACCAATCGTACACTTCAAACTTCAATGTAAACACTGACATTCTAATCGAAATGATACAACGGCAACTTGAAATCAAAATGCAGACTTATAGGAAAATCATTGTTATCGATTATTATACACCTAAAATTGCATTGTGTCACTCTACTTTCACCAAATAACCTCTACTTCTATCTCACACTTACAATCTCGTAACCAAACTAATCATGGCGGCTATTCATTGCTACTAAACAATGGTTCACATCCACGGACTCCGATTGGTAATCTCCAACCCCAAATATTCTTCCGTTCCCTATTTGTATACTGCTACCTGGAAATGTATGATAAATTATAAATATTTTACACAAATAAATGGCGGAAAAAATAATTATTATTCCTACTAGGGTATGCATGGATGTCTTTATAATATGTGAAGACAACGATGTATTACTCTTGGGCACACTTAAGTATAGATCGTGGGAAGATGGTGGTTCCGGTTGGTTACAGTTCGAAAATCTGTTTTGAGAACTATTAGTCAACCGGACCACGAAAGTTAGGACGATATCGCATAGAAAGGCACCAATGTGTACGTAAATATGTATCGTCCGGAATCGTTGGTTGGTCTTGATAGCTACAAGTTCCGGCTGTAATACCCATAATAAGGACAGAGCCTGCGTTCAGGTGGTGCAGAACCTTGTGTTGAAAAATTGGAAACAGTTTCCTTAAACAAAAAAGTATATATGTTTCATTACCAGTAGTAAGCTGGCGTTGTTTGCCAAAATTAATTAAATGAATCTTCTCGGAGGTAACATCAAGACAGTTGCACGTACGGCGTTAAGATATATTCAGTACTGAAAATTACAGAGTTACGGCTTTGGTGAGGGTGCCAGGGAAGTAATCGCTGTCAAATTTCTGTGTGTGGTGCATTTTGTGTACTTACACCGTATACAAACGCATTTCTTCATAAACTATACATCGTTGGCATCTTGTTTTGACAAACTTACTCAGATTGTAAAACTGCAACCTGTGATCCTGTTCACAGCCCACTTGTACAGGTATCCAGGAGTAATGCTGATGCTGGAACGTTTGCTGGAATAATGGGATATTTTAAAATAGCCGTGGCCACCTCGTGTGACAGTACTCTCTGTCATTAACAAAGAATTATATGCTTTTGTGAGGAAGGATAGGATTAGAATGATATGCACTTACGCATTTACACTTGCAGTATTTGTGCTGGTGAATATTCACAGATGTATATATATATATATATATATTTCCAACATTAATGCACCTTATGTTTGTACTGGGACAGTGACCATCATGACAGGTTTACCTTATATTCTTGGACTAATGCCAGAATAGTACCTTGCAGTAGGTAGAGCAAAGAACAGATAAAGGAGGATGTTACATCCTCCTTTATCTGTTCTTTGCTCTACCCAGTCCCTGTTAAGTCTGCATTCTCTGGTGTGTAAGCCCTGAAGGTAATATATGATCGCAATGGATGAATTGCAGTTCTTTATCCCTCTCCCAACTTTTCAATATTGGGGTCAGAATTTCATAAATGTAGCCTACTTGATGTTCACCATCATAACTTCTGGAGAATTCAACATATTCAAATTGTATTCTGTACTGGAGTCCTATTTGCAGCCTGTCCACTTGGTATTGGGGAAAACTTATCCAGGAGTTAGCTGATGATTTACCACCAGAGTGCTGTGGTTAAGAATGCTTTTAGATAAATGGAACATTATATTTATGCATCTGTCATGTCAGTTTTAGGCCTGTTGTTTTGTCAGGTACTTAATGTTTATTGTTTTAATGATTTCTCCAGATGATATGCATAGTAAGAACACATGTTACATGCTAATGCATGTTTTGAACTCGACAGTCATTAGATGGATTTGACTGCATATGATGTAATGTTATTCCAATGGAGATCGTAATGTTATTCCAATGGAGATCGCCGTAAGCTTCTAATTTTCAATATCTTATAACTGGTACTAAGAGCATTCATGACACAGAATTTGTGTTTGGGAAGAGCAAGATGAGCATCACTTCTGAATTCATTTATTAGTAATAATAGTAGTCTGAGTTGTGACTAATATTGTTGGAGTCTGTATGAAAGCTATATAGAATAGCTAGGAGCATTCAGAATGCTGAAGGGTAGTTAACGTGAAAAATGTATGCACTTTGATGTGGATCACACTTCTCCAATTGTCTTACAGTTGTGATAATTCTTGCAGGAACAGCATCATGACCGAAGATTTTGTTGACTCAGTACTTCGCTGTGGCTTATACCTTGGAGCTATTTTCCAACTAATATGCATCGCAGCTGCAATTGTTATGCCTGATAAAATGGGTGATTCTAATTCCAGCTACTGCAAGGTAATGCTAGCATGTGCGTTTCCAAATAATTTGTGAAATTCATTTGTCCTATCCAGTGGGTACCAGAAGTTCCTTCCCCAGTGGTAGTGGCCACTCCCCTCCTAATGCCCAGGGTAGGACTGTGTGACTGTACCTTTTCTGACTCATACTGATGGCATATGCAGCATTAAGCATAGGGCCATCTGTATTTTACAGTGCAGAGAGTAAATGGAATACTGGAACAGTGATTTTGTGGCAGGTGTCTAATCTGTTAAAATGAGTAGAGTAAAATTAATACAATTATATTTCACCCACTTGCATTAAGGAAAAAAAAAATTACATGAACTGAATTTAACTGGCTTAGTGCAGGGTCCAGTGGTGGGCTTAAATAATGCTAAGAGATATTTAGGTTCCATAAGAATTTCTTCATAAACCAAATAATTATCAAGTGTTTAAGGAATATTGTGTATCATGAAATTCACAGACACCTAGGAAAACGAACCTTTTAAAATGGGGATGAAGCTGGACAATTATTTTCAAGCCCGAATCAAGGTACAGTGTGCAGTAAGTTGAGAGATGCAGTTGGTACTTTCTGTAAAATCAGGACCGGGGTTAATGAATGAAGAAAAAATTTTAAAAATGAGAAACTCTATCAGTCTGAATGACAAATTGGTATTAATAGACTGGAAAGAGAAAAAATGCTTGTCTTATGAATACCACTTGACAGCATGATTTTTGATTAGAGTTCAGGGTGAATACCTCAAGCTAGAGTAGCCATTGATAGAGATAGGAGGAGTGGACAACAGTGATGGTTATCTGGTTAAAACTGTTGTAATATAACAGGAAGAAAATGGCTTAAACAAATGCTGTCAGAAGCATTGTCGCCATCAGAATGACATCTTTTACATCTTATGTTCAAATCCTTACAATACCGATATTTGCACAGTTCTGATATTACGTATTTCATTCCTAATTTACAATGCACAGAATGAACAATATGAAATCATTTATGTTTGAGTCTGCCTATTGCACAAAAAAATTGCAGCATTTATAGGATGGTATTTCAATTGCAAGGTACAGGGAATCTTGAATTTGGAGTATCATAAAACTGAGAGAGGTCATTTGGTAGATGCCCACCACCAGAGAAGGATGACTGTGCTTCAATACCTGTTGTACACTGTTCCTTCAGTCTTGTTAGCACGGTTTTGCACATTACAAAATGTGTCAGTGTAATGAAATAAGGTACAGTTGTGAACACTGTAAGGTAAAGGCATAAAAACCGAAGTGGCTGACACATAGAAATACATTTTTTAAGGCAAGAGTATATTGTTTTTAACAGTAAAATTTTACTCCACTATGCTACTCAAAATTGAATCATGTTCATATATATATATATATATATATGCCATTGAAGGTGCAACAGTGTTTCCGAAGGATCCAGTATATTCATATGAAAACAGATTCCATAGTTTGTGCATCATAGTTCTCCAGTGGATTTTTTGAGAACTGAGTAGCTACTGCTGCTTAGTCTGTCCACAGCAGCTGTAGATTGAGAGGATGTACAAACCTATACTACCTACAAATATACTCTTCAGAAAGCATTAGCATGGGGTAAAATGTGCCCAAAATGTTTGAACATGTTTGCCATTCCTGGTCTAGACATGATGAAATGTGTGCAGCTTGAAGGGAAACATTTTGAACATTACATTTCACTCTCCTGTGTGGTGGGAATCAGAGACTTACCTGTACATGGAGCAAGCAATGTATGAAGCTGACCACTCTCCTCCAAAGTTAATGTATGGTCCTGTACTTTATACATCTAAACAATGTGGTGCTTAAGCACAGGGACAACTGTACCTTTACCTTTACCTTTAGTCTTTAAGTACACACTCCCTAAATTGGCTGCTGCTACATTAGAACAGAGGACATCCTATATATGGACTTCGACAATATACAATTCCTTGCACATGAAACACTTTAATGGGAACATCATGACCTGAAAGTTGACTAGCAAACTCTTCACACCTGCATATACTAGAATTATGGCAGAAATCACTGCACTGGTCTTAGTTGGACCTAGCATCCAGTTCAGAAAGCTCTTATAACAACACAGCCAGAAAGACAACTCCAACAAAAGTACTAAAGTACGTTAATGAAAACAAAATAATGCAGCTTCCACAAGCAGTCACATTATTTCACTACTGCAGAAATGAAGCCAGAATATTCTATTAACTACTAAAGTAAGGAGACTTACTTCTCCACTTTCAGGAATCAGTTGCCTTCCTGTTCTGACAAGCTTAGTACACTCTGTCGAACAAAAATTAAATGTCCACTTATTTCATAAGTCCCTCTCCAGAAATGACATGATGTGCAGCTGTCATCATAATTTGGGTTGTATTCTGTCTTTTGGTTGATTCCGTGGTGTCTGAATTTTATATGCCGACATTTCAGAACACTCTGTTGCATCTTCATAGGTGGTGTTAGTAGGAAGAATAACCGGGATGAGATTGTTGGGGTATTTATATGGGAAAA
>Ga0123354_10020318_pt1 | contig 10446 bp, 6 predicted proteins | sample TergutLab28metaG_2_FD_97872 | JGI IMG/M metagenome (GOLD analysis project Ga0123354, IMG submission 97872) | Labiotermes labralis P4 segment gut microbial communities from Petit-Saut dam, French Guiana - Lab288 P4 | ecosystem: Host-associated > Arthropoda: Insects > Digestive system > Gut ...
GAGAGAGATCTGGGCTTCGAGGTGGCCAGGGTATTGGTCCACCCCTTCCAATCCAGGCATCAGGGAATCTCTCATTTAAAACGTCAGTCACAAAGCAACAGAAATGGGGAGGAGCTCCGTCTTGCATAAAAGTAACCCTACTTACAAACGCCAAACGTCTAAATCCGTCTAGTACTTTTTAAGTTATAGCGGTTTCAAATCCCGTCCATCTTTTTCGATGATCCTGTGTATAATCTGGTACTTATGTGACTCTACCGAATTTCATTCAATTGTCGCGTAAACGGCATGGTATTCTGGAAATTTTAGGTCCATGACTTTAAATGTATGATTTTACTCTCCCTTCAAATTTATCTGACAATTTTCAAATTGCAAGAAAAATTAAGTTAAAAATTATCACAAATGTACACGAGTAGGTACACAGAACGCCTGTTATTTTGTACGATGTTACAAGAACATTTGTGTGATCAACAGTAAAATCCCCAGCGAAATTTTCACGAAACCCCCTTTGTTGAGGGCCGAGTCTGTCCTTGCGGACGGACGGATCGCCAGACAGACGTTATGAAACCAACAGTCGCCTTTCGCAATTTTTTGAACGCTCGTGACTAGGGAGAGTATGTATATCTGAAGGGAAGAAAGAACGTACGTGGAAGATACGTTTGGAATTGTGAAGAGTATTTCAAGATACAAGCTGACAGTGTGCACTCGATTCATTGGGTTCGGAATGTGGGTGAGTGACCGGTCCTTGAAAACATAAAAAATTAAATTTTGGGTTTCATAAGGGGGACAGTTTCATGATTACGGGAACGACGTTTGCTTCTTACGAGCGACTTTAAAAGGTGACGGTAAAGTGCACCCTTGTACAGGCACTGAGGCTGTGTACAGGCCGTACGGCCCATAGAGGGAGTAGAGGTATTGCTCTGCTCTTGACTACGGCACTAGAAGGGAGTGAGGGTTCAGCGTTACGCCCCGGCCGCTATTTACCCCCGGGAAAGACCCGGTACCCATTGTACAGGAGGCTGGGTGGGACCCACGACCGGTCTGGACAGGTGCGGAAAATCTCGCCTCCCCATCGGGATTCGATCCCCGGACCGTCCAGCCCGTAACCAGTCGCTATACCGACTACGCTAACCGGCCCACAAGAGCGACTTAGACCAGTTGTTATTTATTCCTCAGTTTTGCGTATTTTTCACAAATTAATGTTCCTTAATCTCTGCAGGTCTGTGGATTCCCTAAAACACAAATAATCAAAGGCTCAATACAATTTCATTTACAACTTAACAAGTTTCACCTAAACCATTTCCATATTCCGAGATCTGAGGTTATTGCTGTGGTACTGCTGAAGGATGTCTTGTGGGTATTCGTAGGAGCTTGCTGCCTTCAGGTTGCCTGCTAGTCCTTTACTGTTCCAAACAAGCGAGTAAAAATATTTCAAAATCTTAGTGATTATATACCAAGCCACACAGTGCCGTATGTCACAATACTGGAATTTTTCTTCTTACATTTTTAGTAAGGGGTTCGCAGTGGCGCAGTTGGTTGGGGCACTGCGCTACAAGTCGGAAGCTCGCGGGTTCGATTCCCGACGGTGTCATTCGAATTTTTCATTGACATAATCCTTCAAGCCGCACTATGGCCTTGGGGTTTACTCATCCCCTAACGGAAATGAGTGCCAGGAATATTTCCTGGGCGGTAAAGGTGGCCGGTGCGTAAGGCTGACAACCTTACCACCATAATGTGCCTATTGTCTTGAAATCTGGGAACCTCAGCCTCCTGGAATTCTCTGGGCCTGTCCAGGCCTGAAACGGGATTGCTTTACCTTTTATATTTTGAGTAATGAAATGTATGGGGTTTAATGAAGAGAGCGTCATTAGGGTTCAAAATTTCGTTTTAAACATTTTAGCTTATTTAAGTGCCCCAATATTTTGTGCGTCCAGTGACAATAATTATACTAAAATTCGAAATGTGGTTAAATTTTAATATACAGATATATATATATATATATATATATATATATATATATACCATACACATTTGTTTTCACTTCAGCGGAGAAAGAGATGGAGCTTAATGTCATCGGATATGTTTGTCTTTCGATGTAGAGAGAAAGTTTTGTGCATAAAGTTTCCAACCCTGCCATTTGTATCGATAGTCATACACAGCGGGCATCGTTTCGTTTCTGGAATTTTTTTTTTTGGCACACCTTCGGTTATTTATTTCGAAGATGCCTAAGTCAAAGAAATTCGCATCGAAACCAAAATTAGAGAAAATAAACATGTCGTCTGTGAACAAGACATCAATAAGTGTTTGAAAAAGGAGACAGCCTAAGTCTAATAAACGTGGCTAAAGCAGTTGCGAAAAACATAACCTTAGTACATCCAAAAAAAGAACAATGCATAGCACGTCTGTGGATATTGGAATTAATGTAGTTGACAACAATTTTTTTTAATGGGGAAAGTTATTTTACTCAATAATGGAACACTGTAGTTGGTTTAAACCTGCCATGTGGTTTCATAAGCAAGAACACTCTTTGCAAACATCGTGACGGTGATATAACTGTCTTTGAAAGTCCATCAAACAGGAGAGGTATTGTAAACTATGTATTAAATATTTGCAAATGTGATCATACTGCATATATAAAGGCTTAAAATATTACCAGAAGCAGGCTGTTTGATAACAGTATCCGTTTATTGTACTGCCTAAGGTAAAATGGCAAAAGCAGACACACAGGTAGTGTTTTATGTGCAATGCTGAATGTTGCGCAGCTTCCAGTAAGTTTTAATATTTATAATACGAGTGTTGATTCAGCTGTGACTGAAGTGAGTGTATCCTTCATTGTGCCAGCGGTTAGAAAAGCTGTAGCGGAGAACGATGAAGAAGATCCGTCACATACAACTGTGTGTTTTGATAGCAGCTGGCAAAACGTTAGGTGCAATTTCCTGAATGACATTATATCAGTTACCTCTTTGGGTTCAGGGGAAGTTTTGCATGTAGAAATAATGAGCAAATTATGTTTTGTTTTCCACGCCAATTTGACTTCTAAACATAAATATTGTTGTAGCACCGTGCATTTTTGTAGAATCGCTTCAATTTATCAACCAACGAATGCACATATAATTTCACATAAAACACCTTTAAAACACTCCGACATGTTTCGATCTTGTCAGATCATCATCAGGGAGCTTAGTTCATTGCTAATGTTATATTATAGTGTTCACAATTCAATTGGTATTTGCAAACGAGATGTTGTGGCAGCATATCATATTGCGTAGGAATGTATTGTGGAGCAGTGGCTAGGTGTGCGTCTTATGCTGAGTAATTACTCAGCATAAGACGCACAATATCTCGTTTGCAAATACCAATTGAATTGTGAATATTACAATATAACTTGAGCAAGGAACTAAGCTCCTTGATGATGATCTGACAAGATCGAAACATGTCGGAGTGTTTTTAAAGTGTTTTAAAAGTGTTTTATGTGAAATTATATGTGCATTCGTTGGTTGATAAATTGAAGTGATTCTAAACATATGTGTGAAAAGAAGTATGAAGGATCAAGTGATGGAATGGAAGGTGTTGGTGTAATCGACTTTTTCAATTGTTTTCTTCGTACTCAAGGTATTTGTTACACAAAGAATCCTGGTGATGGAAAGAGCAACGATTACCAAATGGTGGTTGCAGAGAAGCCATATGGTCCATGCATATCTGTAACAAAATTATAATGCATAGATTGTGCAGCAATAAGAAAGGAAGCAAGACTGAGGACACTTGTGAAAGGAAATGCAGGTACAAATTTGCGTGATGGCGAACCTCTTGGAGGCAAAGATGTGAAACAGACAAATTACAAATTATTATGGTTTAGCCATCACGATTAATGTCAGTAATTTGGAAGCCATGAAAAGATCTGTTTGGGCTGTCTCTTTTACAAGCTGTCAATGAAAGAGTAACTCTAACGTGACTTTTGCTCCAGTGGTGATGACAGTTGGTGTAATTTTAAGAACATTGCCTGTCCAGGACTTTCACATCAATGTAAGCAATCTCTAATGGCTGCAGTTATGGACGCAATGAAGCCAGTGTTTAGGCACCTTGCTAGCGTAGACCATCTGGAGAGATGTCCTTGTGCGACAACTCGCAATCCTAATGCATGTTTCAACTCTGTTATTTGGACAAGGACAACCAAAACAGTTTTTGTAAGGCTTGACACGTTCTAGTTTAGGGTATGTGTTGCAGTAAAAGGTAAAGCAGTCCCATTACAGGCCTGGACAGGCCCAGAGGGTACCAGGAAGTTATGGTTCCCAGATTTCGTGACAACGGCACAGGATGGTGGTAGGTTGTCAGCCAAACGCACCGGCCACCTTAACCCCTAGGAAATACTCCTGGTACTCCTATCTGTTAGAGGATAAGTCGACCCCAGGGCCATAGTGCAATCGGAAGGATTATGTCAATGAAAATCCACTGACACCAGCTGGGATGAACCAGCGACCTTCCGAATTGTAGCACAGCACCTGTGCTACTGCGGTCCCCATGTGGTCCAGTGGTGTGTTTAAATCAGGTAAAAGTAAAGGTAAATCAGTCCCATTACAGGCCCGAGGTGCCAAGAGGGTTCCAAGAAGTTAAGGTTTCCAGATTACCTGAAAATGGCCCAGGATGGTGGTAAGGTTGTCAGCCTTACGCACCGGCCGCTTTTACCACCAGGAAATACTCCTGGTACTCATTTCTGTTATAGGCTGAGTCGAGCCCAGGGCCACAGTGCGATCGGAAGGAATATGTCAATGAAAAATTCCAATGACACAATCTGGAATCGAACCAGCGACCTTCCGATTTGTAGCACAGTACCTTAACCACTGTGCTACCGCGGTCCCGGTTTAAATCAGAGGGTAGCAAAAAGTAATTATGGCTTTTGCAAATTAGATTTGAAATCTTGATAAAAGACATTGAACGGCCCATAATGGTCCGTAGTAAACGAAAATTATCTATCTTTCTAGTAGACCCTATTTCCAGTAAGGACACGACAATTAATATGTGTCCTTAGCACTGTGATTTAATTCTCGGCCACGCGCTGGTTACCGTGTTTGTATTCACTACTTGCAGTACAAACTTCTGGGACTCATATTAACATGGCCACGACTGATGCGTTCTGTTTCCTCTCTATTTCACTGTCTTTAATCACGATGTCATTATGTGTTCGGAGTTAAATATTACGCCGTGAGTTGTGTAGCTAAGGAATGAACGACTGAGCACTCGGATTTCGATTCTCATTAGAGGCTGCGGGTTCTTCACACAATCCAGACCGGTTCTGGGGTACACTAAGCCTTCTGTCTGTTGGTTACCAGCTGCAGTTCTCCACGGAAATAAGCTGACTGTTCATTTCTCGTTGAGTGTCAATGTTATTCAATTCTTAAAGCTATGGGGATTTTTCCCCTCGTATTTCTTCATGGTGTGTTGCTTTAATTAAATACGGAATAAAAAGTTTTTTTTTTCGATGCTTTTAAAAATTGTAATAAGTGGCTATTAGATTTATCACGACCGTCCGTCCGTCCATATCTCCATCCGCAAGGAACAACTGGAAAATTCATATTTGAGTATTTTTCGAAAAACTACCAAGAAAATTCAAATGCGGGTATTTTACATGAAGACACGTGCGTACATTTATGGCAATATTTCTTTGAATTCGTCTTAGGATGGCTAATATTACAGACAAACATGTTACAGAAAATCAAAACACAAATTTTATTTCCAATAAAAATTTTTTTTTCTCGAAATTTTGCCGTTTGTGAGATGATTTGGAAAAATATGGTACAGCCAGAAGGGCTACAGGTGACAATATAATAAGACGCATGTGCTTTGCATGCTGGATACATAAGGCTACAAACACACACCCAGAATATATAATACTGCTTTTCCGCTGCAGCATTGATTGCACGAACGCGCCTCAGTGTTACGCTATACGTACATTGCGTTGTCAATCGTAAAGGAGCCATTACAAAGCTATGGAGAGAGACACAGAGAGAGAGAGAGAGAGATGTATTTACTGTAAGTGATTATTATTTTTATCCTCCGACACTGATCTGTTTGTGTGGTGTCTACAATCGGATTAGTGTTGTCAAACAACCCAATACTCCGTCACCCACTCTGCGTACTCACACAAGCAGTGTATTCTTACTAACGCAGTATAAATCAGGCACTATACACAGCAGCCGATCCCCCTAGCATACCATCAAACTGACGGTGACTAATGGGCACAGAGAGCTCGAAAATTTACACTTCAAAAGAAGAGCTACTGTTCTTCTTTTGTAAGCAAATTGATAATGAACACCTCTTACAGACCTGTCAGCCACTGGGATACTGATAAATAAAAATAAACACATTACATAATGCTTATTTAATTTATATTTCATGGCAAGGAAATTGCCACTTGTTTGTGGAATTCTCTTTATCATTGTTGTAGCGAAAGTTATGGAAGAAAAAAAAAATTATACTGCTGGTTAGCGTGGGGGTCTCACGGCAACGAAGTTGTTGGTATTTTGGACGTAGCTTCAGAACAGCAATGAGTCTTGAGGTTCAGAGTTCGGGCACTTGCTTAGTTTCTTTCTATACTTTCGTTCTTACTTGCTGCACATAGTGGGCCCGGTAGCTCAGTCGGTATAGCGACTGACTACGGGTTGGACGGTCCTGGATCGAATCCGTGTGGGGGCGAGATTTTCTGTCCGTCCAGACCGGCACTGGGGCCCAACCAGCTTACTGTAAAATAGGTACCGGGTCTTTCCCGGGGGTAAATTGCGGCCGGGGCGTGCGGCTGACCACTCACCCCCCTTCTAGTGCCGCGGTCATGGAAGAGTAGAGCTATACCTCTACCCACACTCTGGGCCACACCGGGCCTGTAACGGGATCACTTTACATTTTTTTTACTTGCTGCACATACAACTGTCTCTTGAATTGTCTCACGGCGTAAAGTGAAAGAGATAGAATGGGATGAAGCACAAAGGGAAGAGATTAGACATGTATGTGCCCATGACGACCGAATTTATCTGACCCAAAAAAGAATGTGTAGAACTGTGGCAAAACTATTATGAAACTTTGGGATTTATGAAGAGAAGTATTTTTCGCTATTGTAACATTAGCCAGAGAGGCCGCAGCTGGAAATATAATAAGGTTCAAGCAATGCGATTAGCATGCGGATAACTGAGGTAAGAATGGAGGACCGTACTCACAAATTTGATGTTTGTGTGACCGTGCATCATTGATAAAATAATATAAAAAACCAACTACATGCAACGGTAACAGTTTTATAATGATTTCAATCAGCTCAACATGTTTCGGGCGATAATTTCACCCATCTTCAGGAGCACTAGGCTGTGTTTACAGCTTGTAGTATAATGCACCGACGATGCTGCCGGCCGGCATATACCATGCGTTATACCATAAGCTGTAAACACAGTCCAGTGCTCCTGAGGATGGACGAAATTATCGCCCGAAACATGTTGAGCTGATTGAAATCATTAATAAATTGCTATTGTTGCACCTAGTCGGCTGTTTATATTGCCATATTCACGAAATTAAATTCTGTATTCAGTGCATTTATTACACCAATGTATTCTGATTAATGCGTGAACAGAATGCACAATATTATATATACATATATTTTTTTGTGGCGTTGCGACCCAACGCGGGCCATGGCCTCCTCATTCTTGAGGTTTCTAGATCACACACAACGACGCAGCACAGTCGGTAGGACTCCTCTGGACGAGTGATCAGCTCGTCGCAGAGACCTCTACCCGACAACACACAACACTCAAAACAGACAAATATCCATGCCCCCGGTGGGATTCGAACCCTCGCTCTCAGCAGACGAGCGGCCGCAGACCCACGCCTTAGACCGCGCGGCCACTGGGACCGTCATAACACACACACACACACACACACACATACACACACACACACACACATATATATATGTGTATGTATGTGTGTATACATACACACATACATACACACTTGTACCGCAACATGTCGGATATAGTTCTTTAATATTCACACATACAATGAATACTGGTCATTGGGTTGGTACAATAGACCAAGTGTACTGACACACTCGAATGTTTAATACTTATTGCTTTGCCGCGGCAAGAATAATTACGCGAAAGAGCCTTAGTGTAATTTTTTTTAACCGGAATTTAATTGAAATAATAAAATTAATTGCCTAGTTTCATCATTTTTTTTTATAGATCTACATATTCACTGTGGCATAATACAAGTTACATTTATGTGCGATAATGTTCTGTAACTTTCATTTCAAACACCCTTCAATGTATACATATCACGAAAAATAACTTAAAATTTTTACATATACGATAGTACGATGCTTATTGTAGGTCAGCTGTCCCCAGTCTGCCGTCAAAAGGAAATTCGAAACCAATAATTACACATTTATTCTCGCATGAACTCTATGGTTCACGCTAAACTATTTATCGTGTTTTGACGTTTTGCTGACCGTACGTCTCAGTATATTTATCTCAGTAATTAACCAAATTGATGCACAAAATTTTTGTTTCACAATAAGTTTATTTCATGCCTCTACATGTTTCGAACACATGTGCTCATCATCAGGGGTTCAAAATTGCATTACACAGCCTCTGGTATCGTCACACCTATAGGTGGCCGTCTCGTGCACAAGGCATACAGGTTAGTTCTAAAAGTTTCGAAACTCTCAGAACTTCCAGCCTGAAATATTAAATATAAATACACATCGTTAAAACTTTTCGAAATATACGACAAGTTCAGACGCTCTTACCATGATCTCCACCTGTGCACGAGACGGCCACCTATAGGTGTGACGATACCAGAGGCTGTGTAATACAATTTTGAACCCCTGATGATGAGCACATGTGCTCGAAACATGTAGAGGCATGAAATTAACTTATTGTAAAACAAAAATTTTGTGCATGAAGTTGATTAAGTAGTGAGATAAATATTTATCGTGTGTTTTACACGAGATTCATGTCTGGACTAATTATGCCGTTTGTAATAATTTTATTCTCTTCATTGCAACGTTTCGATTCAGCCTTCGCATCTCGTTGTGTGACCCGGAAGGAAGAAATATAAATTGATTTACGGCCCAGCAAAGCCACATTATATTTCACGTTTACGTTTATTTCTATGGATGAGAAAAATTCGGCATCACATAAGTCTGTGGTCTGCTGCAATGTTCATTGTACCATGTCCAGGTAACGGGAAATGAGCATCAATTGTCAACATGAGCGTGCTGAAGTGTCCACTGCGGACTGTGGACAAGAGGCAAGATATGAGTGGGATAACGACGTCTAATCCATCAGCACAATCGTCAGCTTCTTGACTCCAAAACATAATAACATTTTAAGAACAACAGTGTCTTAAGGGTGGTCTTAATGGCAGGTTTGAGTGGTTTTTCCAAAAATAGTTTATCACACTTCGCTGTCTTGCGGTCGAACGGTAGGAACCGGCGCTACCGACTGAAGTTTTACATGGTTTGTCTCAGTCCATCCAACCTAATAAAGGCAAATTGCTTTCAATAGGCCACGACGGCTTCGTTACACAGCCGTTACATTCGTAATATTCACCACTACGGAAAGCATCGCTAACTATACCGATAACCAATAGAGTACAACATATGTAGCTTTACGTTGTAAAGTATTTCTTGGAAAGTTGATAGTCACTCGGCTGATAAAGGAAAATCGTGCTTTTTCATGAAACCCAAAGCTTCATCTGAGTGTTCATAACACATCGTGAGTCAGCTAAATCCATCACGCACCTAATTCTACCTGTGACGTGCATCCTGGAGAAAGCATTTACTGCAATGGCATTATACTTAACTAGTTGTTGTACCTCACTTTCATGATGCATCGGGACATCAGACATAGTGTCTGTCGCCCAATGTCTTTATTGTTTCTGGGTGATTGTCTTTGTTTTATTTAAACTTAGAAATTAAGGTACTCTGCCTTGTGTTAAGGTTCATGCCGGTACCTCTTTATTTGGAAAATAAAATTGGACAAATTTGTGGGGTGGAAGAACTTACACATCTTAGAATTTATTCACGAAGATACTTAAAGAAATTGGATGTAATTGTGCGACCTTTGTTTTTGCAAGGTACAATAGGTTTAAAATGATTTAGACATAGGGCGCGAAAATAATTTAATGAATATGAACTTTGTGTTTCGCTTTTAATTAAGTAATGTAATTTAAATCCAAACATTTAAAGATCAAGATATATAGAACTACAATTTTGCCTGTTGTTTTGTACGGGTGTGAAACTTGGTCACTGGCATTGCGGGAGGAAAGGAAGCCGAGGATGTTTGAGAACATGGTGTTGAGGAGAATATTTGGACCTAGGAGGGACGAGGTAACGGGGGAATGGAGGAGATTGCATAACGAGGAGCTAAATGATCTGTATTCCTCACCCAATATTGTGCGGGTGATAAA
>Ga0123354_10020319_pt1 | contig 10445 bp, 9 predicted proteins | sample TergutLab28metaG_2_FD_97872 | JGI IMG/M metagenome (GOLD analysis project Ga0123354, IMG submission 97872) | Labiotermes labralis P4 segment gut microbial communities from Petit-Saut dam, French Guiana - Lab288 P4 | ecosystem: Host-associated > Arthropoda: Insects > Digestive system > Gut ...
GGCTGAGTGGACCCCGTTCCAGACCCACTACTACTCAGAAAATCTGGTAGCGCCGGGGATCGAACCCGGGACCTCTGTATCTGTAGCCAGAAGCTCTGACCACTAGACCACAGAGGCGGTCCTTAGGTTTCCGTCTTACTTATTTTAATTGTCGCTAAACATTTTAAAAGAAATTCGTGTTATAAAATTTTTGTATCAAGTTTTATGCAATTAATACAACATTGTCAAGATCTACACTTTACGTGAAAAAATATTAAAATAAACTATTTGCAAGAGAACTGTGAATTCAATAGATTACTTCCGGCACTCGATCCCAGTGGTCGCGCGGTCTAAGGCGTGGGTCTGCGGCCACTTGCTTGCTAGGATTGCTGGTTTGGGTCCCGTCGGGAGCAGAAATGTCTGTCTCTTGAGAGTGTTGTGTGTTGTCAGGTAGGGGTCTCTGCGTCGGGCTGATCAGTCGTCTAGGGGAGTCCTACTGATTGTGATGTGTCTGAGTGTGATCATAGAAACTCAACAATGAAAGAGGCCGTAGCTTAATTGAGGATGATGTGCCATGAAAAACTAAAATTTTGTCATTAAAAGAGGCACACGACGATTACGTCATGATGATGAGGAGGAAGTATCAGCTGATTTCGTTAAATGTATACCACTTAACGTGTAATAAAAATGTCAGTCTTTTGCTTATCATCTGCACAATCAAAAACAATTAAGACTCTAAGCGACATTAATTGGTTTGACTTTTATAAAAGAGAAATACTGTGTTCAATGTAAACCTTTTAAACATCAAGATAATTATAATTGGTTTCTGGCTGCATTCAAATTATTAAACAGGCGGTAATGCAGTTTTCTGTAATAATACTAGATGATAGTGCGTCGTGAAGTAGCTGAGCGGAATACGGCGTAGATATGAAGAGCAGTAATTAAAGATAATCATCATCACCACCACCTCCTGAGATGTGACACCTGTCAGACCATTGGTCAACAGCGTATTTCAGGAACATACCATTTCCATGTTCAGAAGGAAAAAAAAAGCAGTAGGTTGCACCAAAACGTTGGTGTCTATATAACAAACTGGACGGCACCACATCCGGAAATGCCAGAATCTTAATATTCACGAAAGGAGAACTTTAAATTTCATGTACACTTACTACTACCATCATAATCGTTATTCTATTACATTAAGTGGACTTAATGAGTTGTCTGATTGAAAGCATGACTGTCGTAAAATTTGCTGTGTTTGGGACAATGATTTGTTTTTCGTTCAAGAATAAAAGGCATAGAGAGAGAAGCCAACTACGTGGAGAAAATAAGACAAAGCTAAACATTAATTATCAAACTTTAGAAAGATAACGGTTATATGAGATTACCAATAAACCATTTTTATGAAGCGCTTTCGCCATCTAAATCGATAATCAGCACATTTGACAATTTATATCCCTCCACGTAGCTGTCAGACGGTGATGTGGAATAAGTCGTTACGGAAGAGAAATATAAAAGACTGTACGTGAAGATCAAATATCTTTCATATCCTTGCATACAACCACTATTTGAGCTGAGAAGTTTGCCAAAGAGAGAATCAGAGATAACACATTTACCTTGGCTGAACGTGAGAACTGGATATGCTAGACACAGAACGTATGCCACATTAAGTGCATTTGAGCATAAAGAAGAACAGATCTTAATACTTATCTCAGTAATTAACCAACTTGATGCACAAAATTTTTGTTTTACAGTAAGTTTATTTCATGCCTCTACATGTTTCGAGCACATGTGCTCGAAACATGTAGGGGCATGAAATAAACTTATTGTAAAACAAACATTTTGTGCATCAAGTTGGTTAATTACTGAGATAAATCTACTGAGATGTACGGTGAACAAAACGTAAAAAAAGAAAGTTATTAATACGTCACTGATCTGCTCGTTTTGTTTCGAGTAATAACATTCTGATCACAATCACGCTCGAATTTGGATTTCAGAAGGACTATAGAATATTTTTGTCGGAATCGTAGTAACGAGATGCATCTACGTCACTGAATGTTCACCCTGAGATATAAACGTTTCAAGAGGGCGGTGCGCAAGTAGTGGGCACCCGGTCACAAGAGCTACTATATTTTTTCCAGTCGCGCCTAGCATTTTCTGCGTAATTACTGAAAAATTTTTCCTTACAATAAAGAATGTGTATTAGTTCATTTGCATTAACAAGAAAGGGCCGGATAACAAGGAGTTTCACAGGTTCCTCCCCTACATCGGGTCAACAGCAAGAAACTCTGTGCCACATTTGCTGGGCCCAAAATTTAGAGGTGGTTCCAAAATTTTTAAAATATTTGTGTACCCTTGTTTTAAGGCAAATCATTATTATTAGATATCAATAGTTGTAAGGATGAGAATTTTATTCTCGCCTCCCTCCCAATCAGGTAAGTAACTGAAATATTTCCTAAACTCCTTAAAACATATTTGTTTTTATGCACCACTTTATTTAACACAGAGTGTATTGTTATGTTCACTACGATTCTTCTCCCACCAAGTTGATATTATTTCCCTGACTAATAATCAGTTGTGTGTTTTCTGTGGGGAATACCTTAATTGTAAGAAAACCTTGAAAGAGAATATGAAAGCAATGCCTGCAACATTTTCTTCACAACGATTCAGCAATCTGAGCTGAATGTTGCTAATTTCATATCAGATATTTAGCTACTTTCCTAATGAAATCATTCAAACTCCTCATTAATGGACTCAGCAATAACATAGCAAGGGTAACACTATACACAAACGTCGTATATACTTCGAAACGCACCGATGACTTACACTTTTGACGGCATACCTTGTTCGCAGTTACCTTAAAAATGAAACTGATCTAGGAAAGAGAGAAAAACATCCTCCAGTACTGTAAAAATAAGAGTGGATTTTTCACGACATTCTATTAGAACCAATAGAAACTAAATATACCCCTGCGCATGCTACTGAGTGATATGGAAAAGAGATATTACAGAACTACTCCTTATTAAACTGGGTACTAAATGGTACTTGAGTGGTTACCTTCACGACATGTCTAAGTTGTCTATGAATAGGAAGCCGGGAGAATCCCCAGAGCCGTTCTGAACGCTTCTAGAAACAGACAATTATCTCAGCTCCATATAGAATTGAACCACTAATTTTCAGGTACACATTCCAAAACCAAGCATTATTTAAAATACGTTGTCCTGTCCTATTGGTTATATATTAAAAAAATAACATTCCTTTCAATTATTGACAGACTGTAAATTTCTAAATCTACAGAATAATTGAAGACTACGTTACGGTCATATTGGTCACAAAATGATAGCGCATAAAACCACTTGGGAGACCTAGGTGTGGATGGGAGGACAATATTCAGATGGATCTTCAGGAAGTGGGAAGTTGAGGTGTGGACTGGATCGAGCTGGCTCAAGATAGGGACAGGTGGCGGGCACTTGTGACTGCGGTAATGAACCTTCGGGTTCCATAAAATGCGGGGAATTTATTGACTAGCTGAAACACTGTTAGCTTCCCAAGAAGGAATCTGCTCCATGGAGTAAGTAAGTATGTAAGTAAGGAGTTAAGTAAGTATGGTAGCGTATAAGCTTTAAATCAGTGTCAAGACTCGAGCATTCCGTGTAAGATATACGGCCACTTAATATTATGTTTTTACTTCACCGTCACCCTGTATATTGACAGTATGTAGGCTACAATTTGGTCCAAACTTCAAAACAAAGGTAGCTTGTGAAAAATGACGAGCAATAATACACAAACTCACCTTCTGCTCAATAAGTGACAAAGAAAAGTAAACGCGCCCCAGTGCGAGGTTTTCTTAGACTAGAAATATTACTGTCCTCAACTAACGAGAATTGCTTTGACCTTGACAACGTGGGTGCGGCCGGGTGGGTCGCAGTGCCGGTTAGACGCTTTGGGGGAGAGAAAACTCTCTTGTCTCTTTCCAAAATCAAAGCACGGATACTGGGTTTCCAAGCCGCTTGCAAGGTTATCTTACACTACAAGCTTTGCTGTCCTGGACTAACGAGAATTGCTTTGACCTTGACAACTTTAGTGCGGCCGGATGGGTCGCAGTGCCGGTTAGACGCTCCGGGAGAGAGAAAACTCTCTTGTCCCTTTCGAAAATCAGACCACGGATCCTGGGTTTAATAGGCCGTTCTGCATTTACACCAACTATTTTATCCCGGCATGGATCAATGTTTCAAATAAAATTATTTTTATATCCTACGTCATGCAGTGACTTTTTGTACAGTGTTCAAGTCTCATCTGGCTTGAGCTAGTGTATGAATATTCTGATTCAATAAATTGCTCCATGGTGTCAGCCAATTATTTATGGAAACGTCTGCTTTTATATGCACAAACGTTGTGTGTGAAGAGAAGGTTTACCCTCACATATTTCACGCTCAAAATTCAATAATGTAATCGATAACCGCTACATCTTCCGGCCGATATTTCAACGGTCTTTGTGCTGGTGGCAAGATAAGACAGGATAAGCTGAAATCCCCTGCGCCAATGGAAGATTCCGTTTGCCTAAGTAAAATTCATTTCAGCTAAACGTCGTAAAGAAGTGTTTAGTTTTGACAGACAACTTCTGGCTCTGGCAAAATGGAGATTAGTTCCATTTGGCTTTTTGATGGTATCTGATGCTGTTAGTGGCAACAACCTTGACCGAGCCGGGCCTGACGCTACCGGAAGACCAAAGTTCGCCGACGCTTTCTCTCCAAACTTCTGACGACTCACGCGCTTGTTGAATGTCGCTTTGCTAGTGCAAAGGCCTGGCCTGTCGTTTATTTTTTTGAAATAACGTAAACAATTAACAGATAAAAACAAATTATGGGGATGTAACCAATCCAAACTGCATAACAAGCTTGTAAGAACAATCCTGCATAAATTATTGAAAAGATTAAAATAGGAGAATAGAACAGAAAAAGAAGCCGAGTAGCCCATTCACGGACTGAGATAAAGGCGGGAATTTTCCTCTTCGCCTCAGCTCCAGACCGGCTCTGAGACACACCCAACCTCACTGGAGGTAAAGCAACCGGGGCGTGACGTCAACCATTCACCTCGTCTTACTACCGAAGGTTAAGAATGATTGTAGCTACAAGAAGGCCAAGGCTCATAGTGGCCTTCATTGCCAATCTATTTATCCGGAGGCGCATTCATGAGCCCGTGGAAAGCCTCTTTACATACGTCAGTCCTTCCGCTTCTCCCCCCCCCCCTCCTCCCTATTTTTTGTAGGCATTAAAGTTTTGAACCCTTCAAATGATTCTCCCAAAATTCTATATAGAGAACTTCTACTAAAATCTCTACACATGTGTAACAAGTTCAAGTATTTACCTGATCTAAAAGTGTCCACCAGACTTCGTGCAGCAAAAAAAAAAACGTATATTTCATGTCCAATGAACCTCTCGTTAAGTCTTATGTTTTTCAATGTAGGTAAGCAAGGAAACTTGTGTTATACTGAACCTCTGCATAATTAAAACCTGTCTTTATTGGAAACATTTTACAGGCCTAAGGATCTGAAGTCCTGAGGATCACAATTTCAAGCACCTGTATTAAACGGAACCTCATGGAACGGAATAATTTCGGTCCCTAGAGGTTTCGTTATAGAAAAGTGTAATGCTAGATAAACAAAATGTAAGCTACAGTTATATTTCATACTTGCTTTTTGAAAACTCTACACCGGCCTTCCATACACATACAACTTCCAATGCAAAGGAATATTTAAGTGTTTAAATGCCTTTGAAAATGTAATGCTGGATGAATATCCAACCCATGGCAATGTTGAGGGGTATCATCACTACTCAGAGACAGGATTGAAATTAGATATTCCATTCTAGTCCCACTGTTGAACGAGACTACTGTCCTATAGAATACAATCCAGGGTTGTTACCGACCGTCTTACTGGACATAACACCCTGAGAACACATCTCTGCATAATGGGGCTGAGCGATAATCCCTTATGTAGGAGCTGTGGAACAGAGGAACACTCAGCCCACGTTTTGTGTGAGTGTGAAACCTTGGCTTCACTCAGACACACCTATCTGTGTTCCTTTTTCTTGGACCCAGGGAATGTCAAAAGTCTAAGTCTGGGGGCAATCTGGAACTTCAGTAAAGGAACAGGGTTCCCATGACATGGACATTAGATTATGGGGCACGAATGGCCTGTCCAAAAGCCTACATTCATCAGGACCGAAAAAGCTCGAACGCATTTATTATTCTATTCTATTCTATTCTGTTCTATTCTATTCCATTTTACTCTATTCTATTCTATTCTGTTATATTCTATTCCATTTTACTCTATTCTATTCTATTCTGTTATATTCTATTCCATTTTACTCTATTCTATTCCATTCTATTCTATTCTATTCCATTTTACTCATTCTATTCTATTCTATTCCATTTTTCTCTATTCTATTCCATTTTACTCTACTCTATTCTATTCTATACACAGAATCAGTTTCTTCCGAGACAAAGACGGTAGCGAAAGAGGCATAGTTGTTACATATGTTTATATTTGTATCATACAAATCAGACAAACATTTGAGGGTTATGAGGTTATCACAGGGGTGTTAACATTCAAAACGAGTATTAAGTATTGAAATATCAGACATAATATCATAACAAAGTCGATGCTTAAAACTCATCCTCCTTCTAAAGTACTCAACCACTACTAGAACCAGGTAGATTATCAACTGATAAGTCGTTGTGTTATGAAGAAGACTAAAGTGGGTGGGACATAATAAATTACCTAAAATTTCCATCATGTTTCTTTGCATTAATCCTACTTGTCACTTTTAAGGGCTTCTCTTATTCCTGTAAAGCGCCATCTATGACCTCTTGTACAATGGCCTCTATTATGGGTCAACATGGCAGTAAACCCAAATTTGACAACAACTTTTAAAGTAAATCCCAAATATTGAATTTTAAAAGAAAGAGTCCAGAAGTTCAGGAGCTGATTCTAGGTCAGTTACCGAGAGCTGGAAGGACAGACAGACAAATATGAGGTCCAAAAAGAAGGCGTTCCTGTCGTTACAAAATAAATCCTCCTATTCTAAGCAAACATTTATCTGATACCTTATGGATGGAAATTTCTCTTTGCTTATCAAGTTTATCGACTCTGCAAAAATCCCAGCGTTCATTTCTCCTTCAGATTGTTCTGATGACGCCCACATCCCGACAGTTTATCAGTGTCTTTATTAAGCTGCGATGATTGCGTTTTCTGCATGCGAAGGTAAATAGTGTTGTAATGCAAACAATGAACTCTTCATATCTTGAATCTAATGTAGATATCAATAACAGCGACTGATTAAAGTAGAACTGACTTGAATGTCCACAATATTCTTTTAACAAAGGACAAATTCCTCACATCTGAACATTTTAATTTTTCACGATGCCAAGTATAATGATTATGGTTTTCTGGCAAGTGAAGCCGTGCCTTTTAGGAGGTAGGTACGAGTATTTTGACGGAAACTGTGGCATTCATATATTTAATACGAAGATGGAAGAATATTCCAAAACGTAGAAGCCCATTTACCAGGATGTACGTCAACAGATCGCAGGGTCGGACATTTTTATGTCGCACACACTTAGGGGCTTAGGTCTACATAATTTATTAAACCTAAAGAGACAACACAAACAAAAGTCAACTGCTGCACTATACCAGGCCCCAGTTAAGTCTGATTCACGTCCCTATTCTATAAGTATATAAAAGTGGTTCAGTTGTTATCATTTAATGTATGTTAAGATTTTCACGTTGTCACTTTTCTTTGAGGTAACTGAAGAATAAAAAACCAACTAGATGCCACTTGTTATTTTATTGTACTTCTTATAGGCTCAACATGTTTCGGGCTCTACTATGCCCATCATTAGGAGCTCGCGACTATGATGTTGATTACCACATGGGTAGTATCGTTCTTGGTTTGCTGTATGTTGCAGGCTCACGCACGACGAGTCGTGTGTGAGCCTGCAACCCGGACACCATTCCAGCCTAACTGCACTTAACCTCCAACATACAGCAAACCAAGAACGATATGACCTATGTGGTAATCAACATCATAGTCGCGAGCTCCTGATGATGGGCATAGTAGAGCCCGAAACATGTTGAGCCTATAAGAAGTACAATAAAATATCAAGTGGTATCTAGTTGGTTTTTTATTCTTCAGTTATTACAAAGATGCACGGTCCAATAAATATCAGATTCCTTTGAGGTGTCCGTGAGGGCCATTTTTCACTCTTTAGCTCCTACATCCTTCTAACCTCAATCATTTCCTTTGACTCATGCATCCAGTACAACATACATCCCAACCATCTCATTTAGTGCATACATTTTAAACACTTTTATCTCATTTGGCCTAAGCATCCTGCATAAACCGACCACCTCATTTAGCCCACGCATCCCACATAAGTCGTACCTCATTTTACTGCATTTAATCACCGTTACAATGTCAGGTGGTGTAATTTCAGAGTAAGTACATTTATCCTTTACATAAGTAGAGATGGTTGAGGGATATTCCTCTCTGTCCCTCTGTCTGTCAGTACATATCAGTTACAAAATTTTCATTTGAATTTCGGCAACTCTTGACACTAGGCCGATACTAAAATTTTGCCAGCTAAATTGATTTTTGTGCCGAGCCCTATGGCAGAGCCGCTAAACTTCCGCCTGCATAGTGACCAAGGCTACGAAACGGAGGATCGAAAAAATGGGTTTTGATTTCCGCCTAATTTATTTTCACTGCATTCAGGCCAACCTTGTTGCCCCCACACACCTCTTATTTTCCCAAGGAAATGTCTGACTGGGTGTGAATTTAATTACTCCCCTCCATCTAATGTAACAGGGTAAGTAGATGGAGATTAGGTTCCTCTCTCCCACACCTATTCATGGCTAACTTTGTTCTTATATTTATCGTCAGGGTGGCAAACAAAACCTGCAGTACAGACATAACTTAGAATACCTATGTGAAGAGTGGAGGGAGTCGATCATAATACCTATACATAAGAAGGGGGATAAAACAGATTGTAATAATTATAGGGGCATTTCACTTTTGTCAACCACTTACAAAATTTTATCTAACATCTTGCTCTCAAGGTTAACTCCGTATGCGAAGGAAATTATCGGGGATCATCAATGTGGTTTTCGACGCAACAGGTCGACGATTGATCATATATTCTGCATTCGCCAAATACTTGAGAAAAAATGGGAGTACAATGAAGAAGTTTATCAGCTTTATATAGATTTCAAGAAAGCTTATGATTCAGTTAGGAGGGAGGTCTTATATAAGATTCTCATTGAGTTTGGTATCCCTAAGAAACTTGTAAGGCTAATAAAGATGAATCTGAATAAAGCATATAGCAGAGTCCGGGTAGACAAGAAAGTGTCTGACAGGTTCCCTATTAGGAATGGTCTGAAACAAGGAGACGCTCTATCACCAATGCTTTTCAACTTTGCTTTAAAGTACGCCATTAGGAGAGTTCAGGCAAACCAGGATGGTTTGAAACTAAATGGTAAACATAAGCTTCTGGCTTATGCCGATGATGTTAATACACTAGGAGGAAGCATACATACTCTAAAGGAAAATGCAGAAGCTTTAGTAGCTGCTACTAGGGAGATTGGACTGGAAGTGAGTGCTGATAAAACTAAGTACATGGCCATGTCTCGAGATCAGAATGCAGGACGAATTCACAGTGTGAGGATTGATAATAGTACCTTCGAGAGGGTGGAAGATTTTAAATATTTGGGAACAACTTCAACAAATCAAAATTCTATTGCGGAAGAAATTAAGAACAGATTGAGGTCAGGAAATGCTTGCTATCATTCGGTGCAGAATCTTTTGTCTTCCAGGTTGCTATCCAAGAAATTAAAGATTAAGATTATATAGAACTATAATCTTGCCTGTTGTTTTGTATGGGTGTGAAACTTGGTCGCTGACATTGAGGGAGGAAAGGAAACTGAGGGTGTTTGAGAATATGGTGTTGAGGAGAATATTGGACCTAGGAGGGACGAGGTAACGGGGGAATGGAGAGGAGACTGCATAACGAGGAGCTAAGTGATCTGTACCCCTCACCCAATATTGTGCGGGTGATAAAATCGAGAAGAATGAGATGGGCAGAGCAATGTGCCGCGTATGGGGGAGGAGAGGGGGGTGTATAGGGTCTTGGTGGGGAAATCGGAGGGAAAGAGACCACTGGGGAGACCTAGGCCTAGATGGGTGGATAATATTAGGCTAGATCTCCAGGAGGTGGGATGTGGTTATGTGGACTGGATTGGGTTGGCCCAGGATAGGGACAGGTGGCGGACGCTTGTGAGTACGGTAATGAACCTTCGGGTTCCATAAAATGCGGTGAATTTCTTGACTAGCTGCAAACCAGTTAGCTTCTCAAGAAGGACTCTGCACCATGGAGTAAGTAAGTAAGTAAGTAAGTAAGTAAGTAAGTAA
>Ga0123354_10020324_pt1 | contig 10444 bp, 6 predicted proteins | sample TergutLab28metaG_2_FD_97872 | JGI IMG/M metagenome (GOLD analysis project Ga0123354, IMG submission 97872) | Labiotermes labralis P4 segment gut microbial communities from Petit-Saut dam, French Guiana - Lab288 P4 | ecosystem: Host-associated > Arthropoda: Insects > Digestive system > Gut ...
AACTTGATGCACAAAATTTGTTTCACAATAAGTTTTATTTCATGTCTCTACATGTTTCGAGCACATGTGCTCATCATCAGGAGGTCAAAATTGCATTACACAGCCTTTGGTATCATCACACCTATAGGTGGCCGTCTCGTGCACGGGTTGAGAGAGGACTCTCAACCCGTGCACGAGACGACCACCAATAAGTGTGATGATACCAGAGGCTGTGTAAAGTAATTTTGACCTCCTGATGATGAGCACATGTGCTCGAAACATGTAGAGGCATGAAATAAGACTTACTGTGAAACAAATTTTGTGTACCAAGTTGGTTAAATACTGAGATAAATATACTGAGATGCACGGTCAACAAAACGTCAAAAAAAAAGCGACTTCTTAGTTTTGATAAAATTATCTCACATATGAATGACCATAAAACCTCCATATATAGGCCACTCATCCGTGAACTAAACACTTTCGGTTTGTTTCAGTCAGATCTCGTAATTAATAGCTTGAGATAATCGAAAGGACAGACGTCCAGAAGCAGTCAATGCAAGCCATTGTGCTAAGTAACACGGTAAGACAGTGTCGAATTCCAGATTTTTTTAATCTGAGGAAATGACTTATGGGTATTACGTTGAAAATTTTAAAATTTAACTCTAAAGTTGGCAGCAGGATAGAACTCTCTCGAAAGTTCAGGACTCAGTTTTTCTCTGGAATGCAAAGTTGTTTACTTGCCTATACCTAAATAAAGTGTGCTATAAAGTCATTGGCTGATAGAAAAAACGGGCCACATGTTACAAATACCACATACATAAATTAAAAGAACATCAGCAGGGTACTTGAAATGTAGTTGAAATGTAACAGGTTCCTAAATGTAACAGGTTCCTAAACTTTAAACTGCAGCGCAAAATGGCGACAGATGAAATGAGACACAAAATTCGATCCATATTCACGTACTTTGACGTTCAGGTGCATCGTGATAAATTCTTATAATGAAACCGATTAGATGCGCTAATTTCTCAAATTTATTTTTGGAATAAAATTCTACATGTTTCGGAGAGATGGATGCCCTGAGGAGATCCTCTAGAATATCAAGAAAAGAAAGAATTAGAGATGTAACTATAAGACAACAAACTGGATTAGAGGAACCAATTGTAAAAGAAATTGAACAGAACCAGCTTACATGGTACAGCCATGTTCAAAGAATGGCAGAAGAAAGATTACCCAAAATAGCATTGAAGTGGATGCCGAAACAAAGAGAGCACGATAAAGACCGAAGAAAAACTGGATGGAAGGTATAAGGAAGGCCATGAACGAAAGAAACCTAAATGAAGGCCAGTGGAAAGATAGGAAGCAATGCAGTCTAGGTGTCGGACAACGTAGAACGACGTTTTGAAACCGATATATACATACATACATGTTTCGGACACTTCCTGTGCCCATCATCACGAGTTTTTCACCGTACACACAGCAATGGTCCATGTTATACAGGTTTGCTGACAGCTCGCAAGCTGTCAGCAAACCTGTATGACTTATACCATTGCTGTGTGTACAGTGAAAAACTCCTGATGATGGACAGAGGAACTGTCCGAAACATGTAGTTTTATTCCAAAAATAAATTTGAGAAATTAATGCATCTAGTTGGTTTCATTATAAGAATAATCAAGTACATTTCATTGTGCCATTAGAACTCTTTGGACCGGGAAAGGAGTGAGTAATTGTGCAAGAACAAAAATAACAACAATAGCGAATAAAATAAAGTGGAAAGGCCGGGTCCATAGAACAAGCAGATTGCAGACTGCAATAGGCTATTTTCTTAGGTCTTCCAAGACATACCGACGTAATAGGCCGAGAGTATCAATAAATTTTATTATCAAATTTCAACATCTCTTACAAATGTTTATCTAAAGACAGTATAACACAAGTTATGGAAATAAGACATGCGACAGGAAGGCATATTTTATGTGCCTGTAAAAGGCTTTACTTTCTTCGATGAGCGTAAATGAAGCCTAAAGCCACCATAAACATTGTAATAAAATAATCTAACACCAGATTAAGAATTGGAGAAATATTGTATCGCAACAAAAGAACACACACGTAGTGTTTCGTGCCTCTTTCTCATTTCTAATTTGAACTACATCTGACATTACTTCAGTGCCCCCTATCGTTTTGCTATTGGAAAACGAATATTTTGCTTACAAAACCGACTTTCTTTTAAAAATTATTATACGAAACATATGCAGCTTTAATTAGATTTCTAAGTTGATTTTCTTATCTTGTAGATGGTTATGTGTTTTAAGTGCGGCATAACACGCGTCGTTTATAACAATAAAATTTTAAAGATAAAATCTTCTCTGGAGAGCATGAATTCGGAGCAGAAGCCCAGAGCGTTTTTATCACGGTTTGCCACCTAAAGCTTCCAGTTTTATTGCACTGTTATTTCGCTTGAAATGTTCAAGGCGTTTTTTCTTGGCGTAACTTAGGAGAGAGATAGTGAGTGTTACAGATTAGTTCATTCCGTTCAGCAAGTAAATTAGGTGTCCGTACATTCTGTTCGAGCCGGTCACAGCAGCCGCGTGGTCTTTACTGCGTACGTCTGCGGCCGTTCGCCTGCTGAGATTGTGAGTTCGAATCCCTCCGGGGGCATGTGCGTTTGACTGTTGTGAATACTGTGTGTGTGTTGTCAGGTAGAGGTCTTTGCTTTGGGCTGATCGCTCGTCCAGAGGAGTTCTACCGACTGTGGTGCATCGTTGTATGTGATCTAGAAACCTCGTGAATGAGGAGGCCTTGGTCCACTGGGGGTTGTCGCGCCAAAAACAAACATTCTGTTCGAGGTCAAAGTCGCCGCAGTTCGGCAACTTATCCTTCCTATAAGTTATACAGGAGTCTCTCACTAATATAGGAGAAAACGCCAGTTTTATAAAATTAGACATATTTTTCTAAGAACGGCAAGCTCTGGGCCCACCCAGCCTTCCATTTAATGGATGCCGACGTCTCGTAATCCGGAGTCCAAGCTGCCCGGGCTATAGAATTTGGCCATTCACGGTCATCTAGTGCAGAGGTTAGGAATGACTGAAGCTGACACTTCACTCCCCCGTACGCCTTCATTGCATGCGCAGCGAACACTTTGCCTTAAAGCAATGTCTACAGTTATGAAAATTTATACACATGCAGTGTATTTGATAGTTCTTTGTACCACTTGCAAATAAGCTATATAAATAGCGTTCACAAACGGCCTGTAAAAATAGTTAATTAAATACGCATGTAATGAATCGCCGTTACAAAAATCAGCAGGCACAAGAAGCCATTAACTACAAGTGTCCCAAGTTCCGTAATTATGCAGCTCGTGGTTGCTTAGAGAACTGCTTATAAACTTGATAAAATTAAGGTTGTAATGGTAGGGCTCAAAACCTCCCCTTATAATTGTTCAGAAAATAAACCAATGTCAGAGTTTTATTGATGTATTTAAACAGCTGTATGAAAGCTGTTGTTAAGTCTACTCTTTGTCGTCAAATGATAGGATGGCTAATGATGATGAATTGGAAAGGGCTTGTAAGCAAGCTGTTGTAGCCTAGACGAGGTAACATCCTAGCGTTTGCCTCACAAACTGAGGAAAACAAAGAACAAATTTCAATTCTGACAGTCGACGTCCCGGTTGACAAAAAGTTGTTGACGTATACTTATGTTTACTATTGTAAAAAAAAACTACATCCGTCTGACGTTAAGAACAGAATATTAAGGTAGTGAGAACAGTGTTGTGACGTGCTGTGGAATACATTAGATCGAAGTAGCGTACAGATTACTGGTGCAGAATTTGATGTCTGTCTGTCCGCGCATCGTTGTATAAGCGTAAATAAGAAAACCAACTAGATGCTACTGAATGGTTCATTGCACTTCTAATCTGCTCAACATGTTTCGGGCACTTATATGCCCATCATCAAGAGCTCGAGACTATACTTGTGTTATTACCGCATATGGTGTGTAATGCCTTGGTTGCTGGTGGTCGGCGGTCAGGTGCAGGGCAGCAGGCTATGCGTCCGGGATGAGGGAAGCTGCTCGAGCACCTGACCGCCGACCACCAGCAACCAAGGCATTACACACCATATGCGGTAATAACACAAGTATAGTCTCGAGCTCTTCATGATGGGCATATAAGTGCCCGAAACATGTTGAGCAGATTAGAAGTGCAATGAACCATTCAGTAGCATCTAGTTGGTTTTCTTCTCTACGCTTATACTGGTTCAGAGTACGGCCAGTGAGAGGCGTCCTTTTGAATCAGAACACCCGATTTTTTGTTTTTTGTTTTTTTGACCTGCATCTCGATATAAACGTGTAAAGAAAAACCAACTTGATGCACAACTTATTCTTAGTGTATTTCTTCAACTTCCACATGTTTCGGGCGTATCTAGGCTCATCATCAGGAGGTGCAACCGCATGTATACAACAATTGGTACTTATTATTCTTCCAATCCAACCAGGATAACAGACAGTCATCTAAAAAGAATAGTAAGTACCAAATGTTCCATACATACGGTTGCACCTCCTGATGATGGGTCTAGATACGCCCGAAACATGTACAGTTTGACGAAATATACTAAGAATAAGCTGTTCATCAAATTGGTTTTTCTTGACACGAGAACTCCCGAATCTTAACCTCAAATTCAGATGAAAGAATCGCTCTGACTTAATTCACATGTATAATTTACTGCAGATACAGTAAGTCTTCTGCACACACTACCTTCTTGAAGTCCCTATGACTTCATCAGTCAACTTGCTTTCTTTCTAGTATCTGCTTTTCGATGTCGTTAACCTTTTGGCGCCGGAATTTTTTTTTTTAAATTTTAGCACACCCTGTATATAAAATGTGAATAATACAGGATCCAAATACGTTAGAATTATGAAACAAACTGCAATTTGAAGAGAAAAAACGGATAGTATATACCGTGTTTAAAATATTCAGTACCTATATGTGTTGAATAAATATATAAAATGCAACTTTAGAGGTTAGCGGTGCGGTACGACCAATATAGTTGACATTAGGCGTCTAAAGGTTAATATTGTTATTTTTTTTCCTCGCCTCTTGTCCTCTTCTCCGTTCTACGGAACCAACAAGAGTCGGGCAGCCTAGGCGGTGTACGATCTAGGATACAGGCTGGACCATCGGGTAATCATGGTTCCATTCTCGGAAGTGACAAGTGTTTTTCTTCTCCAGGGACGCCTAGGCAGGCTCTGGGGCCTATCCAGTCACTTCTTCTATTAATAACATTGTAATTATCATTGCAAAGGCCAGTGAATTCAAAGACGCAAATTTATTGTTCTATTGTCAAAGACCCGTAACGAAGTCCACAGAAAATTGGGAGGTGTAAGACGGGACCAAATGCTACTCCAGCATTTTTTCTACCTAAGAATATTTCTTTTTGGCTACTGAGTTGAAAAGGGGCAAATAAAAAACAAATATTATTTCTAAACGATTATTTGGGTGGTGTAGATAAAAAATGAAAAATCTTGGTTTTTTATGGCATGCATAATTGAAGCATCTGGGCGACCCGTTTACAAAGGACGAGAAGCATTGTAAATTTTGCCCCCCGAATGTTATTAGCCAAGTTAAGCCAGTGCCTATTTTATTCACAAAGACAAGAAAATAACCGATCCGTTCTGTGAAGTTCCCACATCGGTTCTGTTAAGGGCTCAGATCGTCTCGGATGTGACGCAGTTTCGCTGTCTTGGACCCCTCACCTTGAACACGACGGCACTAACGCCCGTCATGAACGTCAGGAAACATTAACTCAAAAACAAAGCGTTACATCCCACCCAGAAACCTTCGTACTTTAAATTTTTTTGGCTAATAATACGCCCAATTACACACATGATGAAAACTGAATTCATCTGGGTTATTACACATCAAGCAGTGGTAATTTCTTACCGACGTTTCGGGACAACCTATCGGTCCCATCTTCAAGGGTCAAGAACAAAAAAAAAAAAGACTACTCGCTGCGTAATAACCCAGACGAGCGAAGTTGTCATCTACTTCACGGCCGAAGTCTGAAATCACGCATACACACATAATGTTTAAAACGTGCTCATACCGATTTTATTCTACAAACTGAACAGAAAATGGAAACATTCATCTTCACTAATGTGCCCAGTCAACAGCCAACGGCCGATTAAAGAAACAGCACGACAGACACAAATAACAAAGAAGAACACTTAAATAATTAATTAGAGCTCCTTACAAAATTAAAGTGGGCCGGAATAACGGAGCCGGTATAGCGACTCACTACGGGCTGGACGGTCCGGGAATCGAATCCCGATGGGAGCGAGATTTTCCGCACCCGTCCAGACCGACGCTGGGGCCCACCCATCCTCATATAGAATGGGTACCGGGTCATTCTTGGGATAAAGCGGTGGGGGCACGGCACTTACAGCCTAGGTTAAAGAAAGAGCGGAACTATACATGCACTCCCCCTCTGTGTCTTCACGGTATGTTATAGGGTGAACTTTACTTTTTTCATAATAAAATCATGACACTATCAAAGCGAAGGGTGATCATATGTCTTCTGAAGATACACCAATTATTACGCACTGAATTTTCCGCAGTAACACACCTGGAGGAGGGACAGTTCTTCCAGGATGGACAAACGTGACACCTGGAAAGTTTCGGAGGTTCCGAGTATGAACTCAAAGACCGATTACGTCCATGATAGACGGACAAGATACAGACCTCCTAAAACCACTAATGACAAAAACTGCATCAAGTTAATGACGATTATTATTATGTTTTGGGCTGAAGAATGAATTTTTGGTTTGACAGAAGGATGTGACATAAAATTGGAGTCTTCGTGTCAATGATAATAAGGGCCAATTACAACATATTCTATCAAAACTGCACTCAAAATACAGTCATTCGTACAGGGTTCAAATTATCTGCCTTAAGATGTAACAATCAGAGAAATCTAAATGCAAAAACATGGACCGTTTAAAATTAGACTGCTCCTTAACATAGAAATTAGTTCCGAAACGTATTTCTTGGCTTCAGTTAAACATTAACGCCCACAAACACTGAATAGTTTAAACGGCTGAGGCCAATTTTAGAGACAAAACCCTGTTGTATTCGTTCCTTTTCCAAACAGACGTATATCTTTCTTCGAAATTACAGTAGTCATGTTAATTAAACACGCTCTTTCTTATTTGCGTAACTACACTAAGCATATGCTAAGAGTTGTACCTCTCTACGGCTCCATTCGTGGAAGTACTCCATCCCCATTGTACAGAGTATCCCTCCTGTTTGGTAGGTCACTAAAAATGTTCTGACACAAATTAGTGAATGTGTTCCTGAAACTTGTGTACGTGTATAAGTTACTCCGACGAATACACAACCCAGACTGACAAAGCCTGGAACTTGCATCTGACTCGACCGCAGCAACTATAAAACCGTCTCGCGTCTCCTGTAGGGTTAGAGGAGAGGGAAATGTTCATGGCCTTAGCTATTTACCCCATCCGAAAATATTCTTTCTATACTCTTTCCAAAACACCGTCTACTCTCTCCCACCTCTCTTCGTATATCACACAAAATATATATAGAAATGGCAACAGTTTATTATACAAAACTGCCTCCCCTCTCTAGAAACGATGTACTTTCAACGCCTCGCTAAAAATCCTCACTTCTCCTCCCTACCACTTCACGTGCTGCAGCAAACTTTGTTGCCAGGGCACTACAAGACATTAATATTTCAGTTACCTTCATGGAGCTACTATTCTGATAGTTACAGGGACCCTTTTTTTTTATATTAGCTGCATCCTTAAAAATTTATCACTGTGTTAAAAATTTCACAACAGAAAGGAAGCCAAATATGGTGTCCGTGATTAGGTTTAGAAGGGAAGGACTCGTAATGTCGCCACCATGCACGAAACAGGTGCATCACACATGCCGTTCCCCTGTAAGTCCTTCTGGCCTAAGAAATCCAGGCCACTTTCAAATGGAGTTTTTTGCACCCTTGTGTAATAGGCTTTGAGACGAGAAGGTAAGATCTTCAGTCATTCATCTACGAACTGAATGAAGGGAAGTGAATAAGTACCGGGTAAAGGGTCACAGAAGAATGGGTTGGCCATGCAGTCTGTTGGGACATGGTGCCAGTTGCAAAGAGTCTCCGTCGTTATTGGAAATCTTTTCGCGCTCTCGAGTTCGAAGAGGTTCACTATCCTGGCTGATGACCATTATAATGAAATAAAACAGCAAGTGGTTGGTGTGTGTAGGCCCAACATTGCTATTAGTCGACACAAGTTTTGTCGTTTGAGTGCAGAGGTACTGCGGGTTTCGTAAGGATGCCAAACAGAAAATTTATTCTTGCTAGTCAAGCTAAAAGCACCAACCATTGTCGTCTGAATAAAAAAGAAATCTTGGTTTCCTAAAACAGCAAACACTTTAAACAAATAGGCCAATATTATAAACAGTACATGATGTCGTCTATTTATTTCCAAACAAAAGCTCAAAGGTACATTTTTCCGTGCAAAGAAAAGTAGCATGTTTCGGTCGTAGTAATATATATATATATATATATATATATGGTAGTGTTTTAAAGTTTCTCTCGGCGATGACCATGTAGACAAACATCGTCTGGGATTTGACGAATGTCGGTGATAGAAAGACCTATGTACCAGGTAAAGTACAAGACGGAAGCAGCGAGTTCGTCTGTCACTCTAGTATATATCAAACAATAAGGCATAACATCCAACAATACACCTATGTTCAGAGGTATGTGATTACAACATCTCATAATCTCATAAAAGACTGATGTCAATGCTGCTTCCAACTCCCCCCCCCCCCAAAAAAAAATAACGGTGGTATTTAAAATGTTATGTGGTTGATACTAACATCGAAATTATAGCCAGTGGCACACTCTTCCTGCAGGTTTTTATTCAGAGCTGCGCCCTTCTGGGCTATTACGCAGCGGGTAGTGGTAATTCCTTGCGGACATTTCGGGACAACCTATCGGTCCCATCTTCAAGGGTCAAAATCTCTTGGTCCTTTAGGATGGGACCGATAGATTCTCTCGAAATGTCGGTACGAAATTACCACTACACGCTGCGTAATAGCCCAGAAGAGGGCGGTTCTCGTCTACTTCGAAGCGGAAGCTTGAAATCAGGCATAGGTTTGTACTGAGTTCGGCAAAGCAAGTACAGTTTATTTCGAAATACATTTTCGTATAAAAAACTTGGATGTTCTTCTTGAAGCTGCTCAATGAGGAGTGTCAGTGAATGTGAGGTATATGATGGACACAATGACAGCCTAATGGGACAGGTTGTACTCCGAGAACTTCTCATTCCCGTGTTACTATTATTCTACTGACTAACTAACTAGTTAGCTAACTAACTAGTTAACCAATTAACTGACGCCATGGAGCAGAATTCTTGAGAAGCTAACAGGTCCCCAGCTAGTCAAGAAATTTCCCTCATTTTATGGCACCAAAATGTTCATTACCGCATTCACAAGAGCCATCTACCTGTCCCTATCTCGAGCCAGAACACTCCAGTCCATGGCCCCCATCCCACTTCATGAAGATCCATTTTAATATTATCCTCCCAAGTATTACTCCACTAGTGCTCCAAATTCATTTTTGAATCTCTCGCCGTTCGTAATCTAGAACGTCCGTAAATCAAAACATAGAGTAACATTAGGCTGCTGAAATTCACAGAATCAAACTCGTGTGGGATTTTCTTGACGATCTGACCAAGTAATGAACCTTATCTAACACAAAGTTAAGCGTCGTTTCAATCACTCCCGACACCCACATCTCTATATTGCAACGGACCTTCTCTAAATGCCACGTGTCTTTCGAAACTATTAATAATAAGCCCAAAATAAATTCTGCTTTGAAGGCGGAACGCAACAAAGTACCGGCCAGTAAGGCTATCGCTCGAAGCTATCTCTAACAGCATTTGGCCATCGCAGTTGTGTGTTCAGAATTCTCTCAATTTCAAATTCCGTGCCAACTGGCTCAGTATTGTCATATCATGGAATATTTCAATGTTGAATTTTTCTTCCTTTCACTTTGCGGCCAGTTCTGTTTACTGGAAGAATGCATACAGCTTTAATTCCAGCAACGATCTACGTCTAATGCTGTTTCTCTTGAAACGCCATAGTAGGCTCATACTGCTTAATGCATAACACCGTAAAGGCAGTAAATGTTATGTAGAAATTTAGTGTGATATCACATTCATCTGTTGTTGGTACCTGAATTGAATACGTGAAAGTAATTACTTATGAATAACACAGGAGATGTGTGATGATACACGGATAGTAACAGCAAGTAAACAGGTTGAATATTGAGAACATAGACTGTTATGTTCATAAAATCATGACGATCAGACAGCTGTCCCACTTACACACACACACACACACACACACACACACATATATATATATAAATATATATATATATATATATGCCGGGTAGCTCCG
>Ga0123354_10020326_pt1 | contig 10443 bp, 7 predicted proteins | sample TergutLab28metaG_2_FD_97872 | JGI IMG/M metagenome (GOLD analysis project Ga0123354, IMG submission 97872) | Labiotermes labralis P4 segment gut microbial communities from Petit-Saut dam, French Guiana - Lab288 P4 | ecosystem: Host-associated > Arthropoda: Insects > Digestive system > Gut ...
CACACACACACACACACACACACACACACACACACACATATATATATATATATATATATATATATATCAACAAAACTAACTGAAAGTGATAAGAAATCTATTCTCAATCTTTGACCCAACAACAGAGATTAATAATTTTCCACTAAATTGAACAAGAACAGCAATCGGACTCCTACTATTCCCGACAAGGATTTGACCAATTCCCTCACGGAACAGAATAATAATGAGATTATTAATAAATAAACTACATCAAGAAATAAAAAATTATTCCTAAGAAAAGGAAATGAAAACAAAGGAAACTCGTTTATCCTTACGTCACTATTCCTTATAATTTTAACAAATAATTTCCTGGGACTATTCCCGTATATTTTCACTAGAACAAGACACTTAACACTCACACTAACCCTAGCCCTACCTTTATGGATGAGATTTATATTATTTGGATGAATCAAAAATACCAACCACATATTCGAGCACTCAGTGCCACACCAACTATGCTAATACCATTCATAGTTATCATTGAAACAATCAGAAACCTAATCCGACAAGGAACATTAGCAGTACGTCTGACCGCAAATATAATTGCAGGACACTTACTATTAACACTACTAGGAAACAACGGACCATCAATAAGACACACATTACTAACCGTATTAATTACTGCACAAATTCTTCTATAACCCTAGAAGCAGCAGTAGCAGTTATCCAATCGTATGTATTTGCAATCCTAAGAACTTTATACTCTAGAGAAGTCGATCAATAATGTCAATACACGAAAACCACCCATATATATATATATTTATTTATTTATTTATTATATATATATATTGAAATTGTGGTCTTCTCAGGAATTGTGACTGGCTACACAAATATTGTGCTGGAAGTAACTCAGTGTCTGAGGCATACTTCATACACACGACATTCGTGAAATTTGTCTCACTACTGTACTTTAAGAAGATTCCTAATGTTTGGGATAGAATCCGGGAGCTTTCATACGTTATTATATCGTATTATACGTGCTACAATATAACAGCGGCTACTGGACACTAAACTGAGCCAACTTAATCCAATCTACGCTTATTTCCTTACACTGCATTTCAATAATATGTTCTCCTCTATGCCTCCAAACCGCAAGTCGTCGCATTCCTTCGGATTTTCTGAATAAAATTTTGCATGCCCCTCTCATGTTCCTAGGTGTGCTACTTTTCCCGTCTATATACAATTCTTGATTTGCTAACTATATTAACTTGGTATTCAAGAGGGCAACACAAGCTTCTCCATGCTCCTTTCGGTTCGTCTCGTTCAGATACCAATATTCTCTTAGAACTGTGTTCTCAAACATCACTCTACTTTTTAAAAATATTCTACATACCATGCAGGATGCAAAATTCAATTTAACATACAAACCCTACGTGCATCGAAATGTGTACACAACAGATACAAAATCTACATGTTTCGGCACCATCTGGGAGTCCTTATATCAGTTAAAGTTGTGTCCTTCGAATTGGTCCTTAAAAGGAAGGCACTCAATAACAGTCATTCACTAGCACACACATTACAATTGGATGACTGTTGGTGAGTGACTGCCTCACATTACAGACCAACTTTCACTGATATAAGGAATCCCTGATGATGACACTCAAGAAGTGCCGGAACATGTAGGAGATTTTGTATCTATTTTGTTCACATTTCAGTGCACGTAGGTTTGGTACGATAAACTGAATTCACTCTACATGTATGCTGCAATATTCATCCTTAACAGGTTGTACACAGAAAGTGTTCTGTTTCATCTGTTCTTTTCATAACTACTTAATTTGAATTATGCCCCAACTTTATATGTGGATATTTTAATTAAAACAATGCAGGAAATGTATATATAACATAACACTGTGGCGCGTTCGCGTAATTCTTATACCTCCTAGGCTCTCCTAAGAACCTGATACAATTTCAATCGAGGAGGTTTTCACGGCGATTTAAAGTCTCCAGCAACAAATATATGAACTTAGGGCTTCACAAGTGCCCGGTATTTTTGAACAATTTTAACCAAATCTGGAGTCCCTTGACAAATTTTCATAAAAAGTCCCCAATACCAAATTTCACGGAAAACTGTCCTGTGGGAGCCGCGAGGACAGATGGGCATGGCAACAAAGATAACATGCGCTTCTCGCGAGTCTGCAAACTGTTCACAGAACGGAGGTCACTATAAGCAGACCTACCATTTTCTGTAACAAAACTCGGCGTTCTGGCTACTGTGTATTGTAAGTTTAATGCATTTCTCAGAAAGAACAGTGATTATCTCCCTGAACAGCATTAACAGATTCTTCTATGTGATGGAGAAGTTGTGCTCTTTCCGTGAGGTACACCACGTTAATTTCATGCATCAAACAATTAAAACACCCTCTGTTAACGGCACCATGAATGGCACTGGAATAAAAAGCGATACCAAATTCCCATTACTACGTACAGCCGTAATTCACAAAGAATACATACAATAATACCGCTTCTACGCCTGCGTTCTTTGTACAAAATGCTTACAAGTAGTGTACTATATCAACGTGAAGGCCATGTCTTGCAGTGCACCGTTTCTAATGCACATGTATTCTCCAAAACTACTGAAGGGACTTGGATTAAATTTGGTACTGAAGAGGGCGTGTGTTCTATACGATACGATATTTATTTACTGCAATTGGTTTTCCACCCGGCAGCAATAAAAAGATCCTGGAAGAATTTAATTCCGCTTCAGACAAAGATGGTGCACGTGTAGTTTCTGGCGTCGCATCTTTTAATCAAAGTGTCTCCCCATTTATCATTTAAAATTAATAAAATGCTCATAACCGGTAAAACAAGCGAGAATACATAAAAATATATCTGAGGATTAGCGTGTGCGGTATAATTGTGAGAAACGAACGTGAAGGAACCTATCCTACATGATACAGGTCTGACAGAGGGTGAGACAGTAGCAACGCACATACTTCTACCAGCCTCCTCTTCCGTGTCGTTTCTGTGCACTCGAATAAGATGCAGGCAATCCTGTATCCTATGAACTGTCAGGCGTATCCTTAAGGCAACACTAAGAAATCTCACCTGTATGTAAACACTGTCTGCCACTCCGCCCCAAATTGACAGCTGTGAGTGTCATGAATATTCCGACTCGGTAGGGTAAAAATTCACAAACGCAAATAAATGGCGGACATAATTACTAACTTAATGGGGCTGAGATTTTTTAAGGAGTTAAGGGGCGCTCAGTTGGCACGAAATTGCATAATTTTCACGGCAACCAAAGTTCATTATTGAATTCACAAAATTCCATCACCGAACCCAACCCCGAAACAGTTAAATCAGTCATACCACATACTTCAGTTGTCAGAACCACTTTAGAAGCGTCGTGGCATCTGAACGTCGACAATTTCCCACCGCGAAGGCCCTGGTTCGACATCAGATCAATTTATGTGTGATTTTATGGCGGAAAAGTGACAATGGAAAAAGTCTTTGTTCTCGTACTTCTGCTTCCGCTGTCAGTTACCAATTATCATTCTACCAGAGCTCCACATTCACTGATAATCCTCGGCTGGTACCACAGACACATTAGCGGCCGAAGTACCAAGACACCGAGTATCTCCCTGCGGCAAACAAAATTTTTCCATAAAAAAAAAGGTATGACTCGGCTCATTCTTAACCCTGGCATGAGATCGAGGTTGGTCAACCTCACGGCCCGACTGCTGTGGAGACGACAAAAAAAAACTCTTACCCGTGCCAGGAATCGAACCACGATTCCCCGATCGTCCAGGTAGCCAAGTCACCGTACCCACTGAGCTATCCTGGCTGCAGTATAAAATAAGAGAAACAGATATTTTACTCCAAATACTTCCGCGGAAATCTATCAAGCGTACGTGAGAAAAGCTGAGGTGATGATGAAGAGCAATTAACCACATCCAGTCGCCGGGTTTCCCACTCACAATAAGGACAGTCGAAATGTGATAGTTTTTGTTCGTAACGGAAATAGTGTTTCAGGGCACTGTGCAGCTGCTGCACGCCCATCTGTAGAGATTAAATGCTATACAATCCCTCTAATAGGGGGCGTGCGAAATGGGCGTGGTCCCTAAAACAAGGGATTTATGACCCTTAACAACTTTTAAAAATCCTACAATAAAATGTGACTATAAGTTAAGGGTAATGACACCAAATCTCATTACTGTAAATAGACCTACGTCATTTATAATGAGCAATGGTTAGCACTCCTATTTCAAAGAGTGCCCGGTTCATACCCTCGGTACATAAGCTGGATACCGTGCTCGAGGACTCTCTTATTTTTCTTCACTTATTCATAGGCAGGCCTACATCCCTGTTATATCATTTCATATTAACAATCACAACATCTCTCATTCCATGCCTACAATAAAACTAAACTCCGTGGCCTTAGTCCGCACGCGAACTATACCGACAGATCGGCCGCCGCCGGTCGGCGAAGTTAGTGCCAACTTTTGCGGATGGAGGGGTGTCACGTGGTCAGCGTAACGGGTCCCCACAGCCGTTAATCTCTGTTTTCTAGACCTGGAGCCGCTACATTTTTCATTCAAGTAGCTCCTCAATTGACCTGACGAGGCTCACGAGGCTGAGTGGACCCCGTTCTAGACCCACTACTACTCAGAAAATCTGGTAGCGCCGGGGATCGAACCCGGGACTTCTGTATCTGTAGCCAGAAACTCTGACCACTACTGACTGCCTACAATAATAGTAAATATTAGTTCTGAGGGTTAATGAACTGGTCTTGGATAAATTGTGGTGCCGTCTTTACCTGCAGGAACTGTCCCCTGAAACGCCAACGTGGACAGCACGTACGCGAAGATGTGGTCTTCCATCACGTGCGTACAGCCAAAAACAATTCAACCGTGTGAAAACGTAAGATTCGAGGATAAGTAATATATAACAAACTTTGCTCTAACGCATTATTTACTGTCGTAAAATTCCTGCGCTATTTACTGGTGACTCAGTCACCTTCAATACATTCTCACACGTATTATAAGCGTGTCGTGTCTATCGTGTTATGTGGGACACAATGCCATACCGAAGGCGTTTCAGCCTACTATAGTATTCAAATACGAAAGGGGGTTAAATGACGTAACATCCAGTCGAGACAGAGCTGGGATGTACGTCGCTAGAATTTCGCTGAAACCTGACTGTCTGAAAACAACAAACAGATCGGCTATGTTTTGTTTCGGTGGCAACACCGTGTGCACACTGTCATTTTCCACCAATCGCTTCCAAGAACTAAACAATTCACGTCGTCTGTTCAAAATCGGAAGCAACTATATTTGTCTTAAAAGAGAGAGAGAGAGAGAAGATCATAAAGCAAGCGCTTGGAAAATGTTGTTTTCGCCCAAATATTGTATTAGGTTGTAAAAGCTGCAAGAGAAAGCGAACATTGAGCGACAAAGAATGACTGGCGTTCACTGGTCTCTTTACCTTGTGGTAATCCATGCCACAACGCAACTAACAGACACATATTTTTTTTTTTTTGCTGACCGTGCATCCTGGTATAACTCTGGGTAAATGACCAACTTGATGCACAATCACGTATTATAAAACGTTTATTATTATAATCCTCTACATGTTTCGGGCAACACTGTGCTCATCATCAGGAGGTCAAATTGTATTAATATTGTCTGGTATAGTACTCTCTGTAAGTAAGCGTCCGGTGTGCACAACGGACGCTCACTTACAGAGAGTACTATACCAGACGCTGTATTAATACAATTTGACCTCCTGATGATGAGCACAGTATTGCTCGAAACATGTAGAGGATTATAATAATAAACGTTTTATATAACGTGATTGTGCATCAAGTTGGTCATTTACCCAGAGACATATATTTCTGTTTGAACTGTAGAATAAGAAGTGACACTGATGTGCATGACACAGAAAAGACAATGCATCGGCCTACACCAATGATGTAGCCTTGCTTACTAGCAAGATGGTGAATTAACAGACTGTTCAGAATACAACCAACTGAAGGCGGCACAATGACTGTCATTTAAGCACTGCTTCGTTTTCGAGATAGGAAAATAAAGTACATAACGCAGAGTGGTGCGCCTTTCGAAGTAATGCCTTTTACGACACCAATTATATCCATATCAATCGACAATAAGAAAAGGCAGCGACTCAGGATGGCGAAAATTATACAAGCATAATGATCAAATAAAGCAGTTTCATATATGGGCTGCATGAAATGGAAGATATTCGCAGCACGAATTACGAAATATTCAGGCCATTGATTATGAAATATTGAACGGAAACCTCAGTAGTCTCAGAATGGAGGCTAATACTGAATCACAGAACTTTCAGTGTGACCTGGTTATCATCAGGGTCAGTAGTGAGTTTGCGTGAACAGATGTGTTCCATAAAGTAGGCTGTTTCTTAACTAGCCGAACAGCAGCCACATGCCCGAAGAGAACTCTATGTATAAATTAAATAATTTACATTAAAAAATTACAACAGTTTCATGTTGAATGTAAAGTCGTAAGTTCTCGACTGACTGTCATACGTACCAATAATATTCCATTATAAATTTCAGGTAAAATAGCAACACGAGGTTTTGGTGTTCGCAGCGGTAGAGCTGAGGATTCCGATATTCTGGGACATGACGCCGCATCACTCGGCAATCGGCTGTCCAGCGTTTCGACATAACACAGAGGTCTCCTCTCCAGTGGTCGAAATGTCCCAGAACTCTTATTCAACGTTGTCTCGAAACTTTAGGAACAGACTATCGTTTACGTGACGTCACATACCAGAAGAACGGTGTCCTGTGCCTACACGTTAACAGAAAAACAGCTACCAATGAACACACCGGCGTCATGATGCTGAATGAGTGGGGTGGCACATTTGGTACTGCGTGTGTCTCGCCAGATAACACCATTGTATGTGTTCCTCATTTCCATACGAGCACACTTCATTTTTTTTTCAGTCTCATTCACCAATGCAAATAACGTAATGACGCCACAATTAATAATATATTAGCAAGCATGGCAACATCAGTTCCTACTTAGTTGATTTCAAGAGTAAGCTCTTTCCTCAAAGGTAAAGGTAAAGTTTTCACGTTACAGGCCTGGTAAGGCCCAGCGGGTGGGTAGAGGCAGTGGCGTACCTAGGGGGTGGTTTGAGGGTTCAACCCCCCACCCCCGAAATTCCGAAGGCCCTCCAAAATCGTGCCAAACTCAACCCGATTTGAAAACTGTAAAAAAATGCTGAATTTAGGACGCCAACACCCCAAGATGTTTGGAAAAAAGGCAGTAAAATTCTAAAACTACCTAGGTTCGCAACTGTTTTACATTAGCAATGACAAATAAATTGGTTATCATCATAAACAGTCTTAAAGTGCCAAAAATTAAGACAATTTTACTATATTAAATGAAATTTCTTGTACCAAATTACAGCTGCCTCCAGAACCCCTGACTAGGGGGCTACTGCCCCCAGATCCCCGTTCTCTCTGTACTCTGTCTTCAACTGAATTTGTTGAACCCCCCCCCCCGAACAAAACTCCTGGGTACGCCACTGGGTAGAGGTATAGCTCTACTCTTCCATGACCACGGCATTAGAAGGGGTGGGTGGTCAGCAGCACGCCCCGGCAGCACTTTAGCCCCGGGGAAGACTCGGTACCCATTTTACAAGAGGCTGGGTGGACCCCAGGGCCGGTCTGAACGGGTGAAAAATCTCGTCCCCACCGGGATTCGATCCCGGACCGTCCAGCCCGTAGTCAGTCGCTATACCGACTAAGCTACCCGGCCCAACCTTCCTCAAAGCTTCTCATTGATTTGCACAGGTTATTGCACCCTGCGGAATCAATGTTCTGAGCTTTATTTATTCCTGACACAATCTGAAGAGTCAATCTCTTTGAACGTATTCACACGACTAAAATGACCATTATTTCTAGGCAAGGTGTGAAGATGATTTCCATAAACTTGTAAGAGGTTTAGCGAGCAGTTAAAATGCCCCTTACTACATTTATTACAAATATTAAAAGTGTAAGTAAGTTGCCGAGACTTCCTACAATTTCAAATCTTTCGAGAATCGGTCAACATTTACAGACGTACAGTACATCATAACGCCAACGCACTGACTTGGGCCATATTTGCTTCACAGCTACTTGAAGACGAATGCGTTACCATCTTGTATAAATATACCGTCGTCTTCAAACAGGTATCTGGGAATCGAATGTAACAAAGAGTAGGCCTAACCACAAATAATATTTATAAATCTGTTATATTATCATATATACGTGTATAACAAACCTATAATATCCACGAATGTCCTACAGCATATTAAGCACTATGTGGCTTGAAAGCCACAAAGTGTTTAAATGTTAATTTTTTTGTTTGCTTATTTTTATATCTTTATTTTCTGTACGTGCATTAACCCGTACACACTCAAATGCAACCGTCCGTGTCCGTATTTCAATCCCTGAGCCCTCTGTCAGCTTGCATTAAACGCACAAGTAAAACACAGGGTCAAAGTTGGGAAATAAGAGTAATCAAGTAAGACTGGCCCTTTATTTGAAGACAAGCTGACAGGTCTACAGCTAAGAGTTCTGACTGCTTTTGGGCTGGGCGAATGGGGTTTCTTTGCCAGAATGGCCATCGTCTTCAAGAACACACATATAGTCGACCCCAGGTCACCGTCCTGTCCAGTGGGGGCAAAGCGGCCAGAACATTAAACTATTACTTTAATTACTCATACGTCTTCATGGCACCTTAACTAAACACACGGGCAACTTCGGCTTTGCCACGGACGTAAATTAACGTGCATGCGTATGTAAAAATGTACGTAAAATCGAATACAAGGTAACCTCAATGAACAAACCCCGTTGTACACATAGTAAGCAGAAAAACGTGTTTTTTAAATGGTTTACAAAAATTAAAGTTGCATAAAAAACGCCAAATGTAGGCTACAAAATGCTGCATGAAAATATAATCAATATTACTACAGTACAAGTAATGTAAATTTAAATTTTTTCTTGTTCATGAAGGGGGTGGAGAGGTATAACTCCACTCATTCTTAACCTCGGCACTAAATGGAGGTGAGTGGTCAACTTCACGCCCCAGACGCTTTAATCCCGGGGGAAAAAAATCCCGGTACCAATCGAATTAGAGGCGTGGTTGTTCCCAGGGCCGGTCTGGAGAAGAGAAAAATCTCTTGTCCCTGCCGGGATTCGCACCCTGGACCGACCAGTCCGTGGCATTGCTGCAATGTCAACTACGCTAGCCCGGCTCCCCTACACTACACACTCATATTATTTGTTCATTTACTTATTTATAGTTCACAGCGCTGTCCTTACCTCAGACAATGCATCGTTAAATTGTAGGCTGACTTAATACTCGTAATAAATTGGAAAAGACTTGATAAAAGCCAGCCGGGGCACACTTGGGGCACTGTCCCGGTGTATCAAGTGTCACGCCCACAATGCAACTGTAACAGCCGTCATCGGTCAGCATTAATGCACAAGAAAAGAACCGGTCTGTGGAATCACTGTCTATCCAACTCTGACGAAGCAAATACCATGACAAAGGTGGAGCCACTCTGTGGTTTTATCCTTATATATGCAGCCATAATTAGTTTCGATGAAAACTGGCGTGTCTTTAAACTCATCATGTAAGTAAAAGGCAGTAACTGTAGAAAAGTATGCATGGACTACAAAACATAAAAAGAATTTACATTCAGTGAGTCACCGTGCAACAGCTACTGTTTTGAATGGTAATGTTATCAGCAAAGCAACACTCAGTATTCGGGACACAGTCGAGGGAGTTCAATGAATACGAGGGTGTGTCGGTGTGTCTACAGCGCACTGCTTGTTGAATTAAACCGACTGAAATAGCATGGCCAGAACCACGAAACCGAAATATAACAAACGCTCCTTTTCACGACATATATCGACTTTCTTAAGCCATTTTCGACTATTACAGTATCCTGCATCTTCTCACGCGAAACGTCGGTAAAAGCCAATCAAAAAAAACCGCACGAAAAAGAGCGCGCGTGTGGGATGAGACAGTCTGCTTTTCGGAGGGTACATGATATGGAACCGAACTCAAGTGTTGTCAAGTACCTTTCGAACCACACACTCTCCATGGCAGAACTCCAGAACGTGACAACACTGCAATACTCTCACTGCTCGGAACAAAGTTATCGCACGGCGACACAGCGACAATTGAAGGCTTCAGAAGAAGGCTGCCGCCAAAGCCCCACTGTGAATGGTCGTTGCATTTACCAGCCAAGTATAAGATCGCCGGTCCCAATGGCCGCGCGGTCTAAGGCGTAGGTCTACTGCCGCTTGCCTGCTGAGATTGTGGGTTCGAATCCCACCGGGGGCATGGATGTTTGGTCTGTTGTGAAGTGTTGTGTGTTGTCAGGTAGAGGTCTCTGCGACGAACTGATCACTCGTCCAGAGGAGTCCTA
>Ga0123354_10020327_pt1 | contig 10443 bp, 9 predicted proteins | sample TergutLab28metaG_2_FD_97872 | JGI IMG/M metagenome (GOLD analysis project Ga0123354, IMG submission 97872) | Labiotermes labralis P4 segment gut microbial communities from Petit-Saut dam, French Guiana - Lab288 P4 | ecosystem: Host-associated > Arthropoda: Insects > Digestive system > Gut ...
CAAGATCATGTCTCTGGGGAATGTTTAGCATTATTATATTGGTGTTATTGTACTTCTGTATAAATTGGGTCATCATTACTAAGGTTTCATTTCTGCTAGTGATATTGTTACCAATATCATTTATACCTCCATTTATAACAATCGTGTCCTTTCTTCCTAGGGACCTAAATTCTATTTACAACTTACAACTGAACATATTCATACTAACATATGTACCTTGAGTAGTATGATGCACAGATAGTCAGCCATAATGTAAGAGAACTAACAACACAAATAACCACTGCCAGTGGGCCTACATGACAATTCTGCAGCTGTCCAAGGACCTTTATGCCTTTGTTCCCAAACATCAGTTTCTGTGCTATACTCATACACAACACTTTTAAAATGTAAAACAGAATGCTTATCTTCTGTAAAATACATGTCTATAACAACAAAACAGAAACCATAACCTGCAGTCCAATTGATGTTTACAATGAAAATTCAAACCATCATCTATAATAAACGTTTCTAAAATGAAAACCTAACCACTGTATTGAAAACGTAGTACTTGGGATATGACAGTATTCTTCAGTGTTAATAAATAACGTTTTGGAAATATTCTGTATTAGAGAACAGTCCGTTTCCAAGCCCAACATCTCACACCGGTTCAGTCACTGTCTTGATTCCAACCCTCCCCCCTTTCCATCATACGTTTCACCTTTTCTATCGCGGTTTAACCTCTTACTCTGAATTGGAGGAGAGAGGTTGTTCTCAAACGTTGGTGTTAATTTACCGAACTACAGAAAGTCTCATCCTAAGAATATCGTTCTACTTACAAATGATATACCCCACTACTACAGTGGATTAACAGTTTAGAATTGCACTGTACATGCTCAGAATTGAATCTACTTTACAGATTCCTGGTATACAACACAGACTAGTTACGTGGGTGTACGTTAGATAACTTAGGCTTAAACTTCAAGTTTGACGACCTTAATCTACAACATAACTTCCTGTATAAAAGAATGAATAGCAGAACAGTGGTCACTCATACCGTGTGTGCTTGTACTGCATACTGTACCTACACGTAACCACCTGTCAAAATAGAACTAATACATACTTCTGTACTTTAAATTAATATTCCGAACAATTACTTTCCGTCAAATACCTACCCCCACGTACTTGCTGTGGTTGTTCAGTGAATTGCCTCACCACTCCGCCCACCACAGAACACGGCACGGATCAAACTGTCTTGTCCCTCTGCTGATAAGCATCTCCAAAAACGGGCGGTGTGGTAATGATAATCGTAACGCAGTATTATGTTACTATTATTTGGTAAGCAGGAGATCGATCTCTTCCACTCCGCTACGGCATATTGCCGGCAACTTGTCACACAGTTTAAGGCGCTTGGATCTACTTTACTCTGACCGGGAGTGAGTAACATATATTACATATTCCGCGCAACAGGTGTACATAAGTAAGCCTTATTACTAACAAGGTGCACAACAAATTTCACATATCCAAATTACGGGAGAGTACTTCAGCATGTTTCAGCTGTTTCTTATAGCCATCTTCAGAGAGCACTGATATATATATATATATATATATACATACATACATACATACAGCCGCAGACCCATGCGTTGAGCACTAAGAGAAGGTATATACATGGAGTTAAAGTCATCCAATTTAGCCCTTTGCATTTTGTGGGTAAAGTATGTCGAATTCAACATTTTTACTTTCAGAAACTTACAGATTTCTTGAAAAGACTTGGATATGAAGGTCATTTTTTACCTGAAGAGAGGGTCTGAGAACAACCCAGCATACAAAATATTTCAATGATACACGCTTGCTCTACTGCTGGGGCATCCTGCTGTTTACAGCAAATTGTGAACATGCATTTGGCAGTGCTCGGTTTAAAGCTCACCTCTCTGACACATACACTAATGTCAAAGAGGCATGTATGATCCGGTTGGGTCACTGAACATTAAAATGCTGTCCGGATTACCTAAATGTTCGATGTAACCTAGTTCAACTAACACTGTGCCCACCACTTTTTCAGAATGTATCAAGTGAGTGTAATAATCCAAATGTAATATTCTTCACATACCCAACCACCAGATGGAGTTGAAAATCCATTCTTATAATTGTTGCCATCCTTGGTGGGCATGTTCAAATATGAGTTCTGTATATCCAAGAATGTAAAGTGCCTAATCCCAGCCAACAGTAAGCAGTTAATCTTAAATAATCCATTTAATGGGTGTCCCATCAATTGAATTCTTAAGTATCCCAACATGAAAGGTGTTGCCCATGTTAAAGCACAGGAATGATGACATTCTTTTTAACATCTCACCCCTGTATGTTTTTCACACAACGCATGGAGTAAACAATACAATTCAACTGAATCAGTAGAGTATGCCTTCTAACTTCATTATACAATTTGGTGGTACATGTAAGAACCTCTTGTGATTACAGAAAGGGTCCAAGCACTAATTATTGACTGGAATCAGAATCCATTGCTCCTGTGCACATAAGTAATGTAACTTCCAACACAGCTAATGTATTTCCTTAATTGTATTTACTTTGTGTAATGAGGTTTCATTTCCTCTGGTTTTGGGAATCAAATCATCACCTCAGATTGGCTTTGCCTAAGGGTTTCTTCATTATATAACTCTCCTACCTCCCATGGTGCAACAGCCGCTAGTGGGCCAGAGCTTCATGATCACACTCAGCCCTAACACACTTGGTAGGCCTCCTCTAGACAAGTGATCAGGATATCGCAGAGACCCTACCTGACAACATACAACACTCACAAGAGACAGATATCCATCCCCTGGCAGGATTTGAACCCACAATTTCAGCAGGCAAGTGCCTGCAGATCTAAGCCTTAGACCATGCAGCCACTGGGACTAGTAGTGGACACATGGAGTAAATAAGGAAAATGTACCTGTGCCAGCAATAACTTACTGCTTGGGGTGAAAATGTGGGAATAGATTACAAAAAATGAACCCTATTTTCATATTTCCCTTACACAAAGTTTTCCCCTGTAAGTTCTTCTTTTTCAGTAGTCAGTTCAAAACCTTCTTTGGCAGAAAACATTGTATCAAACCTTTGAAGGCAGCATTAAATGCCCAGGGACCTCTGGAAGCCATGAGAATTTAAAAAGCCACCACCAGTTTGGATGTTCTTGGGCAACAACTTTAGGCAACTTGGGCACCTTATATGCACACTGCTCATTGACTGTGATGTTTGGTGTGAAATGGTTGGAAATGAGAAATAAAAACAGTATGTCAAAACAAAACAAAACAAAGCAATTGACATCACCAATTAACATTACAGCAAAATGAATGAAACATTATGATAAGTTTATATAACAAGACAGTGCAAAAAGTAACTATACTGGGCATTGTGTATACAATGGATAGAATGTGGAATATGCTGTAAACAAACACACTGTATACCAAACTAACGAAGAAGTGGAATCCTTATCTAATTTAAAAGCTGACTGTCAGTCAGTGTTGTTAACCAATGCTGGAGCTTTGTGGTCCAGTAATTGCATGATAGATGATATGTTGATTAAATGGCATTGGTGAATGGGACCCATTTGATCAAAGTGAAAAATGTATCTGTGTTGCCAAGACATGGTTCCCATGGTACCACTTGCTGATTCGTTCGTTGTGACTTGTTCATTAAGGAATATCATGTCATTATTAAATACTGACTTCAAAATATCTTGTGGATGAACTGTGGATAGAGAAGAATGAGGAATGGAAATAATGGGAAGAAAGAATTTTCTTGGGTTGTCTCATTGCTGTTGCTAGTAATGGCAAGTACACTTTTTTATTTATTATTATTCTTATTATTATTACTATTATTTTTTTTATTTTTTTGCATCAGTCCCCCCCCCAGTGGGCCATGGCCTCCTCATTCACAAGGTTTCTAGATCACACACGACGCACCACAGTCGGTAGGACTCCTCCAGACGAGTGATCAACTCATTGCAGAGACCTCTACCTGACAACACACAACACTCACATATCCATGCCCCAAAGGTGGGATTTGAACCCACAGTCTCAGCAAGCAAGCAGCCGCAGACCTATGCCTTAGACCACGCGGCCACTGTGGTCAGCAAGTACACTAAATACATTAGCAAAATAAAATGATAAATTAACTTATTAGTTTTTATAATGTTACCATTAATTCATTCCTTGTATTTTTGCCAAGCAGAAACTTTCTTGTTACACTATCTTGCAATTACATGCCTAAAAATTCCTCTTTACCCACTTTCATCATCATCTAGCTAACATGGCGTTGGGCCACTGGTCTCACACGTCTAGAAATAGAAATCTGTTTAATGGTCTACCCTGGTTTCTTCTGCCAGTTGGTCTGTAGTTATCAGTATTCTCAGTGATATATTAAGGGGCATTCCATTGATATGTTGCAAACAGTTTGTTCTGTATAACTGTATTTTGTTCAGAACTCTTTACCCACTTTAATGTTCCTAAATTGAGGGATAGGAAATAAAACATTACATAATAAATATTTCATCTTATATTTTATGAAAGTTATTTTGAAGTGTGAAGTACAAAGGTGGAATGCGCAAAATAACATTAATGCAAAATATCTGTACACTTGTAGTTCCTTTTCTGTACACTTATTCACACATTTTAATGTAATGGGACACACATACACTTTGCAAAAAGAAATTCAATTTACTGTTTCCAGATGGCAACAGAATTGAATTTGATGGTATAAGTATAAAACTTGTCTCTTGTTCTGAAATAATAAATAATGTAGCTCCTGTAAATTTTACACTTTACTACTAGAGGATATATACACATATATCTTAGTCATCATTTCTTGGATTACTGCCAACTACTGAATAAAAGGAAAACTGTGAAGCTCCATTTCACCTGACTCATATGCATGTGAATGTGCCAATCATCAACAGACATGACACTCAGAAACTTACATGCATGACCTGCAGTTTGGATCTCTGCTCCACTTTATAAATAACAAGGCATAAAACAAATGAACTTTCTGCTTTGTTAAACTAATTACCTCACTCCAACGAAGAGTCCTTCTTGAGAAGCTACCATTTCCTCAGCTAGTCGAGAATCTGCCTCTGTTTACCTACCTATTAAGCAACCTAATATTATACACTAATATATAAATTACACCACTAAATTTGTAGTATTCATAAAGAAATGTACAATACATACAAATAAAAAAGTCTCACTCCTATCTTACTTTGAATTTCTATATTAGAATGCTAGGTGGATTTGTGCTAAAAGCAATCTCCATTTGTGAAGTCCAGTCTCGTGGAATCCAGATGACATGCCTTCTAGGGCCATCACATGGAATGAGCATGTTTTCACTCGCATGTACACACACATGTAAACATTATTTACAAAAACAGAAACATACACAGAAAATTACCAGAACTTCATATTTCACATCTGATTATCTTGTGTAACTGAATGGCAGGTGAAGAGGCAGTATAACACCTGTCACACTATTGTATTATATATATATATATGTCACATTGTTTTCACACTAGTGTCATTCCTGGCAACAAAACAATTCTGCCATGACCCAGTCATTAAAATGTTCTGCAGTATCACACAACAGAAATTTTTACAGTTTATAAAACACTCACACTCAGAAAATTCTACAATTTATTGTAACGGTACTGTGCAATTCAGCCTTCTTTGCTCTTGCAGTCTAAACTTGAAAACTCCTTCAGTATTGTGGACAATTTACACCAGGATGAAAATATGGACACTTTTCACCATGCCGACAGAAACCACCTCGGAAATGTTTGCAAACAGCTCGATTTTGCCCACTCCAGCCACGACCTGAAAAACCATATAATTTAACAAATTAAACACTGAATACAATTTACTACAATACATCACAACCACAACTGTTTTACAAATTTAAAATTCAAAAATATCTACCCACTAATAAAGCCAGCTGTGATAAGAAAGCATAAAAAATTTAACACAATTACAAGTTACTTAAATTAAGTTTGATAGCTGTAAAGTTCCAAGGCTTTTTTTGCTGGAAACACACATGGAACAGGTTAGGAAATGCCAGCAGCACGTAACAGTTATAACTTATTTGTGCCGTTGTTATCCGTATAAGTTTTCTCCACATCTTAGCAACAGATTTGGAGTCAATCATGCTGAATGGTTATGTTTCGATTGTTAATTGTTTCTTCAGCCTTATATTGTAAATAACACAAAACAGTCTGGCTCCATTATAAGGATTACTCGCCATACAACACAGCTGTATTCATGTGAAGTGCCTGTTGATTTTCATTCGATTTTAACCAAACCTGCAATTGCTTGAGATATTTTAGCACATATCCCATCATAAAAAGGTGATTAAATAATTTCACAAACATTCTGATGCCAAGAACTTTATTCTAAATTTGCTGTGTACACGGTACATGGGTAGCAGGTGATAAGCATCAGGATCTTCAGATAGTCACCATTGACATTTAAGCATTTGTCCCACGAATGGTACCATGGCCTGTTTCCTGGCATAGAAGGACTAGGTATCACATATTTGTATCCATGAGGTGACAGCATGTTTCATGTTAGTGTGTGCTGCAAATTACTTTGCACATAAGTACGTACTGAGGGGTATGAACAGATGGAAATCCCTAGGCCACATTGTGACAAGAAGACTTGTGACTGGTTATGGCACTACAGCTGGGAGGTTATGGACCACCCTCTCTATAGTCCTGATCTTGTGCTCATCGATTTCATACGTTTGGAACCCTTAAAAAATAACTGCCTGGACAGTGATTTGCAACGACAATAATATAAAGCAAGCTGCCATTTCCTGGCGACACAACACTTGTTATCAGTTTCTTACATGCCAGGATGGTGCAACAGGGAAAAAAAATGCATAAATGTCAATTGTAACAATACAGAAAGGTAAAGTAAAATTCACCCTAGAACAGGCCACAAAGGCCCAGAGGGGGAGTAGAGGTACAGCTCTACTCTTTCCTTAACTTTGGCGCTAGATGGTGGTCAACACCATGCCCTGGCCGCTTTACCCCCAGGAAAGACCCAGTACCCATTGTATAGGAGGCTGCATGAGCCCCAGGACCGGTCTGGATGGGTGCGAAAAATCTTGCCCCCACCGGGAGTAACAACACAGAAGCCTGAAAGGTATCATATGCTACACATGTGGCATGTATACTATGAGAAAGAGTATCAGTTTCAGTGTCTTGGTTACATTATTTTTTAAACTCCACTGTAGAATTTCACCAACTTCCATGTAGTGGAAGCTCAGATGTTCCACACAGATGGACAGACAGGGCAAAGCTAAGAGTTGCCATTAACAAATTCATAACATGTCTAAAAAAGCAGTCTGTCAGAACTCACCTCCACGATTGCCACCGCCACCTCCACCACCACCACCGCCACCACCACTGTTACCACCTTGCCAGTTGTTGCCAATGTGCGGTCCACTGGGTCGAAACCAAGGGCCACCATTTGGTCCCCTTGGTCCCATCTGATTGCCACCTCTTCCACTGCGCATCATACCACCCATGTTGGGTCCCCGAGCACCTCGGAACTGGTACATTCCTGGAGGAGGACCACTCATGGGGAAACCCTGTGGTCCATAAGGACCCACATCTTCACCTCCCATCATGTTGTAGTTCATCTCTGGACCAGGTCCACCCATTCCAGGCATACCCATACCCATGCCCATGCCCATGGGGGGGCCACCCTGGTTGTACATGTCCACTGGCATAGGCATTTCATTGACTGGGAGTATCTTTCCATCACCAGTCTGCAATAAACGTAACAGGTCTAAGTAGTTACAGTGTACATTGCATCAAAATTTAGAATGTACCGTCAATATCAAGCGATCACTCTTTGTTTGTGGTTCATTACCAGAGTGGTGCTATTCAAAACAGAACCCTTCCTTCTGAAGCTGTATTTTGCCAAGTCTATCCTTCCAATATTATTAGGGTAATCACTATTTAAGACTTACAAACAAATCAACAAACAACAAAATTTCAACTCTGACTGATGCTTACCCTCCAATCTCCACCCACTGGATGCATGTTGTTCATTGGGTTTGGCATTAGCACATTCCCTGGCACAGACACATTATTGGGCATGTTAGTCTGGTTTGGAAAAATTTGTTGTGGTCCTGGGAATGTCTGATTGGGGTGACTGGGGTGATTGGAGTGATTTTGGTGATTTGGAAATGGCCCAAATGAAGGGGGCGAAGCCTGCTGAAACTGTGGTGGGGGTGACTGGGGAATAATAATGGGCTTTGGTTCTGGCCATGGAGTGTTTTGGAAGTCATTAACACTGTCAGGATTTCCTGTTACATCTTCTAGAGGAATTGTAACTGGCTCTGTAGACGGGTGAATCTCAAGATCTGGTTCGGCTGCAGAGTCTGGTATCCTGTAAACACACAATTTTACAGGGTATTCAACTCTTCTTCACCTACTGTATTAAGAAAAGTTAATAACATTTAACCTACTGCAGACAAATAGTGATTAAGGATCAAAACAGCAATGCATAATATTACAACAACCCCACAAGTTCCTAGTCATCAGCAATCTATGAACCCATCTCACAGTACCTTCTCTTCTGAAAAATCTGGTATACACTAATGCCAGTCAAAAATAAACCCCTCTTGTCACTATTTTACAATTATCTCATGACATGTAAGGATAAAGTTGTCACTGTGGATACCATGAAGGCACACAGGGAAGTGACAGTACATCCCCACTCACTTTTAATCTTGGCACTAGGTGAGTGGTCAACCTCATGCCCTGGCCAATTTATCCCTAGGAAAATAGACCCCAGTATCCACTTCTTCTTTCATCTTATAGTCAACCCAACAGAATGAATAACTCACTAAAATTTAATACAAGGCTAGCTTGAGACGAGAAAAATCTCTTACCACAAAATGTTTTGAACAAAGACAATTTTATGTACATGGCAATTTATTAATCATATAGATTGCACTTAAAACTGGGTAAGATAAACCTGTCAAAATTGGACAGTAAAACAAAGAAAAGTCTTTAATCAAGCTAACATGTAAAGGTAGGAAGAATTATTACCCCAAATTAAGAAGCAAATAAAAACGTTTTATGATAATGTAAATTCCGATGTTCTTTCATAGTTGGGTAACTTATCAAGGCATTTTTTTCTGACATTGTTTCAGTCACAATCAACATACATGGTCCTGCTGAAGTAGAGTGCTTGCAGAATAACTTTCTCGCGTGCATACTGAACATCTTTCTCTCGGCTGCGAATACCTGGCTCCACCAGGCTGGGTGGTATATCAATTGGAATAAGAGGCTGCCATGTTGTTTTCTCCTCCATTATATCATCTTGAGCTGCAAAGGAATTTCATACAATAATACATGCATACACAATTGTTATTCTACCGAGTTACAAGAGAACAAAATTTGTACAACCATTTTACTGCCAAAGCATGATATGCAAATGCTATTGCCAACTACTTTCTTACACTGTTTCTAGGTGCACTCACATTTAAACAGAAATAACGACATAAATTCAGTGATTTCTGCCTGTCTTTCTACACACATCAGGATGACGATTCCCAGTGAGTTGACTTCCATGAAATTTCATATTTTGGTTTTTGACTAAAATTTGTTGACACATTCTCATTTCAGTTAAAATCAGAAAAAAATAACATAGACACCTGACATGAACACCTCTCTACATTTATCACAGTCTCCCTGTTTACCATAAAAGCACAAAATCCATTGTAAAGATACAGAGAAAACATTTCCCACATAAAACAAAAAAAAAAGTCAAAACAAACTGTAAATCTGTTGCTACAATACAGAGAAATTTTACAGTGTGTGTTCATACTCTCCTTCATGTAAACTACTTGTGAAATTTGGTACTGGAGGTGAACAATAATTGGTGTTCAGAAAATTCCCCTTCAATTCATACTGCTTAGATACAAATCCAATTTGATGTGAAACCCAAATCAAATTATGCACTGTTATTCTCCCAAAGCTCATTGTACAGATGAATAAGTAAATGAGCAGCAAACAAACATCTTATTAACCCTCTGGCACCAAACAAAGCATACGTTGCATCACATGGTGGACGGTTGAATTCCAAAATGCCACAGCATATGTGTTGATCAATTGGTCTCTCTTGTACAACCCTATTCTTCTATTTTGTAGACTTCTGGTTTTTTGTGTAAGAATTGGCATGAAAAATTTAAATCCTGTCATACATAACCCAGTGTTCTGTAGACTGTGCCCAGAATCAATTTCGGTGTGAAAGGGCTATGACACACAACTTTCATTTTGTACATGCCACGCAGTGAACATGTAACAAAATGGGTGGGTGGGGGGGGGGGGGGGGGAATTTGGGAAGGGCACAAATTTAAAAAAAGGGAAAAAAAAAAAAAAAAATTTTAATTTTTGGCCAAAAGTTC
>Ga0123354_10020331_pt1 | contig 10441 bp, 5 predicted proteins | sample TergutLab28metaG_2_FD_97872 | JGI IMG/M metagenome (GOLD analysis project Ga0123354, IMG submission 97872) | Labiotermes labralis P4 segment gut microbial communities from Petit-Saut dam, French Guiana - Lab288 P4 | ecosystem: Host-associated > Arthropoda: Insects > Digestive system > Gut ...
GAAAAACTGCGCGGGTTGCGGCGTCAATCCACGTTTTTTGTCCGTTAAACAAAAAGCTGTTTACTTCATCGCTGGTGTCGAAAACGTCAATTTCTGCAATTTTGGCGGCGATTACTTGCGAAAGTGTCCGGCTTGGTTCGGGTGGCATAAGTCCCAAAGCTCGCAAATCTTCTTTAATCATTGCTTTTAAGTCTGAAACTTCATTTAAGTAGTTTTCGTAACGCTCTTTATCTTCTGTGTCGATAGACAATTTCATTACAAAAGCGTTGTACTTGTTTATCAATGACGTTTCTTCTGAAGGGCTGTATCTTTCCGCAATTACTAACGGCGCGAGCATTTCATAAGTGGGTTTTCCCCAGATATGTACCGTTTCATAATCAAAAGCGGTTGTTACTTCCCCGCTCTCACTTGTTACCGGCGCTTCCTTTATGTGATAATTGTAATGCCAGCTGCCATCGCCCAAGTCTTGTAATACAGGCGGACTAAAGTTTGAATTTGATTTCATATTTTTATTTTTTTAAGTTATTCGGGAATAAAGCAAAGCCGAGAGCCGTAATAATTATGCGTAAAAGAAGCCGTGTTATTTGTATTCGCTCCCGCTAATCCCGCTTGTGATCCGGAAGACCCGCAACCGCCAAATCCGACTACCCTTTGAGCCTCTCCTGTCGCCGGTATGCCGGTTAAGAAGTAGTCGGCAAAATACGTTGTCGAACTTGCGCCGCTTACTACTTTCGGCATGTTTTCGCCAAATTCACCGATAAGCATTTCCTTTATATAGCCTTCGACTCTTGGAAGGTTTCCCCGTAATTCGTAATCATTATAATTGCTATCTTGGAATTTAGACGGGTCGCTACAAACAAAAAATTCTGAAAGTCCAGTACCGCCACTTGCCACGTTTGCTGAAATTCGGCATTTACATCCGTCCTTCAAACTCCAAACATGACCGAATGGATTTTCAAGTCCGCGATAGCTTGGTACTTTTATGGTTGATAATGTTCCATATTCGGTTGGCATGACAAAATCTACCACGCCTGTGCGATTTCCTAAACTGTTTGTATGTCCGCAAGGAATAAAAGGATTATAAGTATTCCAATTATTCCACGTAGTATTTAACGTCGTAACTCCGTTCCCTAATCCTCCCTGTTTATAGCCTTCGGAAGTTGGTGCGGCATTGTATTCTGCTTGGCAGTTTAAGTTAGCGTATTCAACTATGTACAACCAAAAACAAGTCTTTTGAATGTCGTAAACATCACAATTCCAGCCTGCCCCGTTTTTTCCGGCTGTTCCCCTGCGGCGGGCGTATGCTCTGAAATTGGACAGGCTGGTAAATGTACCCGGTTTTCCGAGCAGACTTCTTGTTTCTCCGTCCCATGTAGCCGTATTGTTGCCGCCTCTATATTCCGCTGTTGTATTTACAACTGACGCTAATTTTGGCGAAGCCAAAACGGTACGGTCTATTGCCGCCTCGTATGCCGAGCGGTAAACCTTCGATACAAAATGGAATCCCGGTAATTGGAACTCCGAAAGGAAAACGCGTATTTTCGTACCTTCCATTTCAAACCTTCGCCAATGTTCCGGTATTTCTACCATTACCTGACCGTCGGCTCCGGTAAGGTTGGCGGAAGCTCCGTTATCGCGTTTTGTACTGTCGGTTGCGTTTAAATAGTAGTTTACCGTACCGTCGTCTTTCAACAGACACCGGCGCATACGGCTTTGTATTGGTAATGATACATGAAGTTCCGGTCGCCCTATTCGAGTACAAGCCGAGTTCGCTACGTTGGCGTCAAATTCGATTCCATAATAATAATCAAATGGAAATTTTGGCATCGTGTTACCTATTCCTATTAAAAGTCCCATAATAATAAATTTTTAATAACCCCATTTGAGGTCTAAGTTTGACAATGACGTTTGTTGTATCTCGCTGATAATTTCAGGATTCCATCCCGGTTCAAATCGCGTGGCTACAAATTTAGCATTGGGCATACTCCAAAGCCTTACATACAGAATTACGGGAGTCTCCCCGTCGTTTTTCAAATTAAATGGGGTTCCGGGAATCCTGAAATTAGCGCTGTTCAAATCGTCAATTATTCCCATTTTTCCTATTTGTGCGGATACCATGTCGCCGCTTCTTGTTGTATTCATAATTTGTAAATTTTAATGTTCAAAATTACACAATTGAGTATTAACTTAATACGTTTGTTGATAAAAAAATAGTAACTTAATTTCTGTAATTTAGCAAATAAGCATAGTAATTTGTACCGTCCCAAATCAACATAAACTCGCCAATGTCCCCGCGAGCCATGCCCAATCCACCTGTTTGTACAACCGCATTATTATCTAATCGTTGCGGATATTGTGTTGTATTCATTCCACTGACTTCCGTATTTCTGCCTCTTATATATCCTGTTTGCGTGCTGTCTGCCGAACAAATAATAGTCATTTTTACGGCAAAAGGCGTTGTTGGTGATATACCAAGTTTAGAAGAAATAGAACCGCGAGTAGGCAGTCCAATGCTGCTATTACTATTTGTAAATTTTGCTAATATCCTGAACATTGTAGGCGTTGTAAGTTCGCCCGGTATATATGTATTATTAATTGTCGGTGTAATTGTTGTAATTGGGTATTCGTTTATTGCACCGTTACAAGAAATATCCCCTGTAATGGCAAGCGCAATATTATTCATTGCGTTTTTAATAGAAATCAATAAACCGTAATTTGTATCACCAGAATTTTGTGTTTCATTAATAAACCTTCCTACTGCGGCTGTTCCAAATGTAGCCGGTAAAACGTTTGAGCCTATCGAAGCCCATCTATTTACATCAGAATATTTTATAAACGATTCCATCAATGATAATCCAATATCGTTGTAAGCTGGCGAACCATTTATTCCCGGTGGCGTATTTCCTGATTTTTCCCCGCATATTATTCCTTGTTTAATTAAAAAGCCGCCAATAGAGCCGGAGACGGCTTTTATAATTCCCTCTATTGTTGCTTTTGTGGCTACAATACTACCGTCTTGTAATACTCTAAAAGGAGCTGTAGCCCTGTTTTCTTTTGAAGCCCCCGCCCAAATCCTTACTTTTTTATCTTCTGGCGTTCCTGCGCTTTCGTTTTCCCCTCCTGTTATACCCGCTACAATGCTTTGAGAAGTACCATTGACAAGTTGAACAGTTCCCGAAGTTACTATACCGCCATTAATGGCAGTTGTTGTATTGTCATAATATACAGCTATTGACCAATCATTTATATTAAAGCTGTTGCCTGATTGCCTTGCTGTAATACAACGAAACAAATCTTTTTTATCAACGCCGTTATCAGTCCAGTTTCTTAGCCATAAATCACCGACAACGTAAGGTGGAGTAGGCTGTATAGCAAATATTTGTCTTTTTTTATCAGCTGTGTTTTGCGCGGCAGTTGCAACCCCAAACGCATCTATTGCCTTTTGGTCTTCTATCGTAATCCAGCCGTATATAGCGTTCGTAATAGAATAACGTTTAAGCAGTTTAGTAGATACGCTATACCATATATCGCCCACGTGTTTTGATTTTATGACTGACGTAGTCCAAGCAGTTGATGGATCAGAATCTTGAGACCAACATTCTATTTTACCGTCTATTTGGTCTGTTAAAACTGAAATGGTATTAGAGTATGATCCATTAATAAAGTATGTTAAAGCTTCATCGTTGGTATAATTACTCGCTTTTTCCCAATCGGCAGAAGAATAATTACCGTTTAAACGTTCCGTTTTACAACGCATAATATCCCCGCTTGCTCCCTGTACCCACAAGTCGCCTGTTTCGTAAGGGGTAACAGGTTGTGTTGTAAAAATACGCCGCTTTGTTTTAGCAAGATCGAAAGCGTCATTTGCTATTGAAAGTGCATTAGCAAGGTCTGTATCTTGCAATTCTTTCCAGCTGTAAACAGAACTATTTTTTATCCAACGGAAAACTTTGCCGGTGGAGGTATTATAAAACAAGTCTCCCAAATGCGCTTCTTTATCGGCGGTTGTTGTCCATGTATTAGCCGGCGCATTGCTGGTAGTTGGGTTATAATCATAGAAAAATTGCTCAATTTGTCCGTCTATTTGCGCTTGTATTCCGTCAAGTATTCCGGGCAACTTGTTATTTATAAAATCTTTTGTTTCGTTGGCGACATTATCAAGGCTTGAAACATTTTTTGTAGAACCGTCAGTAGCCGTAAATTTAATATTTCCGCCTATTTCGCCGTTATCCAAATCAAAATAGGTAGGGCTTCCGCCGCTGCTTTCAATTCTTCCTGTCTTGATAAATCTACCATTGATTGTGGTACTCCCATAAGTCAATGAAATTTGGCGTACATTATCGATAGAACTGTTAAGAACGCCTATCAAAAAAGTATAGTAACCGGATTCGTGATTTACTTTCCTTTGCGTTGTGTCTAAAATAATATTACCGGCGTCGTTTCCGCTCTGCTGGCATCGTGCATATATATAGTAAGCTGTATTGCTTACAAGCTGGCTAAATTCGGCGGCTGCGATAGTCCAATTACGGATAGTTTCTTCAATGGTATAATGAATGAGGTTGCCGCTTGAAACTCGTACATAATTTGGGTTGCCTTGATAGTTAGGTTCAAAAATAACGTTCTGTAAAACAAATTGCATTGATTTTGCGCCTACTTGCAACATGGTTGTTTCAATGCTCAAAGGCTTTATTTTGTCGCTGTAATAGTCGCCTTCGGCGTCGAATACCATTGATAAAACTTCTTGGCTGGCTCTCCAGTTCCGGCGGGCATTAGCCGGATTGGCAAGGTTGTTTATCTCTATTATCCTGCCCGTTTCGTTTTGTTCGGCTATCATTCGGACGTATGCGCTTTTGGTAACGGCGTCGCCTAATGTAATAGCGTATTTGTATGGTTTCAACAAATCGCGTGTAAATCCGGTAATGCGGACGGACTTATCTACTCCTATATCTGTATCTTGCACCGGTATATAGTCGCCTGCCGCGAAAAGGTTTACAACAGTCAAATTTCCGTCAAACTGTTTGATAAAATTTTCGTCAATAGTTAAACCATACTGTACTTGCGGCTGGCTGTTTTGTGCATAATATTCTGTCGCTTCGGCTTCTAATTTTGCTTCGGCTTTTTCAATATATGATTGCGGTAAATTTATATCAATGAAAAAATATTCGTCTTCCGGAGCAAATTGGAAGGCCGCGCTTGTTTCGCTCGGAAATTTCATACCGTTTTCATCTGTAAACGGTATTAATTCGATTGTTTTAGTTGCGTGGTCGTATTTGTGTACATCAAATTCATATCCGGCTAAATTTCCGGTGTTGAAATGCACTTTTGCCGGAACTCCCGCAATAAGCCATTTTGTTGTCAATCCGTCAGATTCAATTTCGTTCAAATCAAAATCCATTGTATTATCCACAAACGCATAAAAATTACTTCCTTTGGAAGTTACTTTTCCGTATCGGTTTGGGAAAATGTTATCAAATATTTTTGTGTTTTCCTTTATGCCATAATTTAGTATTGGTTCGTCTTCTTGAATATACGAAGTATTTTTATTTTTACCGGGCAGGCAAAGTTTGTTGCTTCCTCTTGCCGTCAAATAATTGTTTTGCACGTTATTACTTCCGCCATAAACAAATAATCGCGTTACTACGTTTTTTGAATTTATATTTTGGCGGTTTACTTCATACAGCCCGCCGGTGCGACCATACCTGAAAGTAAAAGGAAAACTTTTGCCCGCTTTTTTTATATTCAATATTCGTATTCCGTTGGTCTGTATTATTTCAAATTCCTGTCCGTATTCTTCGCAAAGGCGTTGTAAAACCGACAAACAATTATCTCCCGTAAATGTCAGTGTCTTATATTCCGTTTCTGCCGGATATTCCTCAAACGTCCACTTGCCCGGAAAAACGCGGTTTGCGTTGCTTGCGAGAATTTGAAGAAAGGAAAATAAATTTCCTGTAAAGCTATCGCCTACCGTATTGTCAGGCAATAAAAATTGAGCGTCTAATAACTCGTATTGCACGCCTTCAAAAATCAAATCATAATTAAATTTTCGCTTCCCTGTCTTTTTTATTGTCGGCAATTGGTTTAAAGTATAGGTTTTCCCGTACACTTCTATCGTGTCTCCCAGCACAAATTGCATGGCTGTTGCGCTTTGAACGGAAATATTTACTATATCGTCAGAAAGTAATCCTACCGTTTGCTCTGCTTTGGTAACGGCAGATACATTTTGTTTGGAAACTAACGGCGTCTGCTCGCCATTGGGATGCGTAATAATAAGTTTCATAATTTTAAATTTTATTCCATATAACTATGCCTGACGTTTGGAAATTGGTAATTTCTTCAATCACTCCGGCGACTATTGCGTAATAAACTCCTTCTTTATTATATTGGTGCGACCGGCTTATGTTCGTCCCATACACTTCTTCTTTAGACCCGTCTCCCCAATAAATTGTAACAACTTTATCTGAAGTTAGCGTAATTGTTAGCGTTTTTGTACCTTCGTTTATTCGCTGATGCCTGATAACGCGTTTTACCGGATCAGGCTCTACTAATTTTAAAGTAAAAGCGCCTATCATTAAATTATCGTTCCATTTTTTTGAAATACTGATGCCGTCTTCGCAATAAACTTCATAAAGAAGCGGTTTTGTCGGGTGTATATCTACGGTTAAACGTTGTGTGCCATCTTTTTTAAACATATCTGAAAAACTGTTTAGCTTGGTAACAAAATCCATTTTACCGGTGGCTTTCATCCAGCATTTTAACTCAATTTCGCGAACATCGACGCGTTTTTGCGTCAAGTCGATAACTTTGCCGTGATAGTCTGGCCAATCAATTTTAACAGGAGTTTTTAACTTTGGTAAATCAAACATTCCGTTGGATTCTGAAACTGTAACATCCCATTCTTTGAAATCAATACCGTCTATCAAATAGTTTAATTGTGTAATTGAATCAAGTAAACCGCTTATTTTTTCCTGCGAAAGCGCTGTATTATAAACTTTAACTTCATCGAGTAACCCATATCCGTATTCGGTAAAATAAATGTCTTGCAAAATGGCAAATCCGGTAGGCTGTACCGGCAAGGCGATTGTTTCTATTAGTTGGGTATCCAAATAAATGCTTACCAATAAACCTTCCTTAACAACGGCTATGTGGTTCCACCCGTTTGAAAGATTAATCCATGTTTCCCTGTATCCGTTTATGTCGTTCCAAGCAAACCAAAATCCTAACTTTTTACCACTAAATTCATCCGACATTTCCCCGCGTTTTAACCAGACCGCCAAACTGAAATTTCCGGTTACCGGTATTATGTTTTGCGGTATATGACAATATCCGCGCCCGTCAAATTCTATGCAATTACCTTGTTTTCCTGTAACAAAATTACTTTCTACAACCGTACCATCGGCACGATTTTTTGAATAATCGTATGCTACCATTGATCCGTTTGATTCGTCAAATGGCATATTTAGAATAATGTTATCATCTGTTACTGCCATATCAATATGTTTTTGATTGCTTATGAATTACTTTTATTGTAGATTGTTCGTGTTCTATCGATACTATTTGCCCGCCGTATTGGTTTACGCAAACTTTTGCGCTACCAGAGGCGTTTATCTCAATAATCGAATCATCGAATATGTCAATCATCACGAAAGAATTTTCCGAAGCTGCGATAGTAAGTTTACTTTCGTGCTTTACGAAAATTTGCCCAACCGAATATCCGCTATATTTTGCCGTGCCTTCACATTTTCCAAATGCTACAACATATTTTGAATTTTCTGTTTGTATTGGTTCGTCCCTGAATATTCCATATTCCTGTCTGATACCGTCAAACAATTTGAAAAATTTAGGCGAAGGATAGTCTTCTGAAATACAAAAGTCTATCCCTTTCAAAAACATTTTCAAAAGGGCGTCTTTATCCTCTGTATGTTGTAGGTCATTATACCACTCCTCGCATATTCCCTTTGCTTTTGCTTCCTTTGCTAACTCCTTATTTATTTTCATATTGCTATCCTGTTATGCCTTGCGACCTTAACGGGTCATAAGGTTGATTACTCGTATTTTTTTCTATTTGTTCCAAATAATTATTTGCCCTGCTTGTGTTTGCGTTAATCATTGTTAGTTGAATGAGTGAATTTCGCATTATCTCTATGCCTTCAACTTGATTAACTCTTACTGCGTTTGTTTGTCCGGCTAACAAGTTTATGCTTTCTTGGCTTGCCCCTTTTATAGCTCCCGACAGACTGTTAATTTGAGGATCAGTCGTTCCAACGAAATACTTTTTAATCTCATCCGGCAGGTTTTCCATTGCGGCGGCAAATCCTTCGCCTATTCCTTTTAATTCGCTACCCATTTGGTCGGCGTCTCGCATTACAGCGTCAAATCCTATAAAATTTCCTTGATTATCTAACCATTTTTTTGAATATGTGTCTATGATGCTTCCGATTGGCTGCTCAAGTAGCTTTTGAATTAGCATTTTACGCATTATTCCGGCTACAATATCATCGGCTTTTTTCTTAAATGCGTCCATTGCGTTTTCGCCCGCAGCAAAAGCGTCAATGAAAGCGTTTCCTAAATCGTTAGCAATGGAAGCGGCGGTACCGCCTATAATGTCCTCTCGGACTTTATCTATAATATCAAGCATTTTCATTGCATTATCATAAGCCGCTTTTTCATATTCTTCAATTTTACCTGAATCCGCTTTTTTCTTAGTGCGTTCGGCGTCCGACATTGCGTTGTATTCTGCCTGTTGTTTTTTAAGATTATCTAATTCAGCTTTTTGCGATGTGTATTTGTCGCTTCCCAACGCTTTGTCCGTTGCACGTTCCAAGACGTCGTATTGTTTTTGCAATTGTTTGACAGCTTCTGCATGTTTTTGAATACTCTTTTCTATACTTTTATCATGCGCTTGAAATAGTTTTGTCGCCCATTTTGCGGCTTCGCCAAGAGCCGCCCCAATTCCCCCTATTATCCCCCCTTTGGCAAATCCTTCTCCAATATTAGATACAGTGGACATAACGTCTTGTACCGTTCCCATAGCTTGCGCTGCCTTGTCATTGCCGGCGGCGTCAAACATTTCCGATAAGTTTCCGGCAAGACCTCCAACCATGTTAGCTGCTTCGGCGGCGGAAGCCCCTATCTTTGCTAACTTTGCTTCAAAATTTTCACTAATTCCGTTCTCGCTATTTTTGCGTAAATTTTTTAATTCATTCGCCAATGCCGCAAATGGATTTTTTTTTCGTATTTTTTCCGTTACTTGGTCTAATTGGTCGCGTATGGCTTTCAATGCTTCCGGAGTCATTGTCTTACTAAGGTCGTTAAAGTTTTCTTCAATTATCCTTTTCATTTTCAACATCTCCGAAACGGTAAGCGTATCAAGGTCGGTAAAAAGTTTTTGCCATGTATCGGATTGCTGCAATATTTCCACAGATAAATTGGAAAGCGATTTTTTATAATCTTTTTCAAGTTCTTGTAGCGCTTCCATGGTTTTAGTATGTTGGCTTTCTGTAATACCGCTACTGTTCATCTGCTCGGTTAAAACCTTTCTTTTTTCCTCAAATTCTTTTGTAGTATCGGTTTTTTTCTGCTCAAAAGATTTATATTGCTGTAAAAGATTGTCATATTCCTGATTTCCTGTTTGGTTTTCGTATTTTTCACGGTCTTTTTCAAATCCGGCTTGTTCTGCCTTGGCTAATTTTAAGTTTGCTATCAATAAGTCTAATTGACGTTTTTGTTTGTCGGTTAAATTTTTAATTCCTTGTAAGCCGGATATGGTTAGCGCGGTTTCGGCGTCTAAAACCGCTTTATCAACCTGTTTCTTACGGTCTGCATATTGCAATTCAAAATTGATTTTATCATTCAAATAATTTGAATAAGATTTTATCAATTGCCTCGTTTCGTCTTCCTGTTTTTTTACAACATCTTCCTGTTGTTTGTCCAAGACTTCGCCTTTTTGTTCTCTAAGTCCGGATTTATCGCCATCTAAATCTTTACGCTTTTGCTCAATTACAGATAACATTTCAAAAATTGAACGCGCATTTTCTAACTCGGTTTGCAATCCTTTCTCAAATTCCTGCATTACGGTTTTGTGTGTTTCGTCTTGTAATGCTGTGGTTAATTTTTTTAGGTTCGATAATTGCTGCGCTGTTATTGTTCCTTCATCTTGTAATTGGCGCAATGATGCAATTTGATTGTTAAGATATTCTTTGTAGCTTCCGCCACCTTTTAACAGTTCGGAAAAGGTTTTAGATGCTGAATTACGGATGATTTCGTCCGTTGAGTTTAGCCACTTGAAATATTCCTGATAGTTTTTTTTCTTTTCTTCTAAATCCTTTGTAAACGGGTCTTTACCGGTCTTCGTTTTTTTGTCTTTTGATAAATCAATTTTAGCTAATAATGCTTCTTGTATTTTGATTTGTTTAAGTAAATCATTACGTTCTAAATCAGTTGC
>Ga0123354_10020333_pt1 | contig 10440 bp, 11 predicted proteins | sample TergutLab28metaG_2_FD_97872 | JGI IMG/M metagenome (GOLD analysis project Ga0123354, IMG submission 97872) | Labiotermes labralis P4 segment gut microbial communities from Petit-Saut dam, French Guiana - Lab288 P4 | ecosystem: Host-associated > Arthropoda: Insects > Digestive system > Gut ...
AAACTTTTCTCCAAATCGAATACATTACAATTGTAATGATCGAACTTTGCCTTTATTTCCATAAAATTTACTTTGAATGAATGAAGACAAAGTTACGAATTATTTTGGATAGTTACTTTATTTATCCGGATTTTTCTCCGGAAAATTCTCAGCAATAATACGGACCAAATTGTCTATTGATTTGCTGCTTCGTTTCAATGCTTCGGAAAGGTTGCTGATCGTCAGTTGATTGGCAACCTCTAAAGGGTTGAGTGTCCGAAATTCACCTTCCGATTCAAGAAGCGACAATTCTTCTTCCGGAAGTAAATCCTGAATCTCAACTTTCAGTATATTCGCGATGATCCTCAATTTCGAAATCGAGATTTTAGGATTTTTCAATGCGCGATTGATACTGTTTTCTCTAATACCTAACCCTTTCGCTAATTCACGTTTTGTAATCCCTTTTTCCTTCAAAAGTCTCTCAATAATATCCTTTTGTAATTCAGCCATATAACTTTATTATTTAAATTATTAACAAAAAAAGCATAATAAAAGTTGAGTTTATTCAAAAAATGTTATACATTTGCACAATATATATAATAAAACATCGTATTTGGCGCATCCTCTTTGCTTTTACTTTGCATTATATTCGCCAAATATACGATATTATTTTTAATAAACGAAATTAATACTCAAAATTATGGATGAATTGGAATTTGTCAGAAATCGGCGAGCCACAGAACATCATTACGGCGATGTAAGAAAAGCTTGTGAAAGAGCGGGGGTTACGCCTCCTGTTTTTCAAGCCGCCATTAAGAAAAAAAGTATCGACGACTTAACAGATAAAGAAATGCGAGTCGTTCGCTCTTTTATCGAAGTTTTGGATGAACGGAAAACAGAAAAAGAAATGCTGAAGAGATCGGTTCTCAACTGATTGCTTTTCTGACTTCGTCATTACGTCGCCCGATTAACTGCAGGTTACGTTTTCGTTTTACCTGCGGTTAATAAAATTTTCTTTCTGTATTTTGTACAAGCCGGCCGGAAGTAATAATTAAAAAGCGAAGCAATCCGGAATGTTTATTTTCAGCGGATTGCTTCGTTTATTTGGAATGACCAAGTCAATTATAATTATCTCACCAATTTTTAAGAGTGCTCGCTTTCTGTAAACCTTTCAATATGCACATTTTCCCAACGCAAGTGTTCTTCTTCGTGGGGCTTTATGACTCGTTCTTTGCGTCCGATGCCAATGATGCAAGTCACTCCATATTGGAACGGAATGTCCAACAAATCGCGGACATACTGTTCTGAGTCCTGTCCATCGGCAGTTTCCCGTCCGTTAATATGAGCCCAGCAACTCCCCAGTCCCAAGTCTTCAGCTTGTAGTTGGATATAAGCGGCTGCAATGGAAACATCTTCAATGGGAGCTGCGCTTTGTAACGGATCGCTCAAAACGACAACCGCCAAAGCACAATGTTTCAAAAAAGTAGCGTAATTTGCTTTACATACTGACAGCTGCCGTAAAGTTTCCTCGTCTTCGACCAAAATAAACTTACACGCACGGCAATTTCTTGACGTCGGAGCTAATAACGCAGCTCTTACTATGAGCTCGACTTCTTCGGCTTTTAATTTTTCGCTAGTAAATTGCCGGATGCTCCGGCGATTTTTTACTAATTCTGCAAAACTGTTCATTTGTATTTATTCTTTGATGAATTGATTCACTTGAATCGTACTCCCCGATTGAATCCTAACAAAATAAACGCCCGGAGTAAGTGAGCTGACATCAACCACGTTTTTCGTTGAACTGCCGCTAACTTGAACCGATTTGACTGTTTCCCCGATTGTATTGCAAATTGTTACTTTTGTTTTCCCATTTAATCCGGACGTTTCTATGACTACCTGTCCTTTGGCCGGATTCGGATACAGCCTGAATTTTGTTTCACCCATCTTCACGATTCCTGTATTGGATTTCAAAGGGACTTGCACTGCTGTTACCGATAACTTAGGTAATGTCAACGCAATAGAATTGTTATTGACAGTTGCTTCATTCTGCTTCAACGCATTTTGAGTAGCTGAAACGAATGTTTCGGCAGAAGGGAGATTGCTTAATTGATAATAGAATACTTGTTCGTCAGGAATTAATGTGTTTTTTAATAATATATTAACAGATTGAGCGTTCGTAACATCCCGATTTACCAAAACAACGGAAAGCGTATCCCTGCCGGCATTCAATGAGGAATAAGCCGACACTAAAGTATCTAAGGAAGAAGTAGAACTTACAGCGATGCTCCCGGTGTAATGCGTAAATAAATGGAGCGTTTCCCATTGCCCGATATCCCATTCCCAAGGAGAAAACAACTCGACATTGTTTTCGGCAAAAGTACCCAATAGCGAAGCATATCCGACAGCAACTACATTCGGATTTGAGGAATATAAATCTCCCATTTCCGACATCCCCATCGTAACTCCATTGTTTGCTCCCATGTATTCCGTTAGCCAATCGGCGCTTCGCTTGAAAATATACTCTTTGGTGATGTTGTTATCCCATCCGCCATTGACCCTTTTAACACCATTGGCTCCCGGAAAAACGTAAGTAGTATCGTAAAATACTCGGTAAAGTTGAAGGGTCGTATTTTGGTCAACATCCGGATAAAAATGAAAATCAAGTACATCCAGCAAACGTAACCCAGTCCGTAGCTGTTCTTCAGCAATTCGTTTGATAAAATATTCCATCCAGCAGTATTTTTTCGCCGGATTTTGCGGATCAGGCACTGCATCATTGTTTTGCCAGTTATACCACTGCCATTCGTTGGTTGAAACCGGACCTACAATTTTTATATCGGGGAATAAGGTGCGGGCAAGCGTGGCAACCGCTACGTATTTCTGAATAAAAGTTTCAGCGGGAATAGGTTGCGGCATAATATCGTCGTGCGTACCATTCCAACATTCCGGTTCATTATCCATGTTCCAATACTGAAATTGTTCTTTACTTAATCCCAACTTGTCGAACCATTGCGATAAAATAGCGACGGTGGAATCGGGCGCCCAAGGTTCAAGGTATAGATTGGGGTTTCCATTACCAATTCCGGGACCTCCGCCTCCGCACCAATTATTATTTACGCCAGACCACCATTTACTTTGATTGTAGCCCCAATCGTTAAAATTATACGCATTGGTTTTAGCTACATATCCCAACAGTTGAAACGCCCACATCCCTTTAGCTTCGGGCATATTTATTTGAAGCGATTGTGCTGCATAGTCCCAATCGTGAGCATAGACATTGTTGTACCAATCGGGATGGCTGGATAATTTTTTCCGCCAATTGTATTTTGTAGAATTATTTCCTCCGGATTCTCTAAAAAACGTAACTCCGGCATCCTTATACTGTTGCCATAATGCAGATGAAACCGGTTCTGAAGGGCTGTCGGATAAAGAATTATTCCTGCCATAAATGTAAGGAGAAATTTCCCTGATCTCCTGAGCGGGATTTACGATAATTTGTATTTGCGACTTTGTAGAACAGATGCCCGTCCATGCAATGATCAATACCACTGCTATTTTTAATTTCATGATAGTAATGTTATTTATCTTTATTTTTTAACAAGTCTCTGATTTCCGTCAATAAAGATTGGTCAATCGTAGGCGCAGGAGGGGGTGGAGTAACGGCAGCTTCTTTACGCTTAAGAGAATTAATGCCTTTCACAAACAGAAAAATTACAAAAGCCAACAACAAAAAATTGATTGCTATGGTAGCAAAATTTCCGTATGCAAGAATAGAAGTCCCGACTATTTTTCTCGCTTCGGACAGAGCCGTCCCGTCCGGAACCGTACCTTTTAATACAATATACAGGCTACTGAAATCTTGTTTACCGATGAGTGTGGATACGAGTGGCATGATTAAATCATTGACTACCGAATCGACAATCTTTCCAAAAGCGCCGCCAATAATTACACCGACTGCCAAGTCGATAACATTTCCTTTCAGTGCAAATTCCTTAAATTCTTTTACAAATCCCATAATCTCTGTTATTTAATGCGTTAATATATAGATAATTCCATGATGAAATGAACGTCAATTGCCGACAGACAAAAGTAGCATAATTATTTCAGAATAACAAGTGGAAGAACCGTAAAATTAAAATAGCGGGGGGGGAGGTAGAAATTGCATCGGATTATCAATTAATCCAATCAAATCCGGTATAGGGTCGTAGTACTTGTGGAATCAGGATCCCTTCAGGCGTTTGATTATTTTCTAATAAAGCCGCTACAATTCGAGGCAAAGCCAAAGCGCTTCCGTTCAAAGTATGACACAGTTGTATCTTTTTATTTTCATCTCGATAGCGGCATTTCAAACGGTTTGCTTGATAGCTTTCGAAGTTGGAAACGGAACTGACTTCTAACCAACGTTCCTGAGCTGCTGAAAAAACTTCAAAATCGAAAGTCAAAGCCGATGTAAAACTCATGTCTCCTCCACAGAGACGAAGGATGCGCCAAGGTAATTCTAAAGTATCCACTAACGATTGTACATAATCGACCATCTCTTGCAGCGAGGCGTAGGAATGTTCCGGTTTATCGATTCTAACGATTTCTACTTTGTCAAACTGATGCAAACGGTTCAACCCGCGAACATCTTTCCCGTAAGATCCGGCTTCACGGCGAAAACAAGCCGAATAAGCCGTATTCATGATGGGTAAGTCTTTTTCTTCAAGAATCACATCGCGGTAAAGGTTGGTGACCGGCACTTCCGCCGTAGGAATCAAGTATAAATCATCGACTGTTGCATGATACATTTGTCCTTCTTTGTCAGGTAATTGTCCTGTTCCATAACCGGAATCGGCATTGACCATGTATGGCGGTTGCATTTCGATATATCCTGCTTTACGGGCGCTATCTAAAAAGAAATTAATCAGTGCCCGCTGCAGTTGAGCGCCTTTTTGTTTGTACACAGGGAACCCGGCGCCGGTGATTTTAACCCCTAATTCAAAATCAATTAAATCGTATTTCTTAGCCAATTCCCAATGCGGGAGAGCGCCTTCGGGTAAAATGGGAATCACGCCGCCTGTTTTTTCTATCAGATTATCTTCTGCCGTTTTGCCTTCCGGAACACGGTCGTTGGGAAGATTCGGTATTTGACACAAAAGATCGACCAATCGCTTTTCCGCTTTTTTCATGTCAATTTCTAATTGTTTGACATTTTCTTTCAGGATGGCTACTTTGGAGCGTGCAACCTCTGCTGCGTCTTTTTCGCCTTCTTTCATCCACTGTCCGATAGATTTAGACAATTGATTTATTTCGGCTAAATTATTATCTAACTGTTGTTGTGATGCTTTTCTTATTTGATCGGTTTTCAGCACATCGTTGATAATTAACCGGCCATCATAATGCTTTTTAGCTAATTTTTCAATTGCGCCTTGTGTATTTTCCGTAATAACTTTTAACGTTAGCATATTATTTGAATGTATGAGCGATGTACGCCATTTTAATCGCCGATGCTGCATATTCATTCCCTTTGTTTCCGTATTTTCCACCGGAACGGTCGACGGCTTGCTGCAGATTATCCGTTGTTAAAAGTCCAAAAATACAAGGAATATCTCCTTCGGCGTTTATTTGTGCAAAACCTTGGGTGACTCCAGAACAGACATAATCAAAATGAGGCGTATCCCCGCGAATGATGCATCCTAAAGCAATGACCGCATCCGGTTTGACGCTCCCAATGATGCGGCGGGTAGCATAAATCAATTCAAAACTCCCCGGCACATGAACAATAAAGAGATTTTCACCTTTGGCTCCGTATTTAATTAATGTATTACAAACGCCTTGTGTCAGTTTTTCGGTGATTGATGGATTCCAGTCTGAAACGATAATTGTAAAACGAAAAGGGCTTGCACTCGGAACATCGTCCGAATGAGGAAAATCAGATAAATTTTGAATTTTTGTAGCCATTATTTGATTAGCGAAGCGGCTCGTTCGATGTATTTATCAATATCACTTGCTTCCTGTGAATTAGGATATTTGTCTTTAATTGTTTGATATGCTTTTTTAGCATTGGCATAATCGAACACGCTTTCATAAGCAACGCCTGCTTTTTTCAAATAAATGGGACTTAAAGCGTCGCTATTTGCTTCGATAGCTGCTTTGTTGAAATATTTAATACCTTCTTCCACTTTTCCTAAATCAATATTGCAATCACCTATTAATCCTTGAATTACAGGAGCAACTATGTTGTCTTTCGGGCTATATTTTTTCAAATAATCCAAAGCATCTTCCGGTTTATTTAGATGGTAATAACAAATTCCGGCATACGCTTTTGCCAAGTTAGCTGTTTTAGTCATCCCATAATCTTCTATAACACCTAAGAAACCAATGTAATCCTTTCCGTCTCCATTCAAAGCCATATCCCATTGTTGAGCGGCTAAGTAATTTTCTCCCGGGAAAATAGCCGCTTGTGCATCTTTTTCTTTTGGTAGAAAATAATATTGGCGAACGCCGAGAATTGCTGCTACAACCAGAATAATAACTGTAACTGCGATTATAATGTGATTTTTGTATGTTTCAATGAATCTTTCGGATTTTGAAAAGATTTCACTTACGTTTGCCTCTACTTGCGTTGGGGCTTTTGCCTTTTTTTTTGCCATTGTCTACAGGGTTTATTTTTATATGATTGTTTCGGAGTGCAAAAGTACGCTTTTTCTCTCTATAAATAAAATTTTCCCGTATCTTTTTTTATTTTCTTAAGGAAAAGACTTATATTTGCCTCATAAAAGAACGAAAGATGCCAATGAAGTTTTTATTTGTGGTGCAAGGGGAAGGACGAGGACATCTGACACAGGCGATTGCTTTGCGGGAAATGCTGATAAAAAGAGGTCACGATGTCGTAGCAGTCTTAGTTGGGAAAAGTAACCGCAGGGAGCTTCCTTCTTTCTTCATGGAAAATATACAATCGGAAGTTCTGCGTTTTGAAAGTCCGAATTTCCTTCCCGCATCCAAAAATAAACAAACCAATATTTGGCCCAGTATTGTCTATAATCTTTTCAAAACCGGCACTTATCTGAAAAGTATTTATTTTATTCGCAAGCAGATTAAAAGTTTAAATGTGGATATTGTCGTTAATTTTTATGAAATACTAACAGGATTCACCTACGCTTTTTTTCCACCGGGAGTTCCTTATGTATGTATTGCTCATCAATATATCTTCCTGCATCCCGAATTTCAATTTCCCCAAGCCAATAAAGTCGAACTTTGTTTACTGCGTTTTTTTACGCGTATTACTTGTATCAAAGCTTCCAAACTTTTTGCGCTTTCGATGAAAGAGATGGACAATGTCCCTGGAAGCCGGATTGTTGTAGTTCCTCCGCTTTTAAGAAAAGATGTTTTTGAAGCAACAGTAAGCGATGGAAATTATCTTCACGGCTATATGCTAAACGATACGTATGCCGATGCAATAATACGGTTTCAGGCAGAGCATCCTGATGTTTTTACCAGTTTCTTTTGGGATAGGAAAGGGGTGGAAGAAATAACGGTAATTAATGACCATTTGTCCTTTTATCGTTTGAATGATAAACTGTTTATCAACCGGATGGCAGGTTGTAAAGCATACGCTACCACTGCCGGATTCGAATCGGTATGCGAAGCTATGTATATGGGAAAACCGGTGATGATGGTGCCTACTCACATTGAACAAGCTTGTAATGCATTTGAAGCTTCCTCCGTCGGTGCAGGAATTGTAGCGGACAATTTTGATTTGGAAAGATTACTGGAATATATTCCGAATTACGAAAAGAAAACGACTTTTCACGATTGGGTGCAACAAGTCCAAATCATTCAAAACGCATTTGATTCCATTTGAACTGTTTCGGCGTTTGGGTTAAATATGGTATAACTTTAGCTTTATCCTCCTTGTTCAAATAATCCGGTGTTGTATAATACTGCAACAACACCTGTTTATCCGGATCATAATGCAATTTCATAAAAAAGATGTCGAGAGGAATCAGTGCATTTTTAACCCTTTCATCTGCCGGATTAACTTCTTCTTTCAAAAAATCATATTTATTGGCAAAAGTGATAAAAACCTGAGTTGCTAACTTTTTCCAGGAAGTCGTATAAAATTCAAGGCGGCTGTCGCAAACCGGCGCACAAACCGTTTGAATCAATCCGATAATTTTAGAATCGTTAATCATCGGAAGCAGAAATAATTCCGCCGAATTTTTGCCAATTTGAATTTGTAGATAATCGTTTGTCATATCAATTATTGAACAGGAATCATCCAGCCGGTTGTTTACAACAGCATTCTGTCCTGCTTTGTACAGGTCGATTAAATCCAGCCGGTCGGAAAGCGTTAACGGCAATAATTCCGATTGCGGTAGTTTGGCGAATAATTCACTTACTGTTTGTCCTTGAATCCGATGACTGGCAAGGCTTAATAAAAAAAGAAAAAAAACAAATTTTGATTTCATTGTATTTTTATTTATTTAATTGACTGTAAAAATAGAAGACGGGTATTCGATATCCGTTAAAAACAAAGCGTTTCCGGGTACGGATGTTCCCGCTTTCCCCCTATTCTTCGATTCGATAACTTGTCGAAAACGTTCCAACGACATTTTTCCCCGTCCAACTTCCAGCAGAGTTCCAACAATCGCTCGCACCATATTCCGCAGAAAGCGGTCGGCTTGAATTGTAAAAACCCAACCGCTGTCTTCTGCTGTCCATGCGGCATGCAAAATTTTACAATTATTTGTCATGACATCCGTATGCAACTTGCTGAAACTGGTGAAATCGGTGTATTCAAAAAGAATATCCGCCGCTGCATTCATTTTTTCGATATCCGGAAGCAAAGTGATTCGATAATAAAACGGATAGGTAAAAGGCTCTTTATCCTGACAAACATAATATTGATATGTTCTGGAAATTGCATCGAAACGGGCGTGCGACTCAGGTTTAACCGGCAAAATTTTCAGGACAGCAATATCTTTCGGTAGCAGACAATTCAGTTTTCCGACCCAATGATGCAAATCAGCAATTTCTTCTTCCCAATCGAAATGGGCGACCATCAAACGGGCGTGAACTCCTGCGTCGGTTCTGCCGGCTCCGGTAATGGGTACAGGTCTTTGCAAAAGCGTATGCAAAGCTTCCTCTATTTTTTGCTGAATGGAAACACCATTCGGCTGACTTTGCCAACCGCAATAATTTGTTCCGTTGTATGCTAAATAGATAAAATAACGTTGCATATCTTTGATAAATAAGTCTGCAAAGATACGGTTTTTGTCGAAATTTTCATTATCCTTTTTCCATCTCATCGACCGTACTTTCAAAGATAACATCGTTTTTAGTTTAGTATTTTCATTCAAGCATTTTGTAAAAACCATAACCGGCTCTTTCACAAAGTCTTGCTATTTTGAAAAATTTTGTTAAAACAGGATTTCTCGGATACGATTCATCTGCTGTTAAAAGTTCTTCGACATTTTTGGGCAAGACGCCCGGATTTTCAAATTCATTTTCATGTCCGATCCCATTTCGCCAATTGTCAGCGGACTGTTCGCATAAATACGCAAACGTTAAAATAACACAAAATAGTATTCCCAAAGATTTTCCTGTTCGTCAATCCGGTAGGTATAGCTAGGCTCGGCATTTACGTAACTCGTGCAGTAAATTTCCAAATAATCAATTCTGAAATCATCAATGTGGTCGTTGATTTCCTCGTTTTTGCCGAGAAAGAGCAAGCTGCAAATTGCTAAATCAAAAAGAAACAAAATCAGCAAAATAAAATCATTTTGAAAGAAAATCCTGTAATTTCTCTTTCTTTTTTAAAATCACACCACCCATAATTAGGTTATACCATGTTCGTACCAAACTTATACCAAGTTCGTACTCGCTTTTTTCATCTTCCGTTTGACATTTTGATATTTTCGTTAAATAGAGATTGAGGGTTCGTTTCACTCCGCCGGCAATGACAGAGGCGTCCCCTCCAATCGGCGTTTTTTTAACTGGATTGTAATCCTTTGCCCCGACGGGCAACTTGCGGCACGAGTAAAATTACCTATGAAGAAAGCCGCCGGCGACCTAACATTCCAGTAGGAAAGTTGAGGGAAATGAACCAATCAAGCCAACCGCTGTATTGTCAGTATTTTAACTTTTCAAACTTTATCGTTGTCCACGATTTGCACACGAAAAATAGATGTGCAAAATACAGTATTTCAAAGAAATTCGTTTGCTCGCAACGATGTGGCAAAGGTAATGATATATTTTGAATCTCATACAGCAATTTCCGACTTTTAAATTCATCACATTAGCATCACATTAAATATTGTTGATTATCAGCAATTTAGTTTTTAAACATAGCCTCACATCACATTACCATCACATTAAAATTATCCCCAAAATGGAATATAGCGGGAATATCTTTTGGCTTTGTTATCAGGGTCTTCTTCTTTGATAAATTCTGCTTCAATTGTATCTCGTATGATGCGC
>Ga0123354_10020334_pt1 | contig 10440 bp, 5 predicted proteins | sample TergutLab28metaG_2_FD_97872 | JGI IMG/M metagenome (GOLD analysis project Ga0123354, IMG submission 97872) | Labiotermes labralis P4 segment gut microbial communities from Petit-Saut dam, French Guiana - Lab288 P4 | ecosystem: Host-associated > Arthropoda: Insects > Digestive system > Gut ...
AAGTGCTGATGTAGAAGTACATAACGTGTTTAACATTGGAAATAACATTGCATGCAGGCACCATAAACTGTAAATACAGAACAGCTGCAACACTGTACCGTAGGAACACGGTTTGTTTTAGGTACATCATTGTAAGTACACTGCACAAAGGTGATGGCAAGCATAATAATTATAAACATTGCTGTGCTTGATTAACCACAGCGTCATAAAGGCCTAGGGAGGAGGGAATTACAGCCCCCCCCCCACCACTAGATGCCTGTTAGTGGCCAGTTTCATGTCGCAGCCACTTTATCTCTGGTACTCGTTTGATAGGGGCTGGGCGGGCCCCGGACCCATTGTGGGACCTCCACCTGTTATGTCTGCCGGGTACTGAGCTCCCGTACCTCTGTCGTACAGCCCGCTGCGTAGTCGCTGTACCGACGGAGCTGTTCCGGTCCGTAACAACAACAGCGTGGTATCACAGTATCTCGGTAGGGTGGTCCCACAAAGCATCGTGCGCTCATTTTAAGGGCTGCACTGTCCTGTGACCGCGGTGCTAGGCTGCAGTGTGAGAGTGGCCCCAAAGGGGGCACACTGCCCTCCCTTCCCTTAAACACGAGTTCCATTGGCATTTTGCAGCCGTCATGCATTGTCACTGGTACAGTCATGAGGGGGGCGTCTGCCGTCCTGCTGGCATTTCTTCTTGCGGACTGACGGTGGCCTCATGGCTGCGAGCTTCGGTGATAGTTTCAGCAGTTTAGGAAACTGATCTTGTGGTCAGTGGTGCGCCCTACAGTCGGCCAGGTGTGTGTGTTTGCTGGTAACAGTGGTGTGGTGCTGTTGGCAGGCCGCAACAAGCTGGTGCCTCGTGGGCGATTCGCCCAAAATAGCGAAGACCATATTAAATGTGTGGATTTTCGACGGTGTGGACGTCGTCGACAGTATCAAAAGCAGCACCGTTGGCTGGACACTTGCAGGCCGGCACTGGAGCTTGATTATTGACTTTATGGTTTGGATATGGTCCGGTCGGCCTTGACCATCCGTGGGTAAACTGTGTGTGACGTACAAAATTACGATTGGCTGGTGATGTGAGTGCTGTTCATATTTGTCACAAGGTGGCACCTGCATAGCACACACAGCACAGCGTGTTAGTGTAGTTACGAAACATCCCACGAAATGGGAATTGCGGACTATAAATAAAGTAGAAATTTGTGATGTATTAAATATCACTGTGGGTCGCGATAGCTGAGTCGGTACAGGGACTCGCTTCGGGCTAGACGGCCCGGGGATCGAATTCCGGTGGGGGGCGAGATTTTCCGCACCCGTCTAGACCGGCCCTGGAGCCCACCTAGCCTCCTATATAATGGGTACCGGCTCTTTCCCGGGGGTAAAGCGGCCGGGGCGCGTCGTTGACCACCCACCCCCCCATCCAGCACCGAGGTTAAGGAAAGAGAGCAGCTGTACCTTTGCTCCCCCTCTGGGCCATCGTCGCCTATTGTAGGGTGAACTGTATATACCTTTACCTTCACCTTTAAGTATCACTTTCGAATTGTATTGTACAGCTTTTTAACTGTAGTTTACGCCAGTAGAGTGCACACTTTCTAAAGGTTTTGATGAATGTGCATTTTGCTGCATAAGCTGTCTGCGTCAGAGGTGTGAATGTTAATCCTGTTGAATTAGCCAACAGTGGTTTTAAGTTTTTGTGCATAAATTCCCCTAGGGTGGTTGAGTTCAACCGAAACATGCCGGAATGGTTACGTGAATACATACAGGCTTCTGGGAACACTGGATGATGGTGCGGTGTTTGCTTTGTTGCACATTGTGCTGAAACAGGCCTGTGTGTGCTGTTGTCGGCTGACCGTGCACTGTTCTGAAGAAACAAAACACAGGACAGGCAATGTTCGTGCAACCACAGTTGCGGTGGAGAAGCAATAAGAATCACGTATTCTGAGTGTATGTCTGTACCTTAGGTATCCAGTATGCAAAGCGCATGCGCCGTATTGTATTGCCATCTGTGGCCTGTCTGGCTGTACCACATTTTCCACATTATCTCATAAACGGCACGATTTCCGGGGAAAAAAGGGTTGTTGGACACAAAATGTGTGTCTTGATTTTCTCAGAGACTTTTGTTTGGAAAAAGTTCTTATTCTAAGAAGAATTCAGCGAGATTTTATCATAAATGTGCGTCGGTCTTCATGTAAAGTGCCCGTTATTCTTGTCCTGTTTTAATGAAACGTGAATTTTTCTACAGTTTTTCGAAAAATACTGTGATATCAAATACCACGAAAAACTCGTCCGCTGGGAGCCGAGTTTTTCCGTGCGGACGGACAGACGTGTCGAACCCCGCTTTTTGCAATTTTTTGAACGCGCCTAAAAGCTTAGATTAACCTGAATTAAAGACCCAGACCGTACCGCGCAGTAAACACCCTCCGTCTCTGTTATAAAAACCAGCCAGTTAATGTTGTATAGGGAAATAAACGCTGTTTGTTCTGAGATCCAAACAAAGCAGAACGTAGGATTGCTGAATGTTAAACTGGCGGTACATATAGTGACCACTGTGCTGTACATATAGTGACCACTGGGCTAATGGTTAGGCATTTTATTGCTCGTTAATCACCATAGCCCGGGAATTCAGTTCCTGAACATCCCCAAAGGCGTGAAGTCATTAGATGCTCGCAAAATGCAGGCTGCTGCACGCCTGCGATTGCCTGCTCTTTCCCCTTCCACTTGGCTCTTTTTCACAGTTAGCTGACACTGAATTGCTGGAGGGAGAGAATTTACGATCGCGTTCGCCAGCTGTTCTGCTTCGGAATGTTCAAACATCAGCTGTTTGATGAAGTTTCCGATTAGTCGTGTGTACAGTGAATATGGCAGCCCAGACACACAGTTGCCGGCGCACCTGTGTGCCATCCATTATCCTGGGCTTCGCACATCAGGGAAGGATTTGGATCCCATTGACTGTCCATGTCAGCTGCCATGCCGGCTTATGCCTCTGCACCCAGCTATGTCAAACTCACATTTTTTGCCACGATGGTAATTTCGGTTAGGTTGCGCATTAATCAGCCCAAGGACAGGTTACGACACTGGAAATTTGACAGTGCTTTATGTAATCACGTGACACGTGTAATTCGTTTATGTACGTAATTATTGGCATTTAAAAGGTTACTGAAATTGCGACAGTGCGAGTGCAAGTGGCGACAGGAACTGAATGGAGCACATCGCGGTGACGGCCGAAGCGAAAAAATAAGTTTACAGTCGCACACAAGTTCCATTCTCGATCAACTGCTTAGGTTACCTGTTTCGCATTAATTAACTATTCCATCATCAGGCCTTGTATGATCGATTAGTTAATTAATCCGCAACGTGTAGCCTGTGAAAATGATCGAGAATGAAAGTTGTGTGCGACTGGAATGTGATTTTTTGTCTCTGCGTGAGACAAGAACTGACAGGACATGGCGCGGCGTTGGTATCTGTTGTACTGGTATTGTGTCGTGTTGTATTGTATTGTATTGTGTTGTGTTGTATTGTGTAGTGTTGTATTGTGTTTTGTTGTACTGTGTTGTGTTGCATTTTACTGTGTTGTATTCTGTTGTGTTGTATTTTACCGTGTTGTGCTTTATTGTATTGTGTTGTGTTGTGCTGTGTTGTACTGTATTTAGAAATTTCTTGTTAAAAACCCTATTGTTTGAAGACTCGAGTCACGCGGTGTGTGATGTGTATATTGGTGACTAGAGCTCGGTGTTTCGGAAGACTGTATTGCTGCCATCTTCAGGGTCAGGCAGTCCAATAAAGGCACTGCGATCCCTCAGAACATCGGCAATCCTAACCGAGCGACATGGCATAACATCCCAGAAGACGAGATTCACATTGTAAGTCGCACCGTTTGTGCATGTACAGCGGTCTTCCTCAGTCACTGGCCCCCAGTAGACCAGTCGGAGTTACCAACATCGAAACATCATTCCCATACTTATAGCCCAGATATCTTCTTGTCAAATTGTTAATGCAACCATTGACTTCCTTTTCATACATCTTAGAGTTTAAATCACTTTACTTGTTTTCCTGTATTCTGTTTTATTACAGTTACTTACAAGAATTCCAGGTTTTGCCGCTTCATTGAATAATTTTTCTACTCCAGCCCCAAATTCAGCACCGTCACCCATCGAACCTGGCGTGGATCACATACGTTGTGCTGATGTTGGTAGCTTAACCACAAAGCAGTGTTCGTCACTTCTGCCTACCATTGTGATATCTGTCTGCATTTGTAACTGTATAATGCAGTAAGTGTTCAGTGCTTTCAACAGCGGCTGTTGGGTAGGAAGATAAGGAGGCCACCTACAGTTCCGACTGATGGTGACACTGTGCACTGTGCACTGCTGCTCTGTCCTCATACAGAACTGTGCTCCTCTGGTTGTAACCCCTGAGAGGGGCTCAGCACACCAACGAACTGGCCGGGCCGACTTGACCATCAGTTGTGACATGACACTGACTCCACTCTAACTTGGGTGGCCACTCATGCTGGACCGTTCTGCTTTGCTGTATCCCCTCTACATCTTTTCCAACTAATTAATCATCTTATGTTTCAGTGCTGTTTTGTCTTAGTAGTTTGAAGCATTAGATAAGCCTTGAATAAAAGTTAAGTGAAGCATTATGTGTGTCCCTCCATGTGTGTTGTATATGGTAACATAAGTGTACATACGAAATTAACGTGGATGTGCACATGCATGTGTGTGTGTATAGTTATGTGTATATGTGTGACTGCATACACACTTGCACTGTAAAAATGAACTCTCAAAGTGGCAGTTTGGCATTTAGGATCTTCAGGAGTAACAACACAGGATGCAAGGAGATTTAGTTCACTTCAGTAATGGCAAAGAGCTTTTTGTGAGACATGTTAGGCTCTGTACTGCAAATGTGAGAAATGTTAGGCTCTGTACTGCGAATGTGAGACATGTTAGTCTCTGTACTGTGAATGTGAGACATGTTAGGTTTTGTACTGTGATTGTGAGACATGTTAGGCTCTGTACTGTGAATGTGGGATGCGTTAGGCTCTGTACTGCGAATGTGAGACACGTTAGGCTCTGTACTGCGAATGTGAGACACATTAGGTTCTGTACTGTGAATGTGAAACGTGTTAGGCTCTTTACTGCGAATGTGAGACACGTTAGTCTCTGTACTGCGAATGTGAGACACGCTAGGCTCTGTACTGTGGATGTGAGACACATTAGGCACTGTAATTTGAGTGGGAGACGATTTAGGCTCTGCAATGCAAATTTGAGACATGTTAGGCACTCTTCTGTGAACGTTACAGAATTGTACAATAAGTTGTACTGCAGTCTTTAAGTTTTTGCAGTAATTGTCTTGTTGTTGCAGATCACTTCACTGCCAAGCTGTCTGTGAGAATGACATCTGGGCCTGACTTCGTAACAACAAATTTTACATTTTTTGACTGTAACACATACAGTTCATGTACACAGTGTGTTTCGTCCAATTTTCCATGTGACTGGTGTGTCGATGGACACCGATGCACGCACGATACAGCAGAAAACTGTCGCAACGACATACTTGTGACCGGCGTCAGTGTAAGTAGCAGTTTACAGTTTGCAGTGTTCAGGAGGTGGTGAGACGTGGTAACAGTTTGTATTTTGTGTTGATAATTAGCAGTAATGTGAGGTTTGTTAGTGCTCTGTTGGTTATGGGTGTAACAGTTTCCCCAAAGCTGTCACTGAACATTGTTCAGCTGTTGTGATGTTCAGCAGTATCAATCCACAGTAGACTGTAGTTTGCATAATGATTGAATTAAGCTGGCTGAGGACAAGGACAAGGGGTGGGCTGCTGCGTACACAGTAGCGAGCTTCCAGGTTCCATGAAAGTTGGGGAATTTTGTGACTGGCTGAGCTTCTGTAGAAGGACTGCATGGAGTTGATAAGTTGGTAATTATGGAGTGTGCATTTTCCAGCCTTGTTGTAGAGTTTGTTTGTTTGTTTGTTTGTGAGAAATCTTGTTTCGAGAAATACTAACTTAGTTAACAATTGAGTCATTAATAAAGGAGGTAAATATTCATTTGCACTAAGAGAACTGCCCATTCTTTGACAAAGATATGGTTGCTTTCTTGGCCAGTTTAGCTCTAAATTTAGCATTTGTATGCTTTGTAAATCTATAGAGGGAGCAAGGCTCTTTATTTATTATCATATTGGACATAATGCCAAACTATTTCATGTACATAAGTCAGGGAGGTATGTCTTGTTCATATTGTGGCACCATTATCACCATACAAATAAACACCAACAAGTACACTCATGTATTGTAAAGTCATCACTGTGTTAACTCTATATGTCATTGCAACATGAAGTACTTACAAAGGGCCATCTGCAGGTGGTATATGTGATACACCCTAACAGCAACATCACCAAACTGAGTCACCAGATTTACTGCAGCAGCAATATGCTGCCGTAGCACACACACTAAGTTGAACTTTACACTTGGTGACTCATTTTGCTGACCTTGCTGTTAGAATGTATCAAATATACTCCCTGAAAATGACACTGTAAGGGTGAAAAATGTTGGAGTGACATGTAGTGTTAATACAGTGGTGATTTTGTGATATATGGGTACATTTGTTGGTATTTGTTTCATATAATGAGGGGAGGGTTTTAAACATTGTTGATACCTGACAGAACTGCTTGTGTGTGTGTGTATGCCTTTCCTTCAGTTGCTGCTCCTTGTAGACAGCATTTGTAGTTGTCTACCTGGTGCTAGGGTTATGTATTATGTGGACTGCCATCTGTGGAACATGCAACATGTAGTTGCAGGGGGTTCATAAATCAATACTGGCAACTCTCACTGCTGTAGCTGTTTCACTGGACATTGAGGGGCTTTGTTCTTCATATAATAATTGTTTGGTATAACAGTGCCAGGGTTCACAGCACCACACAGTTAATGGTGTGTAACATGGCACCATTTTGGGGGGGGCCAGATATGCTTTTGTCCCTGGGAGTGGTATATTTGCTTATAGTAGAATGATGCAGTTCATTTTTTGATTGTTATGCAAGATGAATTGTTAAGGAACGAACTGATACAACTTCTGTAGACACCTCTGTGTGTGTGTGTGTGTGTGTGTGTAGCAGCATTCCAAGGGGTTCACAGAAGTTTAGAAACTGATCAGGGTAAGAAATGTTATGATGGTATGATGATGATCATGACAGTGACAAACAGTTTACTTGTATTTCCATGCTTTGCTAAATTTAAACAGAATTTTCTCCATATCTTCATCTGTTAGTACACAAGTGGCTTCCTCACAATACAGGTTGGTCGCTTTCTTCTTGTGTTTGGAATGCCATAGCATATTCTGTTTGCCACTTCAGCTGTAGATTCATTTACATTGGCCATTCATTTCGGAATTTCAGTTTCACTGTTGCAAAGCCTAAGTGTGCCATAAGAAAGACCATTTAGATTTGAAAATAGACATGGCGTTACTTCCCAGGTATTTTCTGTAGCTTTTGTAATAGAAATAATGATGCAGCTGCTTATCTTCTGCTTTTGTATTCCCCAAGTGACAAGGCAAATCTGGTTAAAATCTGATAAAAACAATGTAATGCTGCCCATTAGAAGGTTGTGACGCTGTGTGCCAGCTGTGCCGCATATTGTACATTCATCGCCCGCGTCAAACTTATGCTTGTGCTCTGCACTCAGCATTAATCTCTGTCTTCACTGGAACACGCAGCGCATTGTCCGCAGAGTTAGCACCCAGTGTGCATTTCCTTGTACACTTACACTAACAGCCAGTGCAGTTTCTGCAGTTGAGTGTAATTTACTGATAGCAGATTTAATAGAACTGTTTTCCTGGTGCCACCAGTGCATCCAAAAAGGGTTTATCTTCTTGTTTTTATGTACTTGGAAGTATTTTTATTGTAAATCAGATTTTGATCTGGAATAATTGTGGCTTATTTTGTAAACATTGTACAGTAATTGCTATTGTGATCACTTGAGCTCAGAGGTTGTAACATTTGTATTTCAGCCTTGTGTTTCAGAAGGACCATATTCTTGAAATTTGTTCTTGCCCATTGATACGGTTTTGTCCTCATTGATGAAAGACACTGCATTGTAAACATTATCATGTACAATATCAAGGTTAGGATGCCTTCTCCTGCTTTGGGTTGGTGACTTGTGTCCTGAGAGACCCTTAACATGTCTGAACCACAATTTTTGGCGATCAGAGACATGACACATCACTGCAGGGTCTCTGTTGTGTCATCTCATCAAGGATGGCATCTTTAGCACATAGCAAGCCTAAAGGTGTGGAAAGCAGATGCTTTGTACAGTTGTGGCTGTAGGAGAGTTTTCACAGGTGCTTCATTGACCAGAGCATCTTGTCAGGCTGAGAGCACTGTTTGCTAATCGGTAATTTGGTTCCTCCATAGACATGCTAAAGCATGGAGTTAGGAAGTAACATGTCATATTTGGTTGAACAGAACAAACACACTGTAAATGGATCATACAGGAATCAGGACTGGCTCAGGTCACATCACCCCATAAGTCTTGCTGTCCAACCTGCACCCATAAACTGTAGCACTTTGATGAGACTACAGGACTGGGTGGTTGGATCTTCATTGTAGGCTGAAAGTGGTTAATGTAGTGTGTGACGTTGGTTGTTGGTTAGTGCTTTAATAAAGTTGTAGTTTGGCTTGGTGTGATACTCATGCATTATAGAGTTAAGGAAGGTATTTGGGAATTCTGTGGATGTAACAAACTGTAAGTTGCACCAGTCCAGTAAGTACAATCTAAATGTTGTGCATGCGTGCTTGGTATGGACCACATTTCAGTATTTTAGTTATGCAAGCATAGTAGTTACAGTGCTCAGAGTTGTGAGATGTGGTATGTGCTTGGAATATTTTGTGTACTTAATGGAATTTGGGAGAGGGATTTTCAGAATTGTTATCCCAAAGAGGTATCAGTGTTGTTGTTTGTGTCATCTCCAAGTTTTTGGCAAAGATCATTGCTTGTCTCATCCAGCCCTGCACTGCTGTTCCTGTCATACTGTCACAAGACCCTTGAACATGTGTTGAACTCATTGCCAATTGATGTGACCTCATATCCCAGAAGCACGTAACCCTGCACCATTCCAGCATTAAAGTTCAGGACTTGCAACATATGAATGGATGTTGTACAAAACTCCACATTCTAAAATTTTTGGATAATATTTTTGCGTTTTGTGTGTTCTGTATGCATTGTCTGTATTCCTTCATTCCAGTACCTTGTCCAAATTACTGTATTTGTCCTTAACCCTATTAAATACTTTGTGTCGAAGATAAAAAGAATTCATTGAGTTCGTCCAAAGGTGTTTGTTATTTTGATGTTCAGGTGACCGTGCATCGTGATATATTCTTATAATAAAAACCAACTAGATGCACTGATTTCTCAGATTTTTTTTTTTTGGAATAAAACTCTACATGTTTCAGACAATTCTGTCCTGATCCTGCTCACAAGCTGTCAGCAAACCTGTATGACACATACCATTGCTGTGTGTACAGTGAAAAACTCCTGATGTTGGACAGAGGAACTGTCTGAAACATGTAGAGTTTTATTCCAAAAATAAATCTGAGGAATTAGTGCATCTGGTTGGTTTTATTGCAAGAAGGTGTTTGTTACTTGTAGTGTGACGAGTTACTGTGCTTCTTTTTTTTTAGCGTATTGGTCCAAGCTACAGGAGTGGTCCGGGTTTCTGCCCCACCATTAATGCGACAGCTGGCGGCTCACCGGAAATTCTTGTATCGTCTGGGATGAAAAAGAGCATTCGTGTGAAGGTTCACATAATTGGGGTAAGTGTAATGTGGAACAGTTTAGTGTCACGTTGCTGTGTGCTAGATGTGTGTGGACATTGCACTGCATATCTGTATTCTGAGACAGAATCTGAATATCGCTTTCTGATGAGTACTTTATTCATGTCTTTAGTTAGTATAACTTCACTTGCTGTGTCTTGTGGCTAGAGAATTTGGTTGGTCATTAGAGGAAGAAACAGAAATTCATATGTGAGATTGCAGATCTTGAATGTAGAGGTAGCTCTCAGCATTACATGTTCTGTCGGTGAATAAGTACTTATCTTACCATTGCTTGTTAACTTTGCATTCCCCATCTGCTTTTTGTTTTTCCATTATTCTTATTGCTCAAGAACAACCATTCACATTTAATAAGAATATGATATTTACTGCGAGAAGAATGAGATGGGCTGGGCATGTGGCGTGTATGGGTGAGGAGAAGGGGGTGTATAGGGTCTGGGTGGAGAAGCCGGAGGTGAACAGACCACTGGGGAGGCATAGGCATAGATGGGTGGATAATATTGGTATGGATCTCCAGGAGGTGGGATGTGGGTATATGGACTGGATTGGGCGGGCCCAGGATAGAGATAGGTGGCGGACGCTTGTGAGTGCGGTAATGAACCTTCGGGTTCCGTGAAATGCGGGGAAT
>Ga0123354_10020335_pt1 | contig 10440 bp, 1 predicted proteins | sample TergutLab28metaG_2_FD_97872 | JGI IMG/M metagenome (GOLD analysis project Ga0123354, IMG submission 97872) | Labiotermes labralis P4 segment gut microbial communities from Petit-Saut dam, French Guiana - Lab288 P4 | ecosystem: Host-associated > Arthropoda: Insects > Digestive system > Gut ...
ACTACAACTACTGCTACTACTACTGCTACTACTACTACAACTACTGCTACTACTACTGCTACTGCTGCTACTACTACTACTACTACTACTACTGCTACTACTACTACTACTACTACTGCTGCTGCTGCTGCTACTACTGCTACTACTACTGCTACTACTACTACTACTACTACTACTACTACTGCTACTACTACTACTACTACTACTACTGCTACTACTACAACTACTACTACTACTACTACTACTACTACTACTACTGCTACAACTACTACTACTACTACTACTACTACTACTACTACTACAGCGAACAGTAACAAAGAAACACAGCCATTCCTCCCAGGCAGCGGCGCTTCTGCATGTATTCGCTAGCTGACCGTTCTTATCCCAGCCAGGGCATCGAATGTCACGATTCGGGTTTGAGATCTTTTTCTCAACCGCTCATGTTAAATGTCAGAGATCGGACCTGTATTAGACCACGACGACCGCTTGCTGTCGTTAGATCTTGGGGAGTCAGGTTAGTGCAGTCGTGTAGAGACTGGTCTTGTGGGTCGAGCGTCCGAGAAATCGCGTTCGATTGCCGACTGGGGAAAGGGACTTGTCACCTGTCTGAACCGCCCCTGGGATGCACCCAGCCTCTTGCTCGATGGTTACCGGTGGTTCCGGCTTCCTCTTGAGTGGGTATCGTGGGGCTTTTCTCTGGGGTAAAACGGCCAGGGCGCGAGGCTGACATCTGACTTCCGTGTAGTGCCGAGGTCATTAGGTGGAGCTCTACCTCCACTCCTCATGTACGATTTCCTGGCTTGTTCAAAGACAAATTTACCGTTATCTGAAGATACATTGTGAAGCTGCCTGTAAATAAAAGTACCGATTTTATAGCCTTACATAAGCTTACTTCTGGATGAACAAATGAAAGTAATGATAAAAAGATTTAGTCGCTTTGGAAAAAAATCTCTTATTTCCGCCAGGGGTAGAACCACCACCCCTTGGTTTTCTAGCCTGTAGACTGTTTACCATGCCGATTACGCTGTCCTGGCTGAGAGGAATAACAGACATCGATTCTCAAGTGTCTGTGATTCACAGAGCGGTCTCTTGTTTTTCTTACATTCAACAATACAAATAGTCTGCTGACTCAATTACTAGGAAGCCAAAACGTATTTGCAGTATACCAGTGAAACTGAACGATAACAAGACAATCAGTTTACGTGTAACGTAACATTGAGGCGTGTTCGTGCAGCCATTGTTGCAGTGGGAAAGCAATGATACTGCACGACCTGTTTGTGTATTTGTATCCTTAGGTACCCATCATGCAATGCGCGTGCGCCATATTGTCATATGTGGCCTGCCCGGCTGTATATTTTCTCACATTATCTCATAAACGTCACGAAAAAATTTTTGAACGTAAAATGCGTGTTGTCTGAAACATTTTTTATTCTGAGAAGAATTAAGCGTGAAATGATCAGAAATGTGTATTGGTCTTTACGTAAATTATCCTTTATTCTTGTTCGATTTTAATGAAACTCGAATTTTCACGACATATTTTAGAAAAATACGCAAATATCAAATTTTATGAAAATCCGTCGAGTGGGAGTCGAGTTATTCCATGCGGACAGACGGACGGAGGGGCATGACGAAGCTAACAGTCACTTTTTCGCAATTTTACAAACGCGCCTAAAGACGACCAGTAAATTACAAATAGTAATTTTGTCCAGTTTTATCAAAACTATGTAAATGTAACTAAATTTCAGATGACTGTGGATCTTCACGATAATTTTGCTTTTCTGCGCGCCCAGGGCAGCGACCGCTAGCTGCATTAACCTCCATTTTCGTGCAGCAGACTGTCCTTTGGTTCACAGCTGGACAGTTGGGGTCTCTGTGTTACATCCCCGCGTATCGTCATTTGAGAGGGCTTAAAAATATCGAATGTCTGGTACCTGCATGCTCAGTCGATATCGGATAACGTGAACAGCGTTGAGAGAGCCCAGAGTACAGTATGGGGCGCCCCAAGAGGCTTGTCTCTTTGCCTATGTATTGTACAACAGCATTCGGAATGAATATTTTGAAGAAAAGCAAAGATGACGTACCTTGCCTGTTGTTCCTGCTCAGACAGGTGAATACAGAACTGCTGGCATAGCCTATTACATCGGTCATTGCTGTTCTGTCTGGTGTCAAGATTTTTTTTCTGTGGCGCAACAGCCAATCTCTAGCCTAGGCCGCCTCAATTTTGAGGTGTCGAAATCACACACAGTTTGACTCACATACCCAGTAGGACTCCTCAGAACGAGTGATTAGCTCGTCACACAAGCCGCTACCAGCGCAACACGCAAGAAATACAAGAACGAACATCCATGCCCTTAGCGGGATTCGAACCCGCGATCCCAGCAATCTACCGGGTTCAGACCTACTCCTCAGACCGCAAGGCCACCGGGATCGGCCCAAAGGTAGAAATGTTTTTACAGTATTACACCTGAAATTAAATATCTATTAATATAAATGGATCTTAAACTGTTTATTGTATACCAACATATGCAAAAACAAGTACTGTATTTTTATTTTATTTTGTTATATTTATATTATATTTTATATTATTCATTGTAGAATTACGTACGCGGCCACATTTACCACGATTTTATCATAACAATACATTACTACATTGTATTTTGTCTTTTAATGGTTTATAACTTTAATTAACAACTTGTAAAATCCCTGAAGATGGCGTATTAACACCGAAACATGTCGGAGTAATTTAATATAAGTTTACACCACTTATTTGTGCATATGTTGGTATATAATAAACATGTATTATTCAATATGCACGGTATGAACATAAAAGCAACTAACTGAACCTGTTCGTGCTACGAACGAGGTGCACAGCTTAGAAGCATTTGTTTTTGTGTCTGAGTTTATTTGGAGAAGCGTCAGTTTATATCACAGTACAACAGCTGTTGAAGACAACCGTGTATTGTTTTTCAGCAATAAAACCTATGCCTTGCCTTGTAAATACGTTAATATATACGGGTATATTTGGTACATTTGCCTCTTTACTTAATTAAGCATAATGGCGTGAAAGTGTATGAGGGGTGGAGGCATAACTCCAGGCGCTGTTAACTTAGGTCCTACATGCGTATTATTGTCGGTTATCTTCACGCATCGGCAACCGTTTTTGCCTGGGAAGGTGGCCGCCGATGATGCCCATGCCATTGATGTATGGGAGCCAGAACCTGCATAGAAACTGTGCAGAAGATAGAAGTTCCTGCAGTGTCCGGAATGGAATCCCAGTCTACCATTCCATAGCTTCGCCGCTGTAGAGGCCAGTTGAAATGTGATGGCACACGCGCAGAAACTAGATTTCGTCTTTCGGCGAAACGGACGAGTCCATTTAAATCGGCAGGGGCGTCAATTCAGTCAGCTACTGGCAGCCGAGGTTTGCGCATCAGCGGTAGTAATGCTTGATACACCATGTTCCGAGGTAGTGTGAAGGGTACTTGCTACCCACTCCATTCGCCAGTTTCCCCTTCACTTCCCCTCCCGTGCGTCACCGTGTGCCATCACATTTCAGCTGGAGTCTACTAACTGAAATTGGATACATGAGATCTCTGACAAAGTATCGAAACAAGAGCCTTCGGAACATCTACGAAAAAATAATTCTAAATACTGTTTTTCCACGCTTGCTACCTGGTCTGTTGATGCAGTGACTGAACTTCGCTTGTGGAGTGGTGAACTTAAACCTGCCGTGGTTTTCCTGGAATAGGCAGCGTGCGCGTGGCTGGCTGTCGTACCCTGTTTTTACATCAGTTCAGAAATCCACAAAAACAAACATGAAACATTTATCTAAAATAGCTGAAAATACCGCGCACGGCAGAAAGGGTTAGCTATAAATCTCTCACAAAGGTACGTGCCCTAACACACAGGCTTTATGATTCCGAGTTTATTACGCCAATCCTTTCAGTACATTGGTCTTTATATCCGTTTAACTCGTACACACATGTGCCTTTCTGTTGGGATCAATCCCCTGCTGTTTATTTAATATTTTAAACCTTATGGTAACAGCAGCGTTGTTATATTTTAGTTCACTAACGTAAATGAGCAATCATATGAAGGTCAACCTCCTGCAGACTTTATTTTGCTGCTCTTTCGTGATTTACACAGTCGATCTCTGGTCCAGTATCTTTCCTTGACTGCGCACTGTCAAATTCTATTGCAGTATTAGGCTTAGAAGGGCTGTTCCACTCAGAGGCCCATATGCAGTGTTGCTCAACCTCCGGGCCGCGAGAGGTTCAGCTGGAATTTGTCATTTTAGTTTTCTAAGCAGTTTTCTTGAATAAATGTTTTATAGTGGAAGTATTCTGAGGAGAAAATATTCGTGAATGTGTCGAAAAACTCAGACCCAGATGTTGGCATGAGAAAACTACAATATGCTACAAGATTTCATTAGTCCAGTGATTGATAATTAATTTAAATGTAATTTTATATTTGCCAACATGCCACACCGTATACATAAGTGTACTAATACTCTTTATGATTATGCCATAATTATTAATACTTATGTTAGTTTAATGTATGAACTTAAAAAAATGGAAAGGTATTTACGAGCAAATCTGTTGGGACCGGGCCCTCGTCTTATGAAAAAAGAATTTACCGGGCCGCGGTCTCACAAAGGTTGAGAAACACTGCCTTATGGAATGATAGGATTCTTCGCGGTTCGAAGCGCAGTGACTTTAATATGAAACTGGTATGGGATGAAGAAGAATCCTTGGTGTCGAATTGTGTGAAACCGGATTGGAGGATATGTTGCATCACTGTGAACACATAGGTGCACAATTTCTGCAAATTCAGGTCTTACATTCAGTCTTTTGAGTTTAATGGAAAAGATGGCATTATGTGATTATGGGTGACAAAACTGGAACATGCCTTAACCCGAGGCATGGCACTCGATTTCAAATTATAACTTCGGTCTAAGGACTGTGTGTTTAGTAGAAAACCCGAGAAGTAGAAACGGACTGAAGATCTAGATGTAGACGGTAGTAGCTAGTAGGGAAAGGTAGAAGGTAAAGTTCACCCTGGAACAGTCCACGAAGGCCCAGAGTGGGAGTGGAGGTAGAGGTCTACTCGTTCTTTAACTTCGGCGCTAGATGAGGGTGGTTCATCGCCATGCCTCGGCCGCTTTACCCCCGTGAATGACCTGGTACCCATTGTACTGGAGGCTGGATGGGCCCCAGGGCCGGTCTGGACGGCTGCGGAAAATCTCGCCTTTACCGGGACTCGGCGTCGAGCACGTAACGAGTCGCTATACCGACTACGCTATCCCGACCCACAGATGCTAGCTTAGTCTAAATATTGAAAGTAATTTTAAGGAATCAATTACGAGAATAGGGACTGGATTTATCTGGCTCTCGGTACGGGCCAGTGCTGGGATCTTATGATAACAGTAATGAATCTCTGGGTTCCACAAAGTGCGGGATTAACAGGGGCACATGATTGGCTGGCATCATGTCACGAAAGGTTCTGCTCCATGGAATCAGTTTCCTGTCATGTAGGCGAATGTCGGTGCGCTGCGAGCCACGCATTACCTCGTCGTCCCAATTTAAAAGGCCACAAAGCAAATTCCTGCTCTCTTCTCGCTCGATGCCAAATACCCCACACAGATGTCACTAACAAATTAATTCTCTGGAATGCAATCCGTCGGTTCATTTCAGTCCAGCTATTGGACAAACTACCCTGTCCGTTCAACTCTCGTCCATACATCGACTGGCTTAGTATACTGACAAACTCCATGGAGCGTAGTCCTTATTGAGAAGCCAACATCTGCTCAGCTGATCAAGAAATTTCCCGCATTTTAAATGGAAACCGAAATTTCATTACCTTCTTCAAAAACCTCTCTATTTGTATCTATCCTGAGCTAAATCAATCCAGTCCACCCTCTCACATCTTACTTCTTTAAAACGTGTGTTGATATTACCATCCCATCTACGATTATATCTTCCAAGTTGTCTCTTTCCTTCAGGTTTCTCTACCAAAATCCTGTATTCTTTTCTCCTCTCCCCCTTTGCGTTATCCTAACTTCTACTTTCTGGTGTTTGAAGTGGTCGCTTTCAAATATGTTTCCGCACCAGATGCTATTCCATAGGCCTATTTATTCTCTCACCATCTGACCTGCATGTCCAAGCAATCATGACCTCGTTTTCACCTCCCGAAGTCGGTCTGTCCCAAATTGCATAGTTATTCGTTACCCGCCATTCCCATTTGTTTTATCACGCTTAAGAAGAAATGTCTTCGTTTACAACTTAATGAGGGTTTTTGGTTATTTATGCTATTACCGGAAAGTCGGTTACCACTTTGTAGAACCGCAAAAATCAAATTGTGAAATTATTTGTGTTTCGTATGGTTAGTGTCAAAGGTGTGTTGAGATACAGGGACCATGGAAACCTTGATAGTGTGGTCTAATTTTTATTGTAATTTGTAGTAGGCCAAATGAACGCTTCAACGTAACTAGAAGCTTTTGGGACCCCAAAAATGCACTCTAATATATGATATACCTTGGATTAGTACTTTGGATCGCCTGATGAAGACTCATTAGAGTCGTAACATGTTGCCACGAGCATAATTTTGTGTAATAAATTGTTGTGGTTGACTGAAACATATAATTTGTATTTCCTATTTACAACTGAAAAGCAGAAGAATTCTACCAACTCGGAGGATACATTGAGGGACAGAAGGTTGGGTAGCGGATGTTTTCGGAACGGAATGACGTATACCTCAGCCGTCTTCTCTGGTCTGCCATTACCGTATTTCGTACCGAATCTCGCCCTCAGTTTCCGGAACGCGCTGCGGCAGTTCTTTTAGCTGAAATAACAAGAAAATATTGAAATTATTTTACTCTTTAATTTCATCACAGACTTCAAAGGACTACCGTTTTTAACCGTTTCATTATTAGTGCGCTGCGTCTGAGGGTAATAGAATACTGGGCCACCTGGTGTAACGAGTTTATAAAAGGGAAACTCCTTCCTTGCTTATGCAGTCAAATATACAAACATCTTGCATCTGGCGTAATACTAAAAGCAATGAAATGTGAACAGATCTTTGTGGAGCGGTATTTATTTTCCTCTTCTCTGTGACATCGGGTATTAACGTTTCAAAAGCAAGGACACGTGGTCGTAGCTTCGTCGTACGTGTGTCTGAAGTCGTGTGTAAGACCGATAGCTCATATGTATGGTCCTCGTAGGTTATGGCCGAGGCAATGTGATAATCGGGGTTCAGTTCCCGGCTTGGACGGCCACTCCCGTGTTAGCCACTGTTATCATATCGGCCCTGGCGCTCCACTCGACCTGTCGGAACTACCGGGGGATCCTTCCATCGGAAAGGCTTTCGCGCAATGCAACCAACCACTTATTTGCAGCTAGGCGGAAGGTTAAGAAAAGCTGGAGCTACACATCTACTCCCTTATAGGTCTAGGTCATTATTGACATTTTTCTTAATCATTTAAATATAGGGCACCATGGGGCTGATAGTGGAAATAGTTACATCACAGGCGTTCGCCCAAAATTTGTCATTCGGGGTGGGGGGCTGACCCTCAGTGTTACAAAATCATGTCGTACGTACAGATGTAACATAACACTATCAACTCCGTTTATGTACAGACAAATACAGGGTACTGATAAGTAATTAGCCCGACCAGGAAGAAAACAACCTATTGTCTCTGTTAGAATGACGTGAATTTCCTTCGGCGCCTTGCCTTGCAGGAAAAAAAAAACCTGACAGTTCGCGTCACGATATTGTTGAATTCGCGCGCGACCCTGCCATGCTTCCAAGCTTGTTTACTTCCTGGTCGGGATAAGGACTTATCAGCACCCCGGTATAACTACTTGTTCCGTGACTTATTCACCCAATTAAGTAACACTGTCTGATTTTGTTATTTTTCACATTTCATCTAGACATCTTAACATTTTTGTTTTACTTTGCAAAATTGTACTGTGTTAAGTAATTAGTCGATTTCAGTGCCTAATTTCGGCTGAGAGTAAATTACGTTCATTGTCATCGTGCCTACAAAATCTGGGGTTTTTAAATTTCGATTTGGGGGGGGGGGGGCACACGTTCTCTGGCCGTGTACACATGTTTTTGTTGTTGCTGTTCATGTGCTGCAGATGGAAATCCAGAGTTTAAAACCTGACCACTGCGGATACCGGACAGCCCACAGCCAGAATATGCGTGTACATGATCTGCAGTTCGTCAAATCATACTAAGACGTGTTGCAAGTAAAGTTTTATATCATAATTAGAATTGTGTACAGAGAGGAAGCATGACAAAGAGACTAGTTAAATGCCGTATTGTGTGACTGAGTGTGTCACGTTCAGCGCGAAGGCGTTGCAGTTGAGTTGAAACGTTAAGATTTGCATGAGGGTGTGGCGACGACCGCACCTAGTTGGTCTTGCAAGAGAAAGCAAAACAGCTGCAGGAGAGTAGAGGGCAGAGCGTGCACGGTCCATTACTGGGTCAGTCAGTCTGAAAGTCTGAAGTTCGTGCTCCTATAAACATGCATTCACGTTTCTGTTCATGTATGTTGGCTGTCGTGCAGGAGGCGCGGTGTAACGATGTGGTAAGAGTCCAGTTGAAATGTGGTGGCACACGGTGACGCACGGGAGGGGAAGTGAAGGGGAAACTGGCGAATGGAATGGGTAGCTAGTACCCTTCACACTACCTCGGAACATGGTGTATCCAGCATTACTACCGCTGAAGCGCACATCTCGGCTGGCAGTAGTCGACTGAACTGACGCCCCCGCCTATTTAAATGGACTCGTCCGTTTCGCCGAAAGACGAAATCTGGTTTCTGCGCGTGTGTCATCACATTTCAAACGCAGTCTTGTTCCCTGATAATCTAGGCCTCAGTCAGACGATTATCTTTTCCAGTGCAGTGACGTAACGAGCCAAAATGGAGATTATCCGCTTTTCATAAACGTCATATGTTCACACGTAGTAGCAGATGTATAATGAAAATGGTTTCATGAATTGGAAATGAACTTTTGGCATTCGCGCAGAATAAGTGAGGATAAATATGAAAAATATCTGTCATAGCCAGTTAAAGATTCAAAACGGACTGTCACCCGAATACAAGTAGCAAGCGATTTACCGCCGTTCGGGCGTGCTTGGTCATCTGTAAGATGCGCGTTACGGTTTAAGTAACCGTACACCACGATCCAACGTGACCCACAGTCTGAATCAAAACGCTGTGGCAGAATGCTGGCGTAGTGGTAGTTCTGCCTCTAGGCTGTGGCTGCGTGCGGGGCAGTAGAACGTGTATGTGTGTGTTTTCCTGTGACAAACGGAGACGCAAATACATTAATGCCGTTAGAATAAGCAAATAACCACTCCTTATTTATGAATCTCGACTAGACGGTGCTTGATTTTGATTTCTGTCTGTGCCACTTCGAAGTGTCTGTAGTGGGGAGCATCACAGCTGGACCAAGTGTCCCGGTAACCTAGATTTAGGATTACAGAGACGAAGCGAGACGGAAATACGACAGCGAACACCGTGTCAGAACAAGTGTCTTCTAGACACTGCAGTGTTCTGTGTCTGGCGAGAACAGAAATCAATAAACGGAACCAAATAGGCGTCAAAAATTATGCAAGCAGATTTAATTATTCTGATAGAAAATCATAAGAAACGGGACCTCTCTGGAGACGTAGACGAAGGGAAGTAATGTGTGTTCATGTGGACTGTATCAAGCTGTCTCACTTTACGACCCATTGTGGTTGTTTTAAGCCCATCACATTCGATAAAAGTAGAGGACTTCTTGACCGGCTGGTCTATGAAGCCCTACAGTTATATACGTTGAGGTAATGCCGCTTTTCAGTTCAAAACGTCTTCAGAGATGTGACAAAGCACTGGAGTATGTGAAACAGAAATTTTAGCTGTTTTGTGTAGATCCAGAATTGTGTTCTTCGTTCACAGAAAGAAGAATGAAGTTTAGATATATTTAAACAAAAAAAAAAGTTAGGTAAGAACGGGAGTGTAGCTTGGAGTGGACGAATGGGGTAACTGCCAGGGGAGGGTGAGTCCGAGGGGTGAAAAAGTGTGCGAAAAAAATGAGCGTTAAAAGATTATTTTATGCGCCCAACAAATTTTAAATTATTTAGTCAAATAACAGAAATTCAGTACGCAGTGGCGATTTTTTTTTGGACCGCCTCTGTGGTCTAGTGGTCAGAGTTTCTGGCTACAGATACATAGGTCCCGGGTTCGATCCCCGGCGCTACCAAATTTTCTGAGTAGTAGTGTGTCTGGAACGGAGCCTCGTGAGGTCAGTTGAGGAGCTACTTGAATGAAAGAAGTAGCGGCTCCAGGTCTAGAAAACAGAGATTAACGGCTGTGGGGACCCGTTGCGCTGACCACGTGACACCCCTCTATCCGCAAAAGTTGACACTAACTTCGCCGACCGGCGGCGGCCGCTC
>Ga0123354_10020336_pt1 | contig 10440 bp, 7 predicted proteins | sample TergutLab28metaG_2_FD_97872 | JGI IMG/M metagenome (GOLD analysis project Ga0123354, IMG submission 97872) | Labiotermes labralis P4 segment gut microbial communities from Petit-Saut dam, French Guiana - Lab288 P4 | ecosystem: Host-associated > Arthropoda: Insects > Digestive system > Gut ...
ACGAACACCTCAATGGACACACAACCTACCAACCGGTTCTGACAGCCTTCCTGCAGCCACGGAACAATATCAACACGTGGCGAAAACACTTTCCAATTGTCAGCTCCTGATGATGGGCACATAGTTGCCAGAAACATGTTGAGCAACTTATAAAGGAGAAAATAAAGCATTACACAAAAGTGGCATCTAGTTGGTTTGTTATCCACACTGAATTACGATGCACGGTCAACCACATATCAGATTTAATTCTTCTGTGTAATGGATTTTAATTTATGAAGAAAAAAATTGACTTTGTTGTAGTTAACCAATCATAATCAGACTTTTCTTCACATTTCTGAACTCCAACCTCCAACCATAACCACATCATTCTTCTGCATAACAAATGATAAAATTTTTATCTTGAAATTATAGAAACAATCCTGCCCTAAACTTGTCACTCCTGAGGCCCATCTAAAAGGGTCGTGTGTTGTGTTGCTTGTGGGCCGCGCTTGAGGAAAAACAAGTCTTTGCAACACTGAACATTGTTAGATACGTGCTAATTAACATGCAGCTTATCACAGGAGTGTATAAATTTTACAAAGCATCTAGAAGCCACCTACAATTTCGGAACTTCAGAAGATTGACATAAAAACGAATTTCATACTGAATACCCACAAATATTAGGGGCCCGCATATAATATTTATTCGTCCGGGTGACCTTGTACCGGTGATTTTTGTACCCTTGCTTTTTAACATTGTGGTGATGCATTTGTGGATTATGTTGCAAGGTGCTTGTAAATATACGATGTAATTTAATGTTAAAGTCATCACTCAGAGGCGAATAATCCCTTACAAAATCACTAGCTTGTCTCCTAAACACAACACTGCAAAGCAATCAGAAATGGGGCCCATGTACAGTCACGGTAAAATTAGTTCTAATTTTTTAAAATAATTGTCCAACGAGATGCAACACTAAGCAGTCTATTTATTATTCTGCAAATTCACTCTACATGTTTCGGGTGTCAACCACACCCATCATCAGGAGTATACAAAACTGTAACTACAGCCTCCGGTACTGGTCATATGTTTGTGCAGCTACTTCCCTCCAACGTGGACAAGCTAGCTTGGCCACGGTGGAGAGAGGGGACCAGTACTGGAGGCTGTAGTTTAAGTTTCGTGTACTCCTGATGGTGGGTGTGATTAGCACCCGAAACATGTAGAGTGAACTTGCAGAATAATAAATAGACTGCTTTGTGTTGCATCTCGTTGGACAATTATTAAAAATTTTATCAGCGAATCACGAAACCATGAACATAAAATTAATTCTCATTTTATAATTCCACGCATTTCTTTTTTCCTTATTTCTCATGACACGTTATTTTAGTAAATTTGCGCTTCCAAAACTCGATATTGTACAAGAACTATGTCTGTGACTGTTCCCAGTTGTTGATACTCGAATATTTTGAATAAATGAATTGCTTATCAGTTTATCTTTGGATGAAGCTGCATTATTATGTTCAGTTGATGCTAAAAATAGACAGTGAGGTTCATTTGGTCCGACGACTGCTCGTCTTGTGCTGTCAGCGGTGTGACGCTCACCTCCGGGTCCATTTCAAGCTGTAAACAAAATTTAAAGAAATCGAGGGATTAGATTAGCGAAACATAACTGCCTCCTCACTTAACCAACAAACATAACTGCCTCCTCACTTAACCAACAAACATAACTGCGTCCTCACTTAACCAACAAACATAACTGCCTCCTCACTTAACCAACAAACATAACTGCCTCCTCACTTAACCAACAAACATAACTGCCTCCTCACTTAACCAACAAACATAACTGCCTCCTCACCTAACCAACAAACATAACTGCCTCCTCACTTAACCAATCTCAATACGAATTTTGTGCAACACATTGGCATCGTTGCCCAAGTTTAATCACACAACCTAACCAACAAGTTTCATTTTGTACAAAAAAAATGAATTGTTTAAAATAAAATTAACACAAATACCGTTAAGTACAACAATTGCGTACACGGTTATTTATTATTGCTTTATACTACATGTTTCGGCCTCATTTGAATATCATCGTGTATATTAAAAGGAAGGATAATTGGTATTTTCCTTCCGCCTAATATTTTTTGTGTTTTGTCATGTTTTGTACTGTGTTATGATTGACGGTACTTTTTATTAATTTTAGGTTATGTCGTTCTTAAGAGGATGTTCCAATAAAAGTTTACATAAATAGTCTATTTGAACACTCCAAAATGATTTACCTATCGGCCATCTTCAAGGTTATCTTCCTTTTTGTATTATTCACGATGTAACTCCTGATGACGGCCGAAAGGACTTAACGTGTTGGATTGTTTAAATAAACAATTAATTAATTTGTTTACGTTATATAATGCTGGTTACATTTTTCGGCTCTAAACAAATATTGAGGAATCCAGCATTCATGAATGATTTTACGTGAAGGAACGCTAATATTCCCGTACGTTGGCAAGATATACTTTCCTTTATTTCGGCCGAATGGTACACAATTTGAAACGCTTCCTCTTATCGCAACCTGTTGAATCTCTCAATGACGACTTTAATGGGAAGCCACAACAGAGTATCTGGGGCATCAGGTTAAATTATACCCACATTTGGACACACCAATAAGTGTCCTATCACAAAGCACCACCCACGTACAACAGCTACATTTGTGGACAAAATGTGTCTACCCCACAACACTGACCTTCCTGTGCTGGCAAGCCTCGTCATCCCAGCTGAGTTTCTTGACTCGCCGTGGAATAGAACCACTTGGCCAGTTGATTCCATTTTTTGGCTGATTATTATTATTATTATTGACCGTCGGTGTCGACGCCCTGACTTCATCCGGTATTTGAGGTGGAGCAGGCGCCACTTTGTGTTTGCCAGAGCCCAACCCCTGGGCGAGAGGATTAGCACAGGCTTCGCGGATGCTTGCTCTCGAAGAAGAATTTCTTGACATTATGCCTATAAAGGTTTGTACGGACTGCATTAAAATTCGATCACGCCACAAGCCAGGTGTTTTTAACACGTCAGTTTGCAAATAAATCAAGATTAATGCCGGGTACAGGACTCTTATACCAAAGTTCTCACCTTTTTTTCGTGATATCTTTACTATCGATGATTTTTTAATAGTTTTGCTTTCAGATATCATACAGATCATAAATGAATTCTCCTTATCAGACAACAAGAACTGTACCATGCGAGATTTCAGGCTTCCGCCGCGAAGCAGATGAGAACTGCGCTCTTCTGGGGAATTACGCAGCGAGTAGTGGTAATTTGAAGAAACTAGTTTGGGTTCTTGAACCCTGAGGATGGGACCGATAAGTTGTCCTGAAATGTAGGTAAGAAATTACCCTTCCTGGCGCGTAATCACTCAGAAGAGCGCAGTTCTCAAGAATTGTGTTGTACATTATAATCGGACAACCATAAAGTTGTCTCTGTATTCGTTATGAAGGCGTATGAAGAGTGGAGACACAGATCCAGTCATTCTTAACCACGAATACAGATAACAGATAAGAGGGTGATCAGCTTCACGCTTCAGCCGCTTTACCCCCGGCAAAACAAACCCGCTACCTATTGCGTAGGAAGCTGTTGTGGTCCAGGAGCCGGTCCGGAAAAGTTTGCCCCTACTCTGTTCCTCGGTTGTCGACCATGCAGTCTAGTCGCTGTGCTGACTGAATTATCCTAGCTGCTACCCGACAGCAGGAATGACTAATTGTCTGAATGTTTTGGGGGGTGACAAGTTTTTGTGCACAGTGCCATGCAGTTTGTGCACAGTGTCATGCACTTTGTGCACAGTGCCACGCAGTTTGTGCGCAGTGCCATGCAGTTTGTGCGTAGTGCCATGCAGTTTGTGCACAGTACCATGTAGTTTGTGCACAGTGCCATGCAGTTTGAGCGAAGATGGTAAAAGTGCTATTGCAACAATTGAGTAATGTAATGCTGTAGCGGAAAATTAACCTTTTGAAAAATAGGATTGGTCTTTATTACATATAACTCACAGAGAACACCCTATCCTTTCATTAGAAAGAATAGCCGGTTAATATCGGACAGGCAGAAGACTGCTGTGTATTTTAAATATCACATTAAATACACAGACCCTTCGCGGACAGGGTACACACTTCTTATTATTAAACCTGGCGGTATATGGAATAAACATTAGGCTTCAGATGGTTAACTGTCCCTTCTCTGGGTTCGATGTCTAACTCAGGGGTGTCCAAGTTTTATTTTTTGGGGGGGGGAGGGATAACCACAACCATCATTGTAGGCTGGACTGCAGGACGCACGTGTAAATAGTGGCATGCCTAATCATACCAAATTATTGTGGAACTTTTAAATAAATAAATATATATATAAAATTTACAAATGTGACCGCGGGGGCCTAACACGAACTTGAAGGGCCGCAGATCGGGGGTCGATGGTCTAACTCACTTTTCACTGTGGCCGTCTGATAATTAGGCCCGCCACCTTCCTGCTGGTTGTGGAACATCGGGTTGTCTATCTTGCCCGCTCCACCTCCGGGCAGTTTCTCTTGCTGTATTGGATTAGCCATGTAGCCTTTTGTCCCTGAACGATTTCCGGATTTGGGTCTTTTGCTGTAAGAAAATTATATTTCTGTAGATTAGAACTGATACGCTTTAAAATGTGTTCTATCAAATTAAAATTTACAGATATGAGACAAATTTTATAGAGGGCCAGTCAGAAAAAATAGGCGTTTTTGAACTGCTTTGCTTCCACCTCTAGCAAGAACGATTCACATTTACTCGTACTGACATCTCACTTATTTTCCACATCACTCCGTCACGATTGGGATCCCTATCATATCGTGGGATGAGATTTTATGTAAACTCTGTTGATAAAAGTTCATGTCCGGTGTTTTCGACCATCTTGTCACAGCTCTGTCTATCTCGCGAGCATCTTAAAATTTGTGGCCGCCATGATTTTGCTTCAGCGCTGGAAAATTATTTATTATTATTATTATTATTATCACCGTCGCCATCATCATCATCATCATCATCGTCATCCAATTTTCTTGCTTCACAGCAGTTTAACTGGTGCCCACAAGAGTATGGGTCTCAATGACAAAACATTGCTTATTCAATTTTCTACCAAAAATTTTCTAACTATATGGCATGCACTAAATATCACTGCTTTCTGCCCTAGAATATACAGAGCGGGGCGGAGATTAGGCAGTTTTGAACATTCGAGTAATTTGTTTGGAATAATACCCTTGGTGGATAGCACTTGTGGTTGAAGGTACGCTGTTTTCATTTGCCATACTCTTATAACGGTATTATTATTATTATTATTATTGTTGTTGTTTGACGCAAGAAAGGGGCTACATGCGATGTGTTTTAATGTTATTTATTTCCAGAATTCTGCGCCGTGTAAAATTATTTCCTGACCAAAAGATGTAATAGCGATTCAATCGCGACCAACAACGATCGGACTGGGGTGGTTATTCTCCGGCGTCTCACTGCGGAAGTCTGAGTTTAATCCCAGGCCAGTCCATGAAAGATTTATGGCGGTCGCATTGGATTTTGACAGATTTTTCTCTGGTTGCTTCGGTTTTCCCTGTCAGCGTCATTCCACAAATACTCTGTACTCATTCATTCATTTATCATAGACGCTGTGGCTGCAGCTCAGTTACTGACAGAGTCCTTAAATAACGCAAAAAAAAATCGGTGTTTGGTGTGTATAAACATATTTCGTCACGAATAAATCCTCAGTGTGCGTCGCGGTACTTGCTGGCCTAATGCTCTAAAGGGGCTAATTTAAATCGAGAGGAGTAGAAGAGTGACAAATAATTGGTTAATTCGTGCATTGTTCAAATATGCTTAAGCAGATGGAGAATTATTTTACACTGAAGCGTAAGACAGGGTGACCCTTAAAATGAACAGACTGTAAGAAAGTGCAATAATATAAACAGCCAACTAGATGCAACAATGCCTGCAGGCAGCATCGCCGGTGCATTATGCCACAAGCTGTAAACACAGTCTAGTGCTCCTGAGGATGGGCGAAATTATCGCCCGAAACATGTTGAGTTGATTGTAATTATCAATAACAAATTTTGTTATTGTTGCATCTATTTGGCTGTTTATATTATTGTATCAGCGATGTACGGTCACATAAACATCAAATTTGTAAGGAAGTGGTTGTTATGTTCTTCTACGTTAAATTTTTTCTCTGTTAGTTATTGAATGGCCTGGAGAAAACCATAAGGACGAGACAGTCGGATGCACTTGACTTACTGCTTATAGATATAGAGGATGAGCATGATGATGATTAGTCCTAGGATCCCCAAGAGGGATCCGAATACAACCATCAGCATGTGGCTTGTACCTCCTGCCGTCTGCACCACACTTTCCGGGAAGTGTACGATCACTGGTGCTGTTGCCTGTAGCCAAAACAGTAACAAGACTGCAATACATCCATTTTAAATATGAGCCTCGTGTGAGGAACAACAGTCCGTGGTAAATCGGTGGTAAGTTGTGTTTACTTTAGCGTTCCTAGCAAGCATCCTGGCACTAACCGAAGCACTAAGTAAACACCTAAAACACTGCGAGATATTTATTAATTGAACAATTGCAAATTCAAAAGGATAAGGTTTCTCGTTTGAACCACCGTATGCCGATGAATTCAACATGCCTTATTTTGTAGTAATTACAGGCCCATAAACTGCACAAGACAGCATACATTACACTCTCAACATAGGATAAATTTCTGGCATTTCTTAACCAGAAAACATCTAATTAAATTTCGGGGCTACTCTGCTTGTAACTCGCCAAATCTTCTACCTTTCCGACAGTATGTAGCAAAGGTGACCCAAATTGGTTGGCGCAGGCGATGTTACTGCAGGCGGCGCAGTGTTGCTACTGTACGTTTCACTTGATATATACACAAATGCCTTTTGCCCAAGCTTCATTTTAAATTGTGGCTCTTCAAGCTCTCCTACTGGCTACACCTGCTCTATAGTCTGTAATATTTTTACCGTAGTTAAATAAAATAAATACATCACCTGTCGAGGAGGAATTCCGCTGTCTGTAGCCACTGCAACCATGTGAGCTGTACTGCCATTGAGAAGTGTCATGTCCACCAGTATAATGTCACCCATATCGCTAATGTCAAACATCCTGAAAGTGAAATGTATATCCCGATTTGCAGGACTCATTCACTTTGTTTTCTGAGTATGATAAAACACAAGGATGGGAACACGTAGAGGTATTCGTACAGTACAACCAACAAGATGCGACGTTTCTCAATTTATTTATGTCTGTAAGACGCTCTACATGTTTCATACGGGTTTTCTGTCCATCACCAGGAGCTCAAAACTGCCTGCTACTACCAATTTGTCTGACAAATACCTGACGCTGTATTTGCAGTTTTGAGCTCCTGATGATGGACGGAGAAACCGTCTGAAACACGTAGAGCGTCTTACAGAAATAAAGAAATTGAGAAATGTCGCATCTTGGTGGTTGTACTCTGCGAATATATTAGCGATGGACGGACCTATGAGTTTGTAAACGGAGAGGTATGTTTTGTAATTGTTACTGCTAACAAATATGTGTACTGAGTTATGGAGGATTAGAGAGGTGAAATGAGGACAAAACATTTATTGGAAAATGAAAAATTCTTACAAAATTTTAGATGGAAAACCTGAAGAGGTGATACCCGTTAGGAGATTTGGTTAAATTTAAAATGGCTCTAAACTAATGTTATGATGATGTGTGTTCTATCCATCTGCATCATCGCAGGTTTCAGTAGAGGTCGCTTTTGGGCACGTTAATAAACACCCGAGTTCAGATTGCTTAACAGTATGAAACACAAATATTCCATACTGGCGAATTTATTGACCGTGCCAATCATTGATCTCCATTCAGTTATTGCTTGTTTTTTCCGGTGTGTTATACAACCACTTCATTTTTCAGATCTCGCTTCGTGTGTGACTTCAAAGATTCAAACAATTAAACAGTGTTTGGGCGAGAATACTTTTGGCCGATCATCTTTATCTACTGGTTGCTCTTTACTGTACCATCCACCGTTCCATTTGCCATAGCCCAGAAACTTGTTCGCCGGTTTTGTTTGTGCAGTTCCATTTCAGCCTATATGGGGCTTCTGGTGGACAAAGTGACACTGCCACGAGTTTTTCCCCGAATAGTAGGCCCTTACCCTGTCAGTACCACTATTTCATCACCGACGCTAATCTTATATGATTCTAGCAATGGACAATGTCGTTTATTAACACAAAAATTCATCTATCTACCTTCCTCATTATTATCTAAGACGGAGACAGCGATTGTTAACACTTGATGATGCTACGATTTAAATTCCAACTACTGTCCAGGGCGGTGGGGTGTTAAATTTGTGGCACCCTGCAAGGCATTCATGAACGTACGGTGCACCGAGCCTGGGATCGAAAAGTTAAACACAAGAATTATATCTATGTGACCTTAATAGGACTAAGAATATTGTGTTAGAGTTTTGGATGTAATGTGTGGGATTTAATAGAAGAGAGAAGTACTTGATGATTTGGTCCACTGTCCTGAGTGGATGTCAAAATATTTGTCTAAAATTATGTGTACCTGGCTCCAGGTCCTCGGAGTGACAGAGTGACGAAGTCGCCTCTGTCACCATCCGCTGCCTCGACTCGTCCGACAATGTCACCTGCAGACACTCCGGGGTTTGTCACAAAGAACTCGTACTGTGGATAGCGGAATCTCGGGTCCCAGTCGTTAACATTTAGCACTGAAATGTTCACCTTGGCCGTATCGTTCTGCAATTTACAAGAACATCTGACGTTTATTGACCGAGTTTTATGTTTATGGTTCCGCGCATCGCTGATCTATATTAATAACTGTCCAAAGAGATGCAATACAAAGCAGTCTGAATATTTAATTGTCCAACTTATGCACAATTAACCCTTTGACGCCGGAATTAGAAACACTTAGATAAAATTAAAATTACAAAATATTTAAAGGTACTCCAACCTGCACAAAAAGTATGACCGATACCGGAGGCTGTAGTTACAGTTTTGTCTACTCCTGATGATGGGTGTGGTTGATACCCGAAACATATAGAGTGAACTTGCAGAATAGTAAATAGACTGCTTTGTGTTGCATCTCGTTGGACAATTATTAATATATATATGTATATATATATATATATATATTTGGCTGAATTTAAACATCCTGTCATTAAGAAGTATGGGGGCAGTGAAGGTATATCTCCATACGCTCTTAATTGTAACCTCGGAACTAGACGGACGTTAAACGTCTGATACAGGCTTTGGCCTCTTTTTTCCAGAGAAAATGGTCTCTGGTACAAATTAGAGAACAGGATGTGTGATGTCAACTTTGTGCACGGATACGATGAAGAAGAGACAGTTCCTTATAAAAATAGGGAAGTGGAATCCAGTAAGGCAATTTGCAGCTGTGGCTGATCTATCCTGGATCATCGTTCCTTCATGAAACATCTGCATTGTGCACATTTATGTCCACACACTTCGGCTTTCTTATTAGCGTCGTGCGTTAAGTGCGTCTATAGAAGGAAGGTCTTTGGAGAAGCCGTCGATTTGTTCCAGATACGAAACTGGAAGGCGGCATCCACGAAATCAGAAGGTTGGAGTAAGGTTGTCGGGGAGGACATGGCCCAAAACGGGCCGAAGCGCCACAGGAGTAAAAAAAAAAGGAAAGAATATTGCGTTCTTTTTTACATCAGGACTCTTCAAATTCCTGAAACCTCTTAGCAGTTAAATCACTTTTGATCTAAACAACATAAATCAACGAAATGCATATTTTCTAAATTAATATTTTAATTTCCTTACAATTTGATGTCTTCTACATGTTTCGAACCCGTGAGTTCATCTTCAGGAAGACAATTCTATGTTGTGTATCAAACACACTCTTCTACCTACTAGACTCCTTACAATGATACATGCAAAACGTACCATACCATATTTGTATACACAACCGTCTTCCTGAAGATGAACCTTCGGGTTCTAAGCATGTAGAAGACATCAAAATTTTAAAAATTAAAATATTAATTTAGAAAATATGCATTTCTTTTTTTTTATTGTTACACCGTGCATGTTGTCAAGTTACTCAAGTATCACACCAACCATTGCACATATATCAAATTTATAAAATTTACACATTAAATCATTAAAAATGCTCCGACATGTTTCGGTCCTAAGACCATCATCAGGGAACTATATATTCCTTGCTAAAGACACACTAGAAATAGTCACAGATTAATTTCGCTGTACAAGTTGGGCGTTGTGGCAGCATACTGTGTTGTGTAATGTTATGTTGCGAAGAGTGCCCTGCAGGGCAGGGCATACTTCGCAACATAACATTACACAACACAGTATGCTGCCACAACGCCCAACTTGTACAGCGAAATTAATCTGTGACTATTTCTAGTGTGTCT
>Ga0123354_10020338_pt1 | contig 10440 bp, 5 predicted proteins | sample TergutLab28metaG_2_FD_97872 | JGI IMG/M metagenome (GOLD analysis project Ga0123354, IMG submission 97872) | Labiotermes labralis P4 segment gut microbial communities from Petit-Saut dam, French Guiana - Lab288 P4 | ecosystem: Host-associated > Arthropoda: Insects > Digestive system > Gut ...
ACTTTTCATCTCGGTTATAAAAACCAATCAGTTTATGCTGTAAGTGGCACAAGTCGCTGTTTGTTCTCAGATAAATACAAAACACATAAATACAGCGTGGGCAGAACGTACAGTTGTTGAATGGTAAACTGTTGGTGCAGGCAACCAGTAGGCTCTATAAGGTTAATGTTGTACGGACATCAGTGCATTTAAGAAGTTTATACACGTTGTAAGTGCCAGAAATTTTCTCAACTCACTCTGAAGTTGGACGCGCACTTTGTTACCGATATTTAATGCCTTACACTTACGACACTGTTGCTTGAGGGGTAAAAAAAATTCATTTTCCTATACATCTCGCCGACTCACGTAGACATCTGTATAGTGTCTTTCTGTCATCCGTAAATTTTATTTAATTGGGCCTGCACACATTCATGATTAGTTATTAGTACAAGCATTGGCATGTTATACATTTTCAGAGACACTTATCAAACGACGTATAGTCAGTTACAAGTAACAACAGTTGCGATAAGCGTAGTGGCTGCTTGTAATTGCAGACTAGAGGGTCCGGTCATGCAAGAAACATTGATGATAAATTGTAGTATAATAAATACAGTAACATTTAGCGTTAGGAAACTATCACAATGAAGATAAAGTCTTGTAAGATATTTGAATTTTGTTGAACACTCGAGTAATGTTCTGTTTAATGTTTAAGGAAAATACATTAACCTCTGTAAAGCTCAAGAGCCGCCACTGAACATTTGAGTTATATGAACCATGTGAGCCTTCTGTGAAGATTTTTCAAACGTTAAACCAAGTTGAGGCTTAAATTGTGAGCGCGGATGCATTAAGCTATAGAACACTATGTAAATAGACTAAGGGGGTAAAACGCACTGAAAATTTAATTCCACACTCATTCTTGGTATCAGACATCCCGTTGTACACGTCCTTATGTATCGGGTAAAGACACATTTCCAGTCTAACACACCCCTTGACTGTATCATGACAATCACTAATGTACTTGGCTACATGTTTCGACTCAAGTTATGAACTATCATTATGTCTTATATCACTTTCATTCTTTCTATGTATATAAAAATGACTTGGGTTGGATTGTGGTTTACATTATGCCGTAACTGCAGGATTTTACCAAAATCGTTAATACGGGTGTTCAAATTTGTGTGATGCCGTAGATCAATGCGTTTGAGGGTCGTATATAAATAGACCAAATTCTTCAAATGATAACAGTAGCGTATTCCATTATATCTTTTATAGCCCTTCGATGCCGCTGAAATGTGTTTTTATGATTAGGCCCGTATAGCGGACAGAGACGTACATTACATAATGTTAACCCGAATTGAAATTCTTGTACAGTCAGTCTCAGAAATGCGCAGTAATTACGTTCGGAAAAGACCGACGCGAGTCGAATTTGTCGGAACTCAGTAAGCACGTAGTCAGAGATGTGTACACAAAAAAGTGTGCTGATGAAATACAGAATCCAACACGATTTAATTCGGTCGGCTAAAGCATGACCGCCCCGCCACCTGTGTTATCGCCCAATAGTATTCTTTCGCCTTCTTCGTCTTATTCCCCATTCATTCACACGAGGAAAAATTCGGCGTGCTTTTAAATCATGCCATTGTTTTTTATTTATTTAATTTGTGTAACTTAAAACTGCGGAAGGTTGGGGGTGTCTGTATTTGCCAGCATATTAGCCCTATTTTGTCTGCCTCCTATTCAATGGGTACCGGGTTCCTTTCCCGGGGTAAAGCGGCCAGGCCGTGTTGTTGACCTCTCAAATCTCTCTAGCGCCGACGTTAAGAATGAGTGGAGCTATACCTCTACTCCCTGCTACATGTTTCGGCTCGTCCATCTGGAGCCATCTTCAGGCTGAACGTTTTTTAAAAGGTACTGTGCACAATTGACAATGTGAGATCTCGTAATCAACAAGCATTGTCAATTATACATATTACCTTTTTAAAAAAGTTCAACCTGAAGATGGCTCCAGATGGACGAGTCGAAACGTGTAGCTGAGAGATATTATTAAAATGCACTTTAATAATTGCCTAATTGAAAGTTGTGTTAGACTGTATATTTTATATTATATTACTATTGAAACACAACGGGGAGGTCTCACCTGAAAACTGTGCTCTCTGTATATGCCTTCATGGTGTGGACACATACAGTACCTTGTCTTTACCGTTTAGGCATGTTATGCTTTTTGTCGGAATTTTAGTTGTGTAGTCGTATGTGTTGAAGGTCCGCTAAAAAGTATGCATATACAAAATTTCTCAAATATTTGTCAGAGATTTGTAATATACATGATATTAAATTACGCTATAATATGTGGCTCATTAAAATCCTAGCCCTAGGTCGATGCCAGGGAATTTATTATGGGGAGGGGGTTTGTTATGGAGAAAGAGGCACTGGACAGGTCTGTCTCCTATCACTTCTGTTTTTCCCGTCGAATATCTTTCCGCCGATGAAACGTACGCGACGTAAATCCTTCACCGTGTTATATACGAGTAGTCTGAAACTGACACCGTCCCTAAATAAACCACTAAAGTAAGCCATTTTTATTCATTTATTGTTCTATGCATGAATATCAGAATGATTCAAATATTAGAGAATTTTAAGGCAACCAAACGAATTTGTGGCATGAGCGAAATCGCTGATGGACATGTCAGATGTTCCTGATCATACTGAACACTCCCGATTCGCTCATATTTGTGGCGTACAGATCGCGTTGAGGCAGAATCCACACATTCCTGGACCTCGGAGGGTAATTCAAATGTGCGTACTGTGAAGAGCCGGATTGAACATTAAGTATACTGAATAAGCTACGGCTTGCATTACCGGAGAATGGGAGTTGTGTTCCTGGACGTTACGGAGATTTATCTCGTCCTTCTTACGGGCTTTTTGACCTCGCACTTTACAGATAGGCAGGAAGGCACTGAATATTTCAACATACACTGTAAGATTTATCTGTGTCATAACAACAGATATACAATCGCTCGTCAACGATATATCGTAAAAGGGGAGATTTACAACGGATGTCTCTTAAACGTCAATACCCGAGGATTACAATCGATCTGTCGGATTCTCAGTCCTCAACGTTTTCTTCACCTCGGATCATACCTCACAGAGAACAGTCTGTCTCAATTATAAAGACCAATCGTGGCGAGAGATCATAAACGTGCATGGTTCTATATGTGAAATATATATATTCCTTTTTTTCAGTTTTACCCTAATGGGAATGTGTCGAAAATTTTAATAAGAGTGTCAAAAATGAAATTTCACGAAAATCCGGCTGCGGGGGGGGGGGGGGGAGTGTCACTGTGGTTCATGCAGACGAACAGGCAGGCACGAAGAAGAGCGCAGTCGCTTTACGTGATTGCTTTGCGAAAGCGTCTAAAATGGGCAAAGACAGAGAGCGAATAAATAACGGTGAGAAATATGCGTGTATTTTGAAAGTCAGGTCAGAAGAGTCATAAATGAAGAATGGAAGTATTGAACGAATAGTGGAAGGAAAATGGAGATCAAGAAAGATTAGTGTCTTCTGAAATGTCAAGTTATGTACTCTGATAGATGGTTACACAGGCTTCGAAGCAACCTGCTGCCTCCGCCATCAGCGAACACTGGTATATCACACGATAGTGAGAAAAAAAACCTCAGTCCCTAAGCAGAGACGAAGCTGCGAAGTCAGCATTCACAAGTGCACTGATTCGTCGAACCTACTAATCGTCATTTCTGCCACATTACGTATTCTCGCAGTGTCTCTGATGCAGCATGGGGCTACTGGAGCAACGCCTTATTTTTCTGCAACTTTATCAACGTATCTGTGCAGCGTGTAACCTTAACGTTGACACTCTTACACGCGGTGTCAGGCCTCGTAAGACCAAAAATTATCAGACAGAACACAAACATCTTACAGGACATGACGTGGTTCAGTCAGGTATATACACGGTTATTGAAAATGACTGTCGGGGTTTTAACAACTTGCCACATCGTTCTCCAGATGCAACCCCATGTGATTTCTTTCTATGGGGTTACGTCCAAGGATCAGGTTTATGTTCCTCCTCTTCCCGCAAGTATCCCGGAACTGAAGGTACGAATCAGAATCGCCATTGAAACCATTACCGCTGACATGCTACAGACAGTTTGGAACGAACTCGATTATCGTGGTGATGTTTGTAGAATCACAAAGGGTGCACATATAGAGCACCTGTAAGGTGTGTTGTTCCATTAAATAAAATACATATACTCCTATCTCATGTGTAATGTGTATGACAAGTTGTTAAAACCCCGACAGTCATTTCAAATAACCCTGTATTTTCCCACGTTTCGAATGGACATGCTGTTGTCATGATCAGAATAGATCTACCTTCATATCTGCGCTCATAACCCATTACAAAAAAAAAGTTTTTATGGTCTCAGTAATTAACCAATTTGATGCACAAAATTTCATGCCTCTACATGTTTCGAGCACATGTGCTCGAAACAAGTAGAGGCATGAAATAAACTTATTGTAAAACAAAAATTTTGTGCATCAAGTTGGTTAATTACTGAGATAAATATACTGAGATGCACGGTCAGCAAACCGTAAAAAAAAAGTTTTTATGGTGTATAGGGTATTTACTGCTTCTTTTAAGGATCATATGAAACAAATACACTGTGTAAAAAACGCGGTTTATGAATGTCAAAATATGTGGTAAGTATTTTAATCCCTGTGTTTTGAAAGGTTAAGAGGGACATGCTAATGTAGTTACTACGTAGCTTGTATGGTATATAAAGGGGCGCTTATCACTTCATTGTTTTATACTACTGAATGTGGATCAAAATTTTTTTATTGAAACAAAACTGCAACTTGGAATTCTGGGAGACAAACACGTAGATGGTGCCGTAATATTAGAGTGGATATTAGGTAGATAGTTATGAGGCGGTAAACTGGGGAATTTGGCCTTGTGTATAGCAAAATAGCAGAAAATTGCGTGACGAATCTTTGATTTCATTCAGAAAAATAAATAATTTCTTTAACAACCGAATGACTGTCGACCCTTCATGATAGATTGCGTAGTTTGACTTATTTTGAAACGCTGAAGTTTGCTGAGTTCCTGGCAAGGGCGTCCAGACTGGCTGTAGAGTTCACCCAGTCCCTTATCTAGTGAGTACCTGGTTATTCTAATGGAGTAAACCGACCGTGTCGTGCAACTGACCGCTCACGTTTTTCTCGTCCGGAGGTTTAGAATGCGTGCAATTTTATCTCCACTCTCCCATATTTCTACACAAAACACGGCAACACTTTTCCATTTACAGCAGAGGCACAGGATATCCCGTCTTATAAAGCGTCCAGATTGGCCCTGGGGCCCGTCCGGCCTTTTATTTATTTGGTACTGGGAGTTCTATCCCCTTAAGTAAAGAAGCCGGAGCTTGAACCTCGTCATTCACCTCATTCTTCTTCAGAAGTAAAGAACACATGGAGTCTTTCTACCACTTCTCCATATGCTTTTGTGGAATCGTACTTAATTAAGCCCAGGCACAAATTACCATTCTGTTCTCATAACAGTACTGAATGGATTTTAAAGACGTATGGCTTGAAGAAGTGGAATCAATTTGTCTTCATCAGAAAGGGTTTTTTTCTGAACAGGGCTATGAACCTTCGACGAATTTCCTGACATGCTGGGCTGCTGTCAGCTTTTCAAAAAGCGGATAGTTAGGTCCGCTTACAGTAATCAGCATGTAAGAGGCTGCTTGGTCCGGTATAACTTGTCTGTTCGGTATTTCTGCCAGTAAGAGTGCCCAACAAACGGGGTCAGTTTCATGTAAACTTCTTACCTTGCGATGTATTTTAATTTTTTGGAGTTATTTTTAGTCAGTTTTAAGGAACACTTCATCTGAGTGTCCGTGTTATCTTTGAAGTGTTTAACTTCGCTGATAAATTTATCTTGGACCTGATGTCAACTGGATACACCTATTTATTGCCATGTATAATATTTAATTTGTCTCGCATAGTTACTTATATTGAGGTCGCACGTGGGAGCTCCACGGACCTACGTCCTTCTCCATACTGCCCTGTATTACTCCCGGCCATCTAGCCTTTTTGTGAACACGAATGTTTGCACTAACCCCATGATAAGATTCGCCAGTGACAATCTCTTTGGGCTGATTTATGTAGTACAAAGGGGGCCGGAACGGAATTTAACAGTAGTATATGCAATATTCATGTTACTTCTTTCCGTGGCCTCGTAGTAAATGTGTTTGTAATTGTGTGAACCTTCAATCCTGACCGTAAACAATGTTACGATATTTATCTCAGTATTTAATCAACTTGATGCGCAAAATTTGTTTCACAATAAGTTTTATTTCATGCCTTTACATGTTTCGAGCACATGTGCTCGAAACATGTAGAGGCATGAAATAAAACTTATTGTGAAAAAAATTGTGTGCGTCAAGTTGGTTAAATACTGAGATAAATATACAGAGATGCACGGTCAACAAAACGTCAAAAAATGTTACGATAATTTCACACTAAACTGAATAACGATTTATTTGAAAACATAAAGCACGTTATAAGAAAAGATCCTATCAGTGTTATTAATGTGGAGGGCTGGATTTGGTCCCAGGGCAGGACAATGAGCTTTCTGACAGCGGCACTTATGAAGTATTTTCTCCGAGTAAGCCTACTCATGATTATTGTTTTCTGGGATATTACGACGCGCAGATCAATAGACAGGTACCAACTATTCGTAGGAACCCCCTGCCTCCATCGTATACCATGTTAAGTACGATACCTTTGTCCTGTATGAAAAGTGTAACTGCAGGAACTGCCGCGATGACGGGAGAAAGGACGGAGAAACAATCTTACGAGATACCAGAATATGGGATTGGCGCATTTTCAGTATTAAGTTACTGAAATTGTGCATATTGGATAGATGTGTTCTTATTTATTTTGATATTTCTAGACAACCTACTCGATTAGATCCCACAAACCGACATACGTGCAGCAGCACCCACTGAGCCTCATCAAAACTTTGTGTGTAAAATATTCATTTTTACTGAAAATTAAAAAAAAAAAACTCTTTGTTTTTAGGAAGTAGGTGCAATTTAAGAGGACTAGTTCTCCTAGCCTCAGTTCGGATGATGATAATGATGTGCAGAAGTAGATGCTATTGTTATCACCGAAGATCATTCTCTTTCACAAGGAATTTAACTTATTACTGCCCTTAGGCAACATAGTAGTCGAAATTCAAGTCCCAATAGGCAACTTGTGCATGAAATTCTCCTGCCAACTCCTGAATTAATAGTTCGCATCGGGTTTTCCTTAGTCCGAACAGCTGTGAACGTAATAAACACAAGTTTGCTTTGCCTGAATTGCAAAGTAAACTCGATAAATACCGTTTATCTTATTCCGAACAGCAAATTGAGCAGAATAAATAGAGGTTACCCTAGACCTAACTGTACAGTTACTACATCAATACAGTTTAAAGTGTTTATGAGCTTTATCATCACAAATTAATGCGTTTTAAATTTGTTTTATTTGCTGAATAAAACCATAATCGAAGTATGAGACATTATGAATATCCGGCAAGTTCTGTAAATATTATCTTACATTATAAGCACGATATTTAAAACGTAGGAAACTTGGCTTCCGAATTACTAGAAAGTAGCTTTGACACGATATCACATGCGTCATTTTGAGTTTCATTTTTTGGTGAAAACTAAGAAACTAAATCTTTTATCGGAACGAAATATAAATACTGAGAGCAATAAACGGCGCAATCGAATGGTGTTAAGTTAAATTAGTTGCAAATGCATCAATTGCAATTAAAGGTATTAAAATCAAAGGGGTTAACACAAATTTAAACTCGAGCGACCTCTCCTAGGAAATGAGACGTCTTCTATTTCGGAGAATACGAGTGTCGGTCATAATTTAAATTTTCAGTGTATGTATTTTGCATTCTTTATTTTCAAACCCAATACGAACAGTTTATATTTAATTGTACTGCTATCCCACTAAATTCCCACATAGTCACCGCCACATTTCAGACATCTATCATATCGAGAGACGCGGTTTTCTCTTCCCTGTTAATAAATAGTCCACGTCTTCTGTTATCAGCCATCATGTCACAACTGTTTAAACTGTGCTATCTTCTTTAAATTTATGGCTGCCAAAATTTTACTTCGGCGTTCTAAACATACGTTAATCGCTCGTCGACGAATTTCCCGCATATATTCACAATCGCTGTATGTTCTTAAATTACGAAAGTATAAGTAAAGAAAGCTTATTTTCTGACAGACTCTCGTATTTCGATGTTACTTCAACAAATGATCAAATAAATAACACTAAATTATATTTGATTTAGTTTACTTCTTAACATAAGACACTGTGAGGGTTTAGTGAAGTGTTTTAGTCCAAGTGCGTTTAGACATAGCCATTAATTCGACACATAACACCGTAACTTGAAAAACAGATGTGGAATCGGAGTTCATTAAATTTTCTTTGGTTACACGCGAATAATATTGACGCAGTATTAGTGGTGGTGATGCTGGTGGTGGTGGTGGTGATGATCCTGGTGATGGTGGTCGTCATCGTCGTGGTCATGGTGATCTGTCAAGTTTCCGAATATCTCATTAGAAGGTCCTTCTCCATGGTAATGGTTGTGATGCCTGTGCTCATGGCCAGCTGAAATCAGAGAGAAGGAGGTCTGGTTATTGTACATTGCATTGAATTCTCTCTCTATGTATGCCATAACCCTGTGTGTGTGTGTAAGCAAATACATGACTCAAAGCTCGTTTTCCATGGTTACAATAGAGGTTGAAAGACAGTTTCATCTGTGAGGAACGAGCCGAGGCTAAATAATCAGCTGAGCATCGAGCATATAATACAAATAGCACAGTTAGATAAAATTAACGCTTGGTTCGAAAAGTCTAAAACGACTTAGGAAACAGGCCGTGGAGTATCGCGTGAATATTATCGTGGCCGGTCACGTGATGGACACATGGCTAGTTATCTGATATTATCCATTTCATCACAGAATTTTTCGTGTTAATAATTCCATGAAATATGGGATTCTTTGACTTCTTTCACTAACGCGACCCATTCTTGAGCCAGATGAATCCAGTCCACACATCCAATCCTATTTCTTTAATGTACATGTTAATATTATTGTCGCTTTTAGGCCTGTATCTTCCAAGTGGCCTAGTTCATATTTTCCTACCAAATATTATGCATATTTCTCTTGTCCTAATCATGTTTTTAAAAAAAGGTAAATCAGTCCCATTACAGGCCGAGGTGCCCAGAGGGTTCCAGGAGGTTAAGGTTCCCAGATTAAGTGTCAATGACACAGGATGGTGGTAAGGTTGTCAGCCTTACGCATCGGCCGCTTTTACCCCCAGGAAATACTCCTGGTACTCATTTCTGTTAGAGACTGAGTCGACCCCACAACCGTAGTGCGATCGGAAGTACTATGTCAATGAAAAATTCCAATGACATAATCTGGAATCGAATCAGCGACCTTCCGATTTGTAGCACAGCACCTTAACCACTGTGCTACCGCTTGTCCCAATCATGTTACCACCTAAAAAATCCAGAATGTAAAATAATCCACTATTTTGCGTAAATTAAATAATTGTAATTCTCGTGTTATATTTGTGCCCAAAAATTGGTCTTGTACTGTATAGCTAGCGACATTACTGAGAAATTTATTTTCACCTTCATGTTATTTGCATTTTCTACGTATTTTATTTTCCCCTTTCTTTTAAATACGTTAAATCAAACACACAATAATACTGAGTGCGTGACACATAACCGAATTTTAAACGTACTTCACAGAATGAAGGAACAACTGAACCGAACTGTAGAAAACAACCCTTAAGAGAGTACAAAAAGACTTGTCATGCAAGCAGCAGTATTTTCAACTTTTGCTGAGTTACTGTAGGCGTGCATTACATGGGGGGCTAATTGACACGCTACTTGTCGGCGTGTTCACTAGCAGCTTTAAAACTCGCCTTGTCTGATAAAAGCGGGCAAACTTCACTCGCTAGGAAATCCTAGCGAGTGAAGTTGAAATACGTTCAATTTACTCGCAACTTGGCTAGTTTACTATCCAGCTTGTAAGCTCGCTCAGTGCAATTGATACTGCTAGTGAGCGGCTTGTGACAAAAACAGTTAGTTCGTCTCTGAGATGTCGAACAGATAACTAAAGCGCTAGCAACTGACTGCCCAGGGTTTTCATTCCCACGTGTAGACTCCAGTTGAAATGTGATGGCACACGGTGACGCATTGGAGGGGAAATGATGGGGAAACAGGCGAATGGAGTGGGTAGCCAGTACCCTTCACATTACCTCGGAACATGGTTTATCCAGCATTACTACCGCTGATGCGCACACCTCGGCTGCCAGTAGTCGACTGAACTGACGCCCCCGCCGATTTAAATGGACTCGTCCGTTTCGCCGAAAGACGAA
>Ga0123354_10020339_pt1 | contig 10440 bp, 8 predicted proteins | sample TergutLab28metaG_2_FD_97872 | JGI IMG/M metagenome (GOLD analysis project Ga0123354, IMG submission 97872) | Labiotermes labralis P4 segment gut microbial communities from Petit-Saut dam, French Guiana - Lab288 P4 | ecosystem: Host-associated > Arthropoda: Insects > Digestive system > Gut ...
AAAACTCTACATGTTTCAGACAGTTCCTGTGTCCATCATCAGGAGTTTTGCACTGTATGCACATTGGTAAATGTGACACAGGTTTGCTGTGTGTACAGTAAAAAACTGCTGATGATGGACAGAGGAACTGGCCAAAACATGTAGAGTTTTATACCAAAAATAAATTTGAGAAATTAGTGCATCTAGTTGGTTTTATTATAAGAATTAAAAAAAAAAAAACTTAATGGTTTGTGGTAGGTGTTGATACTTGCAGTTCTGAATGTTTGTTTCAGACTCGTGCATGATAGCACTGTTATGCTGGATGCTGCTTGTTCAGCGCGCCACTATCAATCAGTATGTGGTACTGGCAAGCAATGTTATCAAATGGTTGGTGTGTGTGTCAAGTCAGCAGGAAAAGGGGCCCAACTGGATTGGCTCCAATGACTCTGAGGTGGAGCAATGTGACTGCCAATGCAGAGCCCGCATCATAGAGGCTGCCATCATGCTGCTTCATCTCTGCTACTTGCATATCAGAAAGAGCAACTTCCAAGGTGAGTTGTGGTATGTCCTTGGTCTGTCTTATTGACTGTGTTGATAATGTAACATCACATTGTAAATTAAGGGTATAAGGGAAAAGAAGATCATGGAATTGCCCAGTGTGTAAGGTGTGGGATGGACTACCGAGGAATCGGGGTTCAGTTCCAGGCGGAGGAAAGAAATTTTTCTTTTCTTCACAGCATCAAGACTGGATCTGGGATTCACCCAGGCTTCTGTCTGCTGGATGCTGGTGGGTCCTACCCCACAGATAAAGTGATCAGGGCTGAAGCTGATAACTGAGCTGCATCCACTGATGTGGTTAAGAACACGTGATGTTGTATGTGCACGCCCATCATGAGTCTGTGTAGCACAGGGCTTAATTCAGCACAGGATAACGTGTACTTGGCTACACTGTAGGACACTGAATTTGTCGTTAGAGTAATGTTATGTCAGTGCAGTATACCTTATGTGCAGACTACTGAAGTGTTATATTATCCACAATTTTCATAGGAAGATTGCATTTGTTATTTCTTTGAAAAATGTAGACATGAGTAAACCATACACAAATTCTGATTATCATTTCTCCTTATTCTTTTTCCTCTGTATCCTTCAGATATTATGACAGTGAATTCAAGGGTGTTGTGGAAGGAAATGGTTAAAGCCTATTTCAACATATCCCAGCATTTTCCTGAATGAATTGATGACTCTCACAAACAATGTAGGTAACTTGTCACTGAGTCGAGATTTGGACCAGAGATCTGAAGTATGTGAGGCGGGAGGCTTTAAGCACTACATCACGAAAGAGAGAAGTGTTGCTTGAAAGTAGCTACCTTACGTTTATCTTGTGTTTAGATGACAGGTTGTTTCGTGATATCAGGCACCTGCTGGGCAGAGGTCTGATCTTCCTCTACCTACTGGCTCATCAGGATAGAGATGTTGGATTGCTCATGGCTAATGCAGAGGGGGAATATCAGGTCTTTATTCACGGTCTTACTGACAACCTTCAGGTCATGAATTTCAGCAAACAAGAAGGTGAGTTCAGATCAATCTATAGTGATAGAAATGTGTCCTGTAAGTAGCCTTGTTTGAATGAAAGTTAACCAAATGACAGTGAGGTCTGAGGTTTCTATAGCATCGGTGTTGAGGATTCAGGTCTTTTGGGTTGTCACGCAGAGTAGCAGGGTTATTGATTGAGAGCATTTTGAAGGATCATAGTGACCTCATGTTCAGGGGTCCAGGAATGCTAGAAAAACTAAACTAAAATTATATATACTTTTTAGATAACTCTGTTTTAATTTTCTGCATTCATGGCCTCATGTGTATATCATGAGATGATGCCAACATATAGCCTACCATATTTTCAATGGATGGTAGTAATAGTGTATTTATTTATAACTCTGTATTTCACCACCCCTTATATAGGATAATATACGGAAGAAGTTACAGAACTCAGCATTGCAGGAGCCCCACCAAATGATCCAAATAAGAATTTTTCAGACATGATTGCTCATGATAGTGAATGATGAACTGCAGGGGACTCAATGCAACTTCAGTATTTGAGATTTTGAGCCTTCAGATTCTGTTATTCAAAGTGGTGTTTCTTTGTCTGGTTGGCTGTTTAATTACTGAAATGTAGGGAAATTTTGTATTAAAAAATTCATAACTTATGTTTTGTGGATGTGAAAGTTAGTCTGTCACTCTAATAAAAGAACATACATTAAGGGCTGTCTAAGTAACAGTTTGGTGTATGAAGTTGAGATTAGATTTAATGTACATTTTATGCCATGTAATTCAGTTGGTAGGTGATAATTTTTTAGAGCCTGCAGCTTCTACCTGAAGATGTAGGCAGAAGGTTTGTCTGAAGTTTTGGTGCATGTGTACCAATCTGCATGGCATTTCCTCTTAGGAGACTATAATATTAACAACTTTCTGACCAGCACAATATAGATTCTATACCTTGTTTTGCCTCATCACTGTTTGCACGTGCTGCTTCTGTTGCTGCCATCTGCAGAAGAAGCATTGAAGGTGCTGAAGGAGCTCGAAGACCAGCAGGATATGCACAGCCCCACACTGAAGTTCACTGAGCCAGCCAGGATGGTGATAGACAATATTTTTGAGACCATCAAGTCTTTCTGTGGACCTTCCTACAAATAAGGCAGTTTCCGTATATTTGCTTGGCAGGCCACATACTGATGCCTTTGTCATTTGTGCCATTTAGGGTTGTATATTTCTGCTCGAGACAATGACACTGTGCATGTGAGGACTGTCTAATGAGACATTTCGTGCATTCATTAGAGAAGCCACACAATGGCACCTACACAGTTTGTGTCAGTTGAGACAAAGAGCTGTTTGTTACTGGTCATTTATACTGTAACATTGGATTTTAGGGCCACATAAAGAGGTACATCTGTTGAAATGTGCCCTACAGTTGATGTGAGGGCTGCACAAGGATAACATTGTGATTTGTGTCAGTTGGGCCAAAGGGCCCTATAATGTGGTTCTGTATGCTGTGACATTGGGTATGAGGATCATATGTGATATCTTTCTGAATTGTGTGAAGGCAGTTGAAAGACATTTGAAACTTGATAGTGATCATCTCTGTCTTTCAACACCAGATGTCAGAATATGGTCATTTAATGGATTCGTTGAACAAAAATTTCACCTGGAGTTCCTTTGAAAAATCATCGCTACAAACCACAACATTCATATATAACATGTAATACGTATTTTCTTATTCACCAGCACGTGTTTGGATTGTCAAAACTTGCCAGGGGTGTTTATTTGGTCTTGCATGTTTGTTGTCAGGGTCCACATAGACAGCAGTTTCAACATGTCATAGACAATGACAGCAGCTAATATGGTGATGCATTAACATTGTGCTTTCATATAATAAAACCAACTAGATGCACTAATTTCTCAAATTTATTTTTGGAATAAAACTCTACATGTTTCAGACAGTTCCTCTGTCCATCATCAGGAGTGTTTCACTGTCACACAGCAATGGTATATGTCATACAGGTTTGCTGACAACTTGTGAGCAGGATCAGGATCCTGCTCACAAGTTGTCAGCAAACCTGTATGATATACTCATATACCATTGCTGCGTGTACAGTGAAACACTCCTGATGACGGACAGACGAACTGTCCGAAACATGTAGAGTTTTATTCCAAAAATAAATTTGAGAAATTAGTGCATCTAGTTGGTTTTATTATAAGAATGTATCATGATGCACGGTCACCTGAATGTAACATTGTGCTGTTTGCTATGACATACATCAGATGCATGTGTGTGTGTGTTTGGATATTTCTGTGGCATTGATTGGGGGGGGGAGTGTTTTTGATAAATTCATTCTGTTTTAACCAATAGATCGTTAGGTGTAACAGTATCTGAAACAGAAATGGTGTGAATAAACACCAATTCATGATTATTTATGCAATGATACTGTGTCCTTGTCTAAGTGGATAATGACATGACATGTAAGTCTAGGTGAATCTCAGAAACTTTGAAACTGTGTTTAGTAAAGTCAAATAGAATTACAATATGCAATAAATGTGACAACCACGCCAAGTGAAAGCACATGTTCTTACAAAATAAGTAAGACCTTCAGGTTTAGTTGAATTCACTATGAAAGTGGTTACAAAAGATGTTTTCTGCAGTGTTGATGATTAGGCCCAAAAATACTTTTTATTTTATGTATGGACTGTAGTACAGGGAAGCCTGAAAAAGAAAGTTAACAGCATGTCTGATGTAAAGTGACATCATCTGACTATGGATTTCACTGTACAGCAAGTGCATGTATTTTATCTGTATAATCATATGGTCATGCGAGGGCACCTTAAATGCATCATGTTACATGTACAGTCAGTTTAAAGTGGTAGGCCTGTTGGAAAAATGGTCAAATGTCAGAAGAATGCAGCATTTCCATTTTTGTGTGTAAACAGTGTTACACTGGTGAAAATTCATTGCCATTTGGTGGATGTGTGTGGACTGCATGTGTATCATGTAGATGTGGTGCAGTGCTTTTGACAACGGCAGGACAGATGTTGATGACAAGCAGTGACCTGAAATCCCAACCTTGCCTGCTACAGTTGACGCTGCGTGTCGTGCAGACGCTATTGTTAGAGAGGACAGATGGATTAAACTGATGTGACCCAGGAATGAGGCATTTTGGTGAGTAGTGTGTACAGTTTTGTCCACAACCAACAGGACTACTGACAGCTGTGTGCTTGCCATATGCCAAAGTACCTCACAGTTCCACAGCTCATTGTATGGTTCTCACTCATGTGTTTGGAATGTTACACTGTTCATGGAGAGCATCAAAGTCACTATACAATTCTCAGCTTGAGAGTATTTGTTACCTTACCTTTTGAAGTGCCTTTCTATATCTTAGCCTAAACTTCTGAAGCATATTGGTTTGAAATTATTTAATTATGATACAGAAACACTTGACTCAACCTACTGTACCTATTTTTTGTAGTGTAAGTTCTGTTCATCGAAGCTTGAAAGTAATATTTTATTCCCTAGGGTGAGTTACTTGCCTACCGCTAGGTAGTACAGTGGTGGGGTTGCCACTTTTTAGCCTCTGGACTGGAGTGTTCTGTAGCATTTCTGCAGGGGATGATGGAACATTTATGCCGCTGTGCTGAATTATAGAGCAAATGGACGAAGACAACTTGGCAGACCTTTGAAAAGAATATGAGACGAGGCTGAAACAAGTCTGTCAAGGCCTAACTCGTGACAGATGATGGTGGTGGTGGTGGTGGTGATGATGATGATGATAGTTCTCCTTTCTCCCATTCTGTCGTACTTGTGACAACGAACCTTGTCTGTTCCTCCACTTCCAGAATTCACATCATTACTTTACTGCATCTGTACTTCAGTGTGGCAACTGTCATCTTATCAACACTGTGCTTCTAATGGCAAAGAGAACAGTGAGAGACATGGTGGATGGGGTTTGTCTCCCACAGGACCTCTGATAAGTTTAGTTCCTGTCACACAGTTAGTACTACTATTACTGCTGCTGCTACTACTACTTCTACTACAACTGCTGCTGCTACTACTACTACTGCTGCTACTGTTACTTCTACTACAACTGCTGCTGCTGCTGCTGCTACTACTACTGCTGCCACATCTGTTAGCAACACCATTAAGCATGTTCAATTTCAGTTGAACATTGCTGCAGTTATGGACATCGTTACAGTTTAGAGCATAAAGTCTATTCAGAAAATTTCTGTACATGTGTGAAGTTTTTTGTATATAAAGCAGACTTGGTCCTGGATGCCTAACCTCAATAAAGTGAAAAGTTCATGAAATATGGCGACATTATTTTTAAGGTAATAAACATAACATTACTGTATCAACTGACTGGTGCTGAAATCTTGAGGTATGTTGTGAACCTTTTTTGGGCAGTGGTAGACGCTGCAATGTCGACTGTGGTGTATCGTACACTATTATCATTTGTTTGTAACCACTGGGTACATACATAACGACAGGTTGGAGCCTATTATGTAGAGTTATTATTTTATCTGACAACTTTCGATTGCCAGTTCCCATTGACTTATTTATCTTGTTAACATTTCCACTCATCCAACAGCCCACACAAGCCAAGGAGTAGTGGCAGGAAGTGACAGAACGTAGTTATCAGATAGAATAAGCACCCTGTATATAACTATTAGTGGCACTGGATACAAGAACCTCTAGTTTTCCAGAACTATTTTATATGTCCACAACTCCAAGGACGATGTGTTGGCATAAAATCAGAAAGTACCGATCATGCCTGTAATTGGATTGGCTTTACCCAAAACTGACCAAGAAAATAATATGGCACATAATGTCTAGCTCTGTTGCACCTGAATATGGATGGGACCGGTGTTATTGTGCGATAATATTTTGGACTGGTAATATTCTCAAAGAAAATTGCCTCCGAGTGTTTTAAATAGCTTATTCTTGACTTAACTCATGCAGCATCTTCTTGCCTATCGTATATCAAGTTTCTGAACTGTAATATCGCATAGGAACATGACTGTGAATAATTAATTGTGAAGAATCTGGAAGAAAGGCCACGGAATATTTCAATGTGCTGTGTTGTAACCCTATCCTAAAAGTGGGACTATGGAATGTCGTGAAAACTTATTTTTCGAGCCCAAAATCGATCACAGAACCTACTAAGTGAAAGACAGTAGCCAACTGACGGCCAGGTTCTGCACAGTCCACAGCTGTAGAGAGAGATGAACAGATATTCGTACAGTAATGGGTCTCACAGTGGTATGATCCACCTACCACCTGTGTCAATGTCCAAGAAATTCCCTTTCCGCGCCTATTGAACCACTGTGCAAAATTGTGCCTGTCCATGGCGTGAGGAGCAGAGGGAAAGTTCCACTCATTCTTAACCTTGACACTAAATAGAGTTGAGGGATGAGCTTCTTGCTCCGGCCGCTTACCCCCCGGAAAAACTCTGTCACCCATTGTATAGGAGGCTGACTGGGCTGCAGAGCCGGCCTGGACTTTTGGAGACGAGAACAAAAACATTCCTCGTGCCCGAAATCGAACCCCGAATCATCGCTTTCGTGGCCTAGCCATTATACTGAAGCAACTGAGAAGTCGGGCGGGCATATCTTAAGGCTGTCGCGAATATATTAACGGAGGGGCAAGGGACTGCCTAAGGAAGTGGATGTGCAAGGTAGAAGAATCTTCGAATGGTTTCCATGGAAACACAACCGATCGATTCACGGCACAAATAGAAGTAACGTAACCAAATGACAAGTAAGCCCTACATTTTCTCTGTGCCTCGCTCAATCGTGTCTATTTATCTGTCTTTGATATGTCGATAAAGCGGCTGTTAATATAAACGCGACATTCAGGGCTTTCTTTGCACCCACAGCAGCGTTGGTACCTCACAGCATTTGATACGGTGAGAATCCAGAGTCTTTTTCCTAAGATAAAGGCGGTCGAGGCGCTTCAAGTCAGTAGCAGTCGGTGTTGCACTGTATATAATGCACTTGCTCATGGAGGTAAAGTAGTAAATAAAGTGGAGACTGGAGAAAGTTTAAAAAGGGCCCTCTTCTGAACTGAGGTAGGTGCATCGGTTGGATAATGGAAATTCCGGTAGAGTGGGTCTAGACCGAAGGAAAAGCAAGAAATGCGGAGGTAGGTCTTGTTTGAATGTTCGGCACACCTGCCTTTTATTGAAGATGTCCCAAGTTTTGTAATCTTACTTTGGAGTTTTATTAGCACGACGGAAGTTTCTTGTGGACTCCCTCAGTCCGTACACGTGTAGTAACCTTCAAATAATGACACGATCGCCATCTCCATGCCTATCATTCACAATTGTTGCCCCAATGGATAGTAGAAAGTATGAAATTGAAAAACTGTCGTTAAATAACCCAAGAAATAATAATAAAAATTGTAGGATTTTTTTGTAGTAAAATTTCCGAAACTCGGTCTTATGGAAGAATACGATAAAGTTAGAAGAATAATATTAAAGTGTACGTTCCAAAAATAACTTGTGTTGATGTTTGGATTGATGCGGCTCATGACAGTGTCCAGTAGGGGAGGGGGAACGGAGCTTAATTTTGCGGATTGCATTACAAATGATTGCCACTCAGCAGTTGTTCTACAGGTTGATTACTGTCAGCATTCAGTCCATTTGTTAGTGAGTCGGTCATTCCGGAATTCAGTCAGTTAGTTGCTGATGAGGTTCTCGCAGCGGTGACTATGAAGACTGCTGTCTTCGGAGACATGACGTCGTTTAGACTGCTAGAAGTGTCCCGATGTTTCAAGGGTCCTGATGCCTCCATGCAGATTGTAGTTTATTGACCCAAGATTTAGAGACTCCCGCTGCCTACTTCGTCAGGGTAGATGATTAATATTTCATAGGATTCTACTGCTTCCATCAGCAGGGTAGGGCATAAAGGTATCAGAGAATCATGCTACCTCCAGATCATAAAAGAGAAAGAGAACAAGAAAATTTGAAGGAGGGGAAATTAACAAGAATTAGAAGTGGAAGGAGATGATAAAGAGTGGGCAGTGTCCGTATGTCGGGTCCGTAGTTCAATGTTCAGAAAATATCTGAATGGGACAAGCATGTAACTTACTCGGACCGAATCAGCTGAGTCAGCACTGTGATTCGTCTACGGTCTTGACGACCAAGGTTGAATTCCCGGGAGGCACACAATTCCTCGCCACCGTCGGTTTTTCCTCTATCTTAGTGATACTACGGGCTGTTGGCTTAGGGTTAAAGCGGCTGGAGCTTGAAACTTACCGCCGCTGTTCACATATTACACCCACTTTTCCCATACGTTTGGCGCGGTGCCTGGTACAAAGGGACAACAGACGAGAAGTTTGCTCTGCCTTCTTTTACGTCACGTTTTTGTTCACTGCATGGCCTCCCAGGCAGCGAGAAGGGCCTCCCTTGCGAGTTACTCTCGTAAAAACTGTTCTTTGCAGCATAGGGTTTCATAAAGATACAGGACAAAAGATCTGACTCAGAGCTTAGGAAATACAGTAATCCGGAAGTTTTCTAAAGAGCACTTTAACAATGTAGGAATGTCTTTTATGAATTCATCCAACTTCTGATTCCTTTATCTTCTCTCGTTTTCTCAGTAGTAAGTAATAACTTAGGAACTAATTGTCTACACGCACAGCGTTATCAGTTCTGGCGCATTAGCCTCCTTTGTTTTAGATGATCAGGAAATGTGACAATTATAATCCCATCATTTCTACACACATTTTTATTCATCCACTTTCTACCCTCTGTATTGTTTCCGGTTGGTCTGAACTATAGAAGGGCGTGGTGGACTGTAAAGTAGTAAATAATCGGGAACCAAGAAAGAAATTTATTATTTTGTGGAAGGATCCATTTGAAAGCGGCCATTTTGAAATTCGAAGATAAAATGGAGGATAATTTTATGTATACAGGATTTAGGAAACGAACAGCAAGTTTGTGCAATACGCTGTCGCAGCTTCAGAACATATTAAATTGTGGTTTGGGTCGACAGCGGTATTGAGCGTTGCGTTTAATTATCAGAATGTTAATTAGTAATCCTAATTACTTACTTTCCCACTCACAATAGTTTATTTCTCGTCTTCTTTCTCAAAGAACCGGATACAGCTGTGAGAGCACTGTAGTTTAGATCATGGTAGACCCAACAGTAGATTCAGAGTGGCCTACAAATATCACTCCCCTTGTAATGAATTGAGAACTCTGTTTCAGTTCGATTCAGTTCCGAACGCTACAATCGTCCGTTGCCTAGAGACGGAGCCGAATGGAGTAATAATAAGCTTGTGATATAGTGGCAGGCTAGAGGGCAGCAGCATCGTAAATTCCCGTAGCGTCGTCCTAATAGCAACTGAGTTAACAGTTTTGAATCGCTTACGTTCGAAAACCACACAAGTTCGCTGCTTTTCCCCTATTACTCCTGTTCCCCCCACCTCGCCCGTGTATCAGAACTTGGTGCAATCGACAAGCAAACTGCAGCACGCACGTTGCCCTGGAGACATGGAAACGTTTCATATCATCCTAATGCACCACTTCGTATTCGGGAGGTACACGGTTCGAATCTCGACAGGAATACCTGCTATCGTCATTGATGGCTTTCGTAGTTTTATTCAGTGTAAGCAACTTTCATTTCGCACTACGTTGTTTGTCCCCAGACCCAAAATATCGTATTATTTTGAATTAAAGACGTGTTTTTTCTTAATAATATACTAACTGAAAAGTAGGAAGCGTCTTAAATTGGCGGTAGTTTTTTTTTCTCTCTCTCTCTCTGTCTTCGAAAATCTGAAGGACATCATTTTGCTCGAAGAACGAATAACCTCCTTAAAACAGTAGTAAATTTTACGTAAAGTGAAATGTATTGCTTGCAATCCCCCCCCCCCCCCCAAAACCCTTTTTCCTACCGGGGGGCTCCCTTAATTTTGGGGGT
>Ga0123354_10020340_pt1 | contig 10440 bp, 5 predicted proteins | sample TergutLab28metaG_2_FD_97872 | JGI IMG/M metagenome (GOLD analysis project Ga0123354, IMG submission 97872) | Labiotermes labralis P4 segment gut microbial communities from Petit-Saut dam, French Guiana - Lab288 P4 | ecosystem: Host-associated > Arthropoda: Insects > Digestive system > Gut ...
GGCTGAGTGGACCCCGTTCCAGACCCACTACTACTCAGAAAATCTGGTAGCGCCGGCGATCGAACCCGGGACCTCTGTATCTGTAGCCAGAAACTCTGACCACTAGACCACAGAGGCGGTCATATATCCTAAGAGGATATATATATATATATATATATTTATATATGTGTGTGTGTGTATTTACTTGTTGACCTAGGTATAACCGATGTTTAATTATCATATTACTTACGTCGAATTTCCTCAGGATGTTATTAGTTAATGTAACTTTAGGAGGATAAGGTCGGCTTTTTTTGACAGCACCAGTATATGATGTGTTTACTTCTGCCCCGCGCTCTACTACAAGGAGCGACAGGAAGAGATGATTGATGACGAACGCATGATGTAGTTGTGTAATTAAAACCGCTTCTCCTTATGCTGTATTTAAAAGTGTTTCTCGAGAGGTAAGACACGTTTACAATATCCGTGTTCATTTATGTGTCACCTATCGTGTACAAAATGTGTGTATTGGGGATATTTTGAATTGTTATAAGCCAATTAGAAAAGTAGCCTGCTTGCAGGAATGGTGGGGGTAATAATCAGGAGAGGCTGATTCTTCTAGATATTTTCTGGACAGGGTAGATGCTGGAGTCATTCTAAGATTCCTGTAATGTTTTGAACAGATACCAACATGTTATTTCGTACAAGTGTGCCTGTAGGCTAAGGTCTAGGTTTAAGCTATTATGATAGAAGGGGAGAAAAGGAATGAAACGAAGGAAAATGAGAGAGAGAGGAGAAACAAGGAGAAGAACGAGAGAAATGTTGGATTGATGAAAGGTAAAGGCACGAAGGAGAAAGAGTGAAACTTGAAGAAGAAAAGAGATGGGGAAAAAAGATGAAGGAATAAAGACTGGGATGAAGAGAACGAGAAGAAAACAGTGGCATGAAAGGAAGGGAAACGTGGAGTGAGTAAAAGAGCAATAAAAAAGTATTAGAGAGAAAGATAGAAAGAAAGAAAGGATGAGAAGAAAGAAGATAATAGAAAAAAACACGTAAAGGAAAGAATTATTAACTGAAAGGCAGAGAGGAAAATGTTTCAAGAAATCACGATGAAAAAGAGAGAAATAATGTAAAAGGGACAATACAGAAAACGATATGAAAGAGATTAAGAAGAGGAGAAGGAGAGAAAGGCAGATTGGTTAAATAAAGGAAGGAAGACAGAAAATACAAATGAAACAAAAATGGGTGTCAGGAAGGGGGTGGGGGAGGGGCGTCGAAAGAAGCGGAAGCATCGCTGTAGTTGGTGAATGTATATGGCTGTCAAAGGTTGCAGTATGTCCACATCGAGCGGGCAGTCTGCACCGTGCTATAGCTGACAGAGTGACTGCCTGCTGGCTAGAACTAATTCTATGTATTGTTTCTTTTCCACGCTGTCACGTATAGGATCAAAGGAGCCCCAGCTAGCAGAGGTGGGATTCACACAAACACATTTCGTGAAAAGCATCCAAGCGTCGCGACGCCGTTGCGCTAGTCCACAAATCTGCGTCTGGAAGTACTGAAATCTAAATCTGATTTCTTTACTCTGACGTAATGCAGTGGCTGCCTCCTAAATAGATTTCATCGACAATTCTGGCACGGATTCCACAGATTATGTGATCGCCCCCCCCCCACTGGATTGACGTTCATCTGAGGCAGAACAACCTTAAGTCCACTGCGGCATATAGGCTTATATGAATTACAGATATACAACGTGTTTCGCGTCAGATGTGCCAAACTTAAAGATTTTATTATATGAGTCATTTTGATTAAAGAACACTATATGAACATAGGCCAGGTTGTCAACCGTTTTATCACTACGAACATTTGAATAATGTAAGATGGTGTACGATACTGTAGGATAACCGTATCGCGTAATACCATTTCTCTCTCACCGTTACATTTTGAGATAAGCGAAATTATGCGTACTGAAAGGTAAGGGTAATTTTGAAGTTTAATCAGTGTAACATTACAGAAAATTGACTTTGATATCGTCTGATCAAGTCTAACACAAGTAACTGGGTAACGTAACGAAAAAATGATGTCTTTCTTTGTGGTATTATCTGGCACCTGCCTATTTTTTGTATGTTTTGCATGCAGTAGGGTAAGTCTTAATTATTGTCTCTGTTTCTTGGTATTACCGGACGCGAGCTGTAACGTAGGTTAAGATTTAATGGATGCCTCTCTCTTGTGGTGTTACCTGACATTACTTTCCTCTTTTATCTGAACATTGTGAAAACATATGTATTTTATATTTTTTTTTAGTTATAACCGTGTACCTACATTCAATCGTATGTAGCGATATAACGGTTGATAATTGGATATATTTTATGTTTATGGTTCCGTGCATCGCTGGTCTATATTAATAATTGTCCAACGAGGTGCAACACAAAGCAGTCTATTTATTATTCTGCAAGCTCATTCTACATATTTCGGGTGTCAACCACATCCATCATCAGGAGTACACAAAACTGTAACTACAGCCTCTGATACTGGTCATGTTTTTTGTGCAGCTACCACCCTCCAACGTGGCCAAGCTAGCTTGAACACGCTGCACAAAAATATGACCAGTACCGGAGGCTGTAGTTACAGTTTTGTGTACTCCTGATGATAGGTGTGGTTGACACCTGAAACATGTAGAGTGAGCTTGCAGAATAATAAATAGACTGCTTTGTGATGCATCTCGTTGGACAATTATTAACATATAATTGGATACATATTGATATGGCATTTTTTTAAATCAAAATTTCTCATAAAATAACATTCCGATGTTAAGCATGTGTTATGCGGAACATTCTATATATGGCGTGGCTGGATTCACGAATTTTGCACCTTTGCAGCATGTGAATATAAAGGTCGTTGTTATATTCAGTCCATGATATCTCTTACGGAACGTCACAGTCAGGCAGTTAAGCACTTACTTCGCATTGGGGAGATTCCGGATTAAGATCTTACTTAGGATATCGATTGATTTGATTTTATTGTTCACATCTCTTACATCCTTCAGACAAGTGTCTTCACATTACCTCATGTTAGGTCACGATCTCTTGCTTCCATATCCTTAGAATTTCAATGTTCACTGCCACAATTTCTGTCGGTATTACGCTGTCTGATGTACTGCCATTGTTTGTTAAATACAACGATTCTGAGATGTATTGTAGCAAACACTTCTCGGGTTTAACCCCTCAAAGTCTGAAGTTTATAGAAATAATTGTTGATATAAATAAAAATAAAAAAATTCTTTTCCTACCACACAGAAAACCTAATGAACATCCTTTTAAGGGCTTAAACGTGTTTTATTATGGGAATGATACGAAACCCATAAGTATGATGTGTGGGCTAAATAAAAGTTATTTAATGTCAGGGCATGTGGTTTAAACATTTGATCTGTTGTTTATGCCACGTCTAGACTAATTACTTATATTTTCCTACGGTCTTTTCAGTTTATTGGAACAAAAGAACACTACTATTGTTAAGGTTATGGTGCAGGAGTTAAACTTTTAAATTGCCATTATTTCTTAATCGGTCAGTTGTTTGATACTTTCTAATTAGCTGAATGACAATCAGGAACTGGGTACAGGCTGTTATTTCGATAATTATTCTCTTCGTGGGTTTCTTATTGGTAACTATTAAAACGGTAGCGATTTTGTTTATAAGAACCTGGCCATCGACTATTATGACGAACACAAAAGTTACATTTTTATCTCCGTAGAGAAAAATGAAAGTCCGCTTCTTACTCTAAGAACTAATATTTTCATTGGACATGGGCCAATCCAAACCATCCTTTATTTCTGTCTGTGCAGCATCGCTTAACGGCATTCAAGATTCAAATTCGTTACATCAAACACCCAAACAGTCTCCTATACACTGCAATGTAATTCGCTGTTTTGATCAAAAACCTCATTTCTCCCTCGCTTTGTGCTTACATGAATTTTCATAAAACATCTAAACAAAAATCCATCAAGCATTCAGGAGATATGCAGTTACATTTTCCGTTTTTTTAAAATAGTTAATGAATCGTTAATAGTGCAGCGGTGTTTATTGGTGAAAGAAGGAAACAGATCAAAACTAGTTCACGATTTGTATTAAAAAAATGAACATTCACAAAAGAGAATAGGTTTTAAATATGTGACATACCTTCTAGATGTTTCGGTCTACATGGCCAACTTCAGGGATGTGGTTAATAAAGGAAGGAGGAGTTATGGCTAAATGTATTACAGATGTGCAGATACGAAATTAAAATAATGTGTTATGTAAATTACATGATGAAATGTTTATAAATTGGAACATATTGCATGTAGTCTTATGCAATGCATTGTTGTTAAAATGCAAACAAATATCTGTATCAATAGAATCCATCATGTTGTTGAGTATCTGTCCTGAAAATATTTGTGTGACAAGTACATGTGACCAATTTGTACATAAAATAGTCAAATTTTAGTGGTGGACTGGTAAAATAAAAGTTTATCCCAATTGAGTAGTCTCATGTTTATAAACTATTTACTTTTATTATTGTGCGGTTTGCATATATTGTGAACTGTTGTACTGCATGGGATATGGATAAAGTTAAATAAAAATTACTTCCACGAATAATTGAAGGGAGATTGAATTCCGAGAATGTGTGCTGCCATTGTTCCAGATTGAATATTCTGACAATGGCTTTAAATTGCTTTCGGATGTTTCGTAAAAATGTTTTCCTGCAACGCTATTGTGTGCGCATGCTCTTGTGAACATGGTTATAAGAATATGGGGGTTTGAGGTTGTTAGGTGAACATAAGAATCATTGCTCTTTGTGTGTGACGCCGTATAGTTTGATCATTTAGCACCAGCATTTTGGAGAAAGGAGTTGCCACATTCTTTTGGGGTGGAAGTACACCCACAATTTAAAAAAAAATGAAAAAATGAAGCAGATGATTGGAGAAAGAAGCTTGAAAATAAACGTTGTTTGTATTGCCTTCAGATTTTGAATTCGTTTATGTTTAGTTTAGATGCTGTGCTCTTAATAAAGCAAAACATAAATTGAAACAAATCGCTGTTAAATGCGCTTACTTCAAACGTGTCTTTTTGCATTTAAGCCTTTTTGCACAGGCGAAAGCAACGTCATATGTGGAGACCACGTCCTTGCGACTACACCATTAGAATAGGAGTTTGTACAAAATACCGAATAAAGGTAAAATTCGTGAATATCGGTTGAATCACTAGTCACTGTTTAATTACGGACGCAAATACATTTCTACACATATTTCCCATATTTCTTAACCGATTTCTGTGAAATTCAGCACAATATATTTCCGCGTTATGTCGTTCAGCAGATGCGAGTTCGTGAAAGTAGCTGCACTGAAAGCTACACTTTACTTGAGGCAGCAAATAACAGTTTGCCTCTATTCTGTGTTTCATGTTTATGGCTCGATGTATCGCTGATCTATATTAATAATTGTCGAACGAGATGCAACACAAAGCAGTCTATTTATTATTCTGCAAGTTCACTCTACATGTTTCAGGTGCCAACCACACCCATCATCAGGAGTACACCAAACTGTAACTACAGTCTCCCATACTGGTCATGTTTTTTGTGCAGCTGCCTTCCTCCAACATGGCTAAGCTTGGCCACGATGGAGGGAGGCAGCTGTGTGTGGTTGGCTCCTGAAACATGTTGAGTGAACTTGCAAAATTATAAATAGACTGCTTTGTGTTGCATCTCGCTGGACAAATATTAACCATTTAAACCTCGAATTAAACCCCATCAGCCAGTTGCTGGCATTATTAGGAGCTCACCATATTCTCCACGTCAGCATGATAAGGGTTATATATATATTTTTTTTCTGTATATTTTATTCATTAAGAATAAAATTCGGCACAGAAGACGTTTACAGACATTTATCGTGTGGTTGTGTTTCGTGAAAATCAGGCTTTAGTGGAAGCGATGCTTTTCATGCGAAAGTAAGTGATTTTATATCAGTAATTTCAATATTTGTTGATCCCAGTAGCCGCGCGGCCTAAGACATGGGTCTGCGGCCGCTAGCCTGCTGAGATTGTGGGTTAGAATCCCGCCGGAGGCATCGATGTCTGTTTGTTGTGAGTGACGTTTGCGACGAGCTGAACACTCGTTCACAGGAGTCCTACAGAATGTGATGCGGTGTTGTGTGTGATTTAGAAACCTCAAGAATGAGGATGAGGCCATGGCCCTTTTTGACCTGCAGGGCCACAGTAAAAGGAAAAGTCAGCGTTTATTATCCAGTTTGACTGAAATTTGTTGTAAGGGACTTGCAATTTATGCTATTCGTGATTTCTGTGAAAAAGGGCGGGGGGAAGGCCGTACTTTTATTATGGTTGCAGATAAAATTACATTTGGATTTTTACCTTGAAACCCTAAAAAAATTTTGAAAAACAGGAGGATCTTAATAAATCCTGCACTTCGTCACGGCTGACACCATTTGCATCTCTTTCACGCAGTGCTGTTTTTAGGTTTCCTTCGTAATTTAGCAACACAATTACGTACCTATGATTACGCTCGATTTTGGCTCTGTTGATGCTGTTGGCGCTGATTCTGGCGTGTTTAATGTCGAATCTATTTTCCGTGTAGTGTAAATACAATTAAGGTTGTCTTTTCTTTTCTTCTTATGATCATTAAACATTGATACGCCGCAGATTATAGTATTTTGTCTCTTGTATTTGTCGTATTTTAAACGAAGTTAAAGTTCTCAGCATTTACTCGTGAAATCCCCAATTAGAAACGACCTTCTTATATTCGTACAGACGGACGAACTAACCAATTAAAGCAGTGGCCTCTCGGGGATAAGAACGCACCCGAAAATGGACGTTAATTGAAATATAAGGAGAACGTTAGTAACAGAACACACACAGGAAAGTAAAGAAAGGAGGAAAATGGAATGAAGTTGGCAGTCAGGTGGAAAGATTAGACAGCGCTCGGCTCTGCTGCAGGGCATACAGTGTCACCTGGCACACCCCTTGTAGGCCTAGTGTTCTGCTGTGCACAGGTGTTACCGTCCCGCTTGTCTATTTTCTGCACGCCATTCTGGCTGTGTACAGACGTTTCTGTGTTACTGTTTTTGAACATCTCTCTTCTACACACCAGCTGTCCAATTACGTCGCATTTTGCCGGAATGCTTCAAATCAAAACATTTTATATTCTGTTCTGTTAACTAACGGCATACAGATTAAACAGTAACGGCCTGAAATTGTGTTTGTTGTTTCGTTCAGTCGTTGCACTTGGTGTGACACTGTGGGAGAAACGTAACCTGAGGACACTGGCTTACAAGATTTTGAGAAGATTATCTGGACGTCAAAGGGACAAAGTGACAGGAGGCTGGGAAAAAATATTTAACTGTGAGTCTCTCGACATGCAGTTGTCACCTTATGACATTACTGTGATCAAATTAAGAAGGATGAGATGATTGGGGCGTGTGGCAGGAATGAACAAGAAAAGAAGGACGTGCAAAAATCTGGGTTAGGAGAAAGTGTGGGAAGAGGCACACTTGCCAGAACTAGGCGCAGATTGAAAGATAATACTAAGGTAGATGCTGGAGAAATAGGTTCGGAAGATGTTCGGATTAATGGGGATCAGAATATGGAATAATGACGGGCTGTTATGTAAACTGAAATAAACCTTCGCGTAGCGCAAAGTTATGTAAGTTTCATTACTAATGAGCAACCATTATTTTCTGAAGAAAGTCGGCGCTTCATGGAGTTAACCTGGTTGTTTTATTCCCCTTAAACGTCTGTGTATGTTATTATTATTGTCTGTTGTAAGTTAGATGATGTCACACAATTGTTTAGACGATCTTCAATTGTCCATCATGTTCGTGTCACATTTTTAGACTTAAATAAAGCCATCATCATACAACAGATAAAGTGTAGGGAAGAAAGGCTTGTAACGAACTGTACTGTATGTTACATGTAATTGAGATGTCATATTTAAATGCCTGTACCTTATATATTCGTTTAGTCGAAATTGTGCTTTGTTTATTTTATTTATTTCTTAAAAATAATATATCAACATGCTTAAGGTAAAAATGTAAGAAATGTATAAAATGGAGCACTTATTTTGAAATATGTCATCCAAAAATTTAAAGATTAAGATATATAGAACTATAATTTTGCCTGTTGTTTTGTATGGGTGTGAAACTTGGTCGCTGACATTGCGGGAGGAAAGGAAGCTGAGGGTGTCTGAGAATATGGTGTTGAGGAGAATATTTGGACCTAGGAGCGACGAGGTAACGGGTGAATGGAGGAGACTGCATAACGAGGAGCTAAGTGATCTGTACTCCTCACCCAATATTGTGCGGGTGATAAAATCGAGAAGAATGAGATGGGCTGGGCATGTGACGCGTATGAGTGAGGAGAGGGGGGTGTATAGGGTCTTGGTGGGGAAACCGGAGGGAAAGAAACCACTGGGGAGACGTAGGCGTAGATGGGTGGATAATATTAGGATGGATCTCCAGGAGGTGGGATGTGGGTATATGGACTGGATTGGACTGGCCCAGGATAGAGACAGGAGGCGGACGTTAGTGAGTGCGGTAATGAACCTTCGGGTTCAGTGAAATGCGGGGAATTTCTTGACTAGCTGTAAACCAGTTTAGCTTCTCAAGAAGGACTCTGCACCATGGAGTAAGTAAGTAAGTATGTCATGCAGGATCTTCCTTTCCATGTAAAGGTAAATGTAAAGCAGTCCCATTACAGGCCTGGACAGGCCCAGAGGGTTCTTAGGAAGTTAAGTTTCCCAGATTTCGTAACAACGGCACAGGATGGTGGTAGGTTGTCAGCCTTAAGCACCGGCCGCCTTTGCCCCCAGGAAATATTCCTGGTACTCATTTCTGTCAGAGGCTGAGTCGAGCCTAGGGCCATAGTGCGATCTGAAAGATTTTATGTCAATGAAGAATCCACTGACACCAGCTGGGATCGAACCAGCGACCTTCCGATTTGTTGCACAGTACCTTAACCACTGTGCTACCGCGGTCCCCCTTCCTTTCCATGTACGCGTGTTTCATAAACTGGTATAACGTGGAACCGTCTACGAAATGGTAGGATTTTGAATTGGAATAAGGTGCCTGTTAAATTGGTTTTATAGTTTTTTATGACATCGGACTTTTATTTTTCCGGTGGTTTTCGACTTAAGTCTTCTACATTGGTTCTATCTCGCTGTTCTGTTTTATTGTAAACCTTCACGTATTAATATATTTAGTTACTAATCCTTTTTTCTTCTATATTGAAATGTATAATTAACTGCATAACACAATACACAACACGTGGTTATTAAAATTCTTGTTTAGCTACATGTTCTGGCTATGTTAGGCTATCCTCAGGCACTGTACAACTCTATAGCAAGAGGTGTACAATTGTAAACATATTATTAAAAAATTGAAATATGTGTTTTGTTCATGAATTGTAATTTTAAAAACAAAATTTAAAAACTTTATCAGTAAATGCGGGTTGTCATATAATAGAGTATTAAAATATTAGTAGCCATATTTCAAATAGACAGAAAAATTCAGAACTACTAGAGTGTCCTTGAAAAATAAAAAAATGGAGTATAAAACGCATTTCAATAACCTGTAATAGAAAGGCCATTGGAGAGATCGGACTTCACACCTGCATTAAGCAGACTCGGATCTGAAGATTTCGTGTTGCAGGCAGTGCAGCTTATTTCAGGCCGCGTAACTTATCACGTTTTTAATTGCAGTCAGGCACAGTTGCTCCTCGCTATTATTGTTTCATAACTTTGTACAATATTTACGTCATCTGCGTATTTTATCACACAGTCTATTTTCTCCTTTAAGGACAAAAGTAGGCTTGTGAAATTATCACGCTCTACATACTGGCGTGTCCTCTCATTCGAACTTCTGAGACAGATCAGCGTTTTTCATAAAATCTTATACTGACCTTACGCTACCAGTGGCAACTCCATTAGCTTCCTAATTGACTGCTATCGGTAATAAGGATGTGATGCACAGATTTAAAGATTCGTGAGGTTGTTTCGGACATAACGCCAATTAATCCGGTGTACTGTAGCCTTGCGTGACAGTAGATCTTCGAGCAAAATGTCAACGTTTATTAAGGTACATTTTCTAGACTAAAGCAGCAGCATGGCGGCCGTACGAACATTTTATATTAGGTTTCATGACAATGCCTAAAGAACTATTTGAGCCAGGAGTGTGAAATTTATCATGGAGGTAATCACGAACACACGTATGAAAGAGCTTAATAGTCAGCAAACAACATGGCGACGGTGCGAATTTTTTAGGATATGTTATAAAAATTAATGCAGACAGAATTTGTACATAATAATAATAATAATAATAATAATAATAATAAGGGCTCAATGGGTATGGGAGAGGTAGTACCTTTGTAAGGGGTTGACCCTGCACTGGTCCTCACTAGCCCAGGTGTGCAGCAGTGCAACTTGAGGCA
>Ga0123354_10020343_pt1 | contig 10438 bp, 7 predicted proteins | sample TergutLab28metaG_2_FD_97872 | JGI IMG/M metagenome (GOLD analysis project Ga0123354, IMG submission 97872) | Labiotermes labralis P4 segment gut microbial communities from Petit-Saut dam, French Guiana - Lab288 P4 | ecosystem: Host-associated > Arthropoda: Insects > Digestive system > Gut ...
CAAGGGAAGGCGCCGAAGGAAATTCACGCCATTCTGAAAGAAACATTAGGGGAACATGCACCATCGTATGCCACCGTCAAAAATTGGGTGGCCCAGTTTAAACGTGGTGATTTTTTCACCTGTATGCGCCTCGTCCTGGACGACCCAAAACAGTGACCACCCCGGAGATTATTGATCAAATTCACGAGCTTATCTTGGAAGACCGCCGGATTTCAGCTAAACCAATAGCTGAGCAACTGGGCATCTCACGTGAGCGGGTTGGGTCTATCATTCATGGAGAATTGGACACGCGGAAGCTCTCCGCGATGTGGGTCCCGAAATGCCTGAACGCGGATCAAAAACCTGAACGGTGCCAGACTTCTGAGCAACTTTTGGAATTTTTTCGGCGCGACCAAAATGATTTCCTGTTGCGTTTGGTGACCATGGACGAAACCTGGTTATATCACTATGATCCAGAGACAAAGCAATAATCAATGGAGTGGCGGCATAGCGGCTCACCCCGCCGCCAAAAAAATCCGAGCAAAAAAAATCTGCTGGAAAAGTTCTCGCCTCGATTTTTTGGTATCAAGACGGCAGCCTCCTCATTGATTATCTTCCAAAGGCCGAACTATCAACGCGGATCTTATGTTTATTGGACCGTGCATCATTGTGACAGTTGAAGAATAAAAGACCAACTTGATGTCACTTGTTATTTTATTTCACTTCTTACGTGCTTCAGCCTACAACACGGATACCACTCCAACCCAACCACACCGAAACTCCAACACACATGGAACCAAGAACAATAAGACCAATGTGGTAATTCAATATAATAGTCGCAAGCTCGTGATGATCGATATATTAATGTCCGAAACATGTTGAGCACATAAGAAGTGAAATAAAATAGCAAGTGACATCAAGTTGGTCTTTTATTCTTCAACTATCAACGCGGAGTATTACTCATCTCTGCTGGTGCAATTGAGGGACATTTTGAAGAAAAATGCCGGCCGCGGGAAGGTCACCAAGGGTGTCTTGTTCTTGCAAGACAATGCCCCGGTTGACAGGGCACTTGCAACCCAGAAGAAACTGGCCTACCTGGACTTCCAATGTCTTGATCACCCACCCTATTCTCCGGATCTGGCCCCGTCGAACTACCGTCTGTTCCTTGGATTGAAAAAACAATTGAAAGGTCGCCATTTTTCTTCCGACGCGGAGGTCATTGCTGCCGCGGAGACCTGGTTGGATGGACAAACTTCTGAATTTTTGGGGGGTAGCTTGCAAAAGTTAGAGAAATGGGATAAGAAGTGTATTGAGCTTCGTGGGGAGTATGTTGAATAAATCCCGAGTTTGGTCGCTGTAGCTTGTTTCCTTCCTGGTCAGGCTACGGACTTATCAGCACACCCTCGTGCCTTATTTTGTACCATTAATTTACTTTGGCGGTTGAGATGTAAAGCCTACGACAGCTTCCCGATAAGCCTAAATGTTTGGTGCAAAACACGTCCGGCTACTTCACACATCCAAGATCTTTAAGCTTGTTTAGTGTAGGTTACGACTCCTGTCTTGTGCCTCACGTAAAAGTCTGTTAATATCTACCACGATTTTGTAACCGGCCAGAATGGGGAATCTGTTCGTCCGGAAACAAACAGGACTGATATCGAGAAGGTACTTCTTCCCAACGCGTGCCTTATATTCACAGCAATAATAAACTCAACGGAAGTGTTTTGTTAGTCCGAACATTTTAATGCGTTCGTTGCAAAATGTGAGGTGACTTTGGACCAGGGTTTTAGACTTCCTAAGTATGGGGTAAAGACATCAATAACCTTGTTAATATCGGATTTCTGTAGTATGGAATTGTCAGTCACACATCACTGTAGGCGCTGTGTTTTACCTACATGATAGCCAATATTGATTTCCCTTACCATGACATCTATATTTTAGGTTGACTATACCCCTTCCATGCCCTTCTAACGTTCCATCTTCTGATTAAGATGGCGTGAACTCTCCTCTCTGTTCAGCACCACACCCCTTCCTTCTCTTACCCCTTCATATACACACCTTTTTCCGCCTTCTTTCCCACCATCATAGAGCCTGTCTCTTTCACTCCAAGTTTCTCATTCAAACTGACCGAAGCTATAATCCCCTTACACTACCGGTGTCTAACCAGTGACCCATATTAACGACCTGGAGACACACACACACTCGGAAACAAAAATCGAAGTCTGTTTGTGTCGCACAACTTAAAGCACAGAGATGCCATTAATATTTTACAATTTCTGACATCAGGCAATGTTGAAGGAAGTGGGCCTTCAACAAAGCGTTAACCCAAGCATACGTAGTAACGTGACTTACGCTGCCCATATGAGTCCAGTACGAAATATCTAGAAAGGCAAATGGTACTGGTCATACTACAGTTCTTGCATTGAGTTATATTACGATGTGTGTCGCATTCAATTTCTTAAGACATTGCAATTACATCACTTCTCCCAAGTACACAATTTCGTTGGCGTGTGTTAGTGGCAGTAAGAACTGGACTCGTCAAATAACACAAATCGGAATGAGTGCATTCGAAGAACCTCGGACTTCAAAATCCTTTTTGATGGCCGACTTCCAGGCTTGTCAGCCTGGGTTCTGAAACATCCAAAAATTTTCCCCAACTTTCTTTGTGCATTCAAATCATGTTTTCTTATAACTAAGGGACGTAAAAAGCAAGCAAGAAGACCAAAAGAGTATCAAGAACTGCGATATTGTCCAAAATATTATGGTAGCTCCCTTTTAGTCCCTCGTAGCTTACATGTTGCCTTACTTACTTTCTCCATTTTTTAAAAAGAAAGGAAGCGCGAGGATATTTACACTACAAGGGACTGAAAGTGGGCTGCTTCCAGAAAGTTCCAGATGAAAACAGCTGTACAAAATTTAGAATGTTCTATCTAAATATATGAGGATTTGTATAGCTTGACTAAAATCAAGTTCATTTTTCAAAATGTACTAATTAATTGAGCCAGAGTAGTGTTGTCGGTATAGCGAATAGTCTATGGGCTGAATGGTCTGGAGTTCGAATCCCTATAGCGGGAAGAGATTTTTCTCTTCTCCAAACTGTCCAAACCAGCTGTTGGGCCCACCCAGCCCCTCATTCAATGGGTACCGGCGTTCTTTTCCGTGGTAAAGAGGCCTGGTGTAAAGCTGACACTGCATCTAGAGGTTCAAAATGAGTGAACAGGAAAAACTTCAACTCTTACTAAATTACTGGGATCAAATCAGAAATGTAATAAAGGTAACGGTAAAAGGTAAAGTTCACCCTAGAACAGTCCACGAAGGCCCAGAGGGGGAGTAGTGGTATAGCTCTACTCTTACTTTAACCTCGACGCTAGATGGGGTGGGTGGTCAGCGCCACGCCCCGGCCGCTTTACCCCCAGGAAAGGCCTGGTACCTATTGTATGGGAGGCCGGGTGCGCCTCAGCTGGACGGGTGCGGAAAATCTCCCCCCGCCCACCGGGATTCGATCCCCAGACCATCCAGCCCGTAGCGAGTCGCTATCCCGGCCCGTCAGAAATACAATACTGTAATTAATACGTGTTTTTACGTAACTCTAATATGCCCTGAAACATGCGAGGCAGCCAGTTCTCGTTTTACGAAAACTCACATTGCGAAACTTACGAACTTCTGTAATAAATTTTATACCCTCAACTTCGATCGTCATGCCAAATTCTCCGAACCGGACCAACGGCCTGGAGTAATTTAAGCCAATGGGAAGAAGCACTGAGCAAGAAAATTGTTTATATTCCTATTGTTATTTATAGAATACACTTCTGTTACAATTTATTTGTGTGTTTTTCACAGAGCGCGTAATAATCTAATACGTTTCTGCTACTCGTGCGTTTCGTTTCCGGCAATAAAAGTTTTTTCTTATAATTGTTTGGTCATTTTTTTGATGTTTCGGGAAGTAACGCCAAATTGTATGAGGCTGATGGGGAATAGCTTTCCAGGAACGTAATTAATCCTAAGAGCGGAGACTGCCTGTACAAAACGGCATTATCACATATCTTGAGCGGACGATTAGTACAACCAACCTCGTTACATACTCCTCAAAGGTGTAAAATATGAAACCAAATTTCCACTATGAGAAGCCACGCTGTTTTCGGCCTTCCACGAAATTAATTCCTGCTATTATACCAGAAAGGAGGAGCCCCTCGTTTTTCAACTTCAACTTACACATTTACATTGACCTCGTCTGCACACACAAGCGTGGCAGGGTAACCTGACGGTTTCAAAATAAAAATAACTAACAAAAATAACATTATCATCCTCTTTTTTTTTTTTAACAAACTGAAGTTTCAAAGCATTTTGTACAGGCTTTACGTTTTAAACATGACGTCACCAAGATGACTTCCATCCTTCTGTATACGACGCTGGAATGTGGGATAATAATTCCTCGGTATGCACCGTGTAATATTCATCACTATTTGGCGGTTAGTCTCCAGCCTCATACCGCGGAAGACCGGCTTCGGTCGAAGACCGGTCCAAGTGATATATGTGGTAGACAAAGTGGCAATGGGAGAGGTATTTCTGCGAGTACTTGGGTTTTCCCTTTTGACTCTCATTCCAACAGTGCGTCATATTAAGTCATTCAACTGTTACCAATAATCTCAGCAACTGACAGTGTCGTTAAATGACCCTTGAAAGATCTCCACCAATATTTCATCAACATCTTCACCAATATTCTGCTCCTTTTCACTGGCAGTCCATGAGCGATTGAAAAATACGTTGCAGGTATCCCCAGATAGAGTGGCCATAAGAAGAAAAATCATATCTTGTAGAGGACTGAATGTCTGTATTTCGCTAGGAGAGACGGAAGTGTGAATCGTCTATCAAAAGGACGCAAATCATTATTTTCTACTATGCAAACTTCAATAAATCGCCCGGAAAAATATTATGATTACGCGTGTCGCAATGGTTTACTTCTCGAACTGGCGTAAAGTTGAAAGGGCGAAAATTTATGTCATTCAGACACAACGTAATCGGGTAAGTATGTATAATAACAAAATAAATACCAATAACACTACAAAATAATGTATCCCGTTGTAGATAAAAATCAAAACACACACTTTATGCTCTTTTCTTTAAGAAAAATCGTGCCATTTATGTGACTATGTGGAAAACTACTGTAAGGCCGGATGGGCCACAGATAACAATACAGGGCATGCGCATTTCATGCAGGATAACTGAGGCTACAGACACACACACACAGAATAAATAATTCCTATTAATTTCCCACTGCAACAATGGTTGCATGAACGCGCCTCAATGTTACGTTATACTTACACTGCCTGTCTTGTTAATATTATATTTGTACAAAATTCGCCGTTTTGGGATGTTCAGTCGTCTGCAAGATTTCCTGAGTTGTCCGCTTGCGGATACTTCTTTTGGGGTTAACTCAAGGCAAATTATGCTCCAATCGCCCTAGGAATATAGCCAAACTTGAGCAGAATATAGGGGAAGAAATTGGTGCAATACTGATGTACTAGATGACATAATGCATAATGAGGAATTTACAATCTACAGTATAACAATATATACCGAGGGATGGAAGTCGCCTTGGTGATTTCATTTTGAAGAACTGTTACAATACGTTTTACAATATACGTCATTTTGTTAAAAATAAGACGTAAGAGTGTTACTTATATTTTGAGCTATTTTCATTCAAAAACCGCCAAGTTTCTTTGCAGCACCCTGCAGTTTATGTACATGAACTGCGTCAGTAAGATTCTATAAACTGTTTCACGTCTGTACCCTGACACTTCACTTTGCAAGTACCATTTTTATACCGCGAAAACTTCATCTCCTGTTTGTCAATACGTTTACAGACTCAGAATTTTTTTTTTTTAATTATCCGTCTGAAGGAAGAGACCACAATATCAGGTGTTGTGTAAGTATAACTGTACGCCACTCGGGATAGTGTAGTCGGTATAGCGACTCAATACGGGCTGGACGGTCCGCAATTCGAACCCCTGTGGTGGCGAGATTTTCAGAAGCCGTACAGACCGTCCCAGACGCCCACCCCACGTCCCGTACAATAGAGAACGGGTCCTTTCGCGGGTAAAATGGCCTGGGCGTGGCGTTCACCACTTACCCTGTTCTAGCGCCAATGATAAAAGAGAAAGTACAGCGATACCTCTATCGCCCCCTCTGTGCCTTCAATTGGATGAACTTTACCTATACCCACAAAGAGTAAAAAAATATATCCGCTTAAGCTCCCCATAGTGTGGTTTCTTGTTAAACATAAGTCGAAAAGTTATACAGCGTACGTCCTGAGGCGTTCAATATTTGAGACACACGTCATCGTCACATGGAGCGAGGTTATCAGATTGCCAAACCATGAGCTCCTCGTACATGCAAGTACAAGAGGTGTTGAGGACGATCGTTTGGAAATAGATATGTGACCCGAGAAAAGTGGTTTGAATCCAACTGAATGTCAAGAAGTACCTCGGAACCCTCCATTTGAGTAGTCCAAATTCTAGTGCGATATCACGTAAGCTTCTCTGCCGCTCTTGTACCACAGCTGCAGATGTGGCATCTACATTAGACGGAGTCCGTACAGTCCGTGGGCGACCTCCGTTCACAAGCACCGCTGTCGCTGTCGTCGAAAAGCGTTAGCATCTGGACGACTACCTGAATAACGTACTGCGACTTCCCGTGCACCTATACAGCTCGACTAATACACGCACCCAGGGTTAACAGCATGCTGCATAATTCGTCGTGTGTCTTCCACGGCCATTCGATAGCAAATGAACCCTGCTGCAAACTAAGTGACATCAGTGCACGTAGCATCGCGTTTTGTTGTCGTGAAAAATAACAATGCTGAGAAGTGTGGAACCCCATTTGAAGGTGAAGTGCACCCCGAAAGTCACATATCTCAGGGCACACGATATGCATTTATTATTCATTTTTCAACATGTAATCATAGACAGTTTGTTAGCGAATTTTTTCTACAGTGTATTTCTACGAAAATTAAAATGCCTGGCACTTGCTAAATCTATCAGTTTCATTTGTAGAGTTATTCTTTGAGACGTGTGTCCATTTTACTACATATAAAGTCATTATTTCCGTACAAGTTTTTACATGTGCGTAGACACAACAGTAACAGTTACGTGAAAAGTGGGTAAAAACCATACAAATTTTAAGTAGGTAAAGAAAGTGCATTCTTACGCCTTTGCTAAAATAGAAAATTCGGATATCTTTTATTTATTTATTGTGGTCCGATCTGTAAACGAATCCGTACCCGTGCAGAATACAGATTCCTTAAACAGATGGCTATAGGCTACTGTCTCATTTGATTCCCCATATTCCACACAACTCCCATTACTCTAACATTACAACTTTCCTCTTCTCTCCAAAAATTTTCTAAATTTCTCATAATGCTCCCCGGCAGCCTCCAACAGGGGCTGTGTCTTCCTGACTTTTATATTCATCGAATATGATTAAAAATACGTATTAAATGGTCATTAAAAACAAAACTGTTTTCCTTGTAATTCGTGTACTTAGATTTCAAAGAGAGTATAATAATTTTAAAAATGTAAAAATATTTATATCCATGTATTTTGAAATACATTCATCTCGCTTTATTGAAAGAACCTCCACTCACCCTTCTCATTAACGAAAAGCCAATCTTTGTTTTCTACCACTTTTGAAAATAATGTAACCCTCTGAAGCTAAATTAAAGTGAATTCCTTTACCCTTTGTCAAATCTGTGCAGGGGAAGCAGAAAGAGACAGATGAAGTCAATAATAAGAGAATGTGACCAAGAGAACCAGAAATGCAGTGAGCAACCCACTTCGTCCTTCTCACCTTCCACCCTGGGGCTCAAGAGGATGAAAGAGCTAGGCAGAAGGGAAAGCAGTAGCTCTCGCCCTTAATGGTGTGTTAGTGATAATTAACACCGACCCATTAATTGCATTTCTGCCATCCATTTCGAATAAAGTTTCATGCACTTGAAATTCTACCAACTAACCTAACTATTGATATGATAAAGAACATAAAATAAGGCTAAAATTAGACGAATCAAATAAGACAAAACAGGAAAATTCGATAAAACGTAAGTAAAGAACATAATCTTAGGTTTATATACAAGGATCCAATAATTCTGCTTTTGGTACATTGATAGAGAACGGACCGATCACTCGTCCAGAGGAGTCTGAGTGTGATCTCGAAACCTCGACAATGAGGTAGCCTAGGCCCAATACAGCTGTCCAGCCATTAAAAAAGTCCGATATGGACATTATGAAATGGTAGCTTACAACCGATAAACCTCTTTCATGTTCTATGTTCTCATACCATCAGATATAAACAGTATAATTCTAAGGTTTGTAATAATGTTGGCTTGACTAGCACTCGCCCTCAAAAAAAAAAATTATAGTTAATCATTTATATCACTAATACGTAACAAGATATAACACGTAACAAAATTACTTTGTTGTTATATCTAAGAAGACTATAGAACACAATAATAGACAAAACTAACATATGCATCAGAAACCTGGATACTAACAAAGAGAGACAGAAAGCAAATAAATGTTTTTGAAAAGAAAGTTTATAGATGAGTTTTAGACCCAGTACATGACAATGAAAAAGAAAACTGGAGAATATTAACCAATAAAGAAATTTATGCAATGGTTAAAAAACCCACCACAACAGAGACAATAAGGTTAAATGGATTACGTTGGTTTGGGCATGTACAGAGAATGGAAGAAAATAGAATTCCCAAAAAAGTACTATATATGAATTTGGAAACGACAAGGTTGAGAGTTAGACCAAGAAATAGATGGCACGATGAAGTGATGGAGGATGGAACACTAGTTGGTGGAAAATGGTGGAAGTAAAGGGTATATAACAGAGAGGAATGGAAGAAGCTCCTGAGAACGGCAAGGAATCGTCGCATTCCGCACATGCCAATGGAATGAATGAACAACTTTGTTGTGCTTAACAGTGTACCAGTTCATAATTCATAATTAGGACAGATACCGACATAATCATACTCATACCCATTTGGCATGTAATTACACAGGTCAACATCAAAACTGGAGAAGACGTTAAGCTTTCATGACACAACTTCTTTTGAAACAGTCTTTTCCAGTGCACATTTAGGGAACCCTATGTGCTGATGTGCGTGCGTGCGTAACGCAAAATGCTCAAGTAAATTCCAAGGTTGGATTGAGTAAATTCTCAGATGCGTTCGTAGAATTCCCCAAAAGCGACTACTAGCTTCGTTATGTCCGTCTGTCTGTCCGTCCATCCGCATGGAAGAGCTCGGCTCCCACTGGACGGATTTTCATGAGGTTTGATATTTGAATATTTTTCGAAAATATGTCGACAAAATCCAACTTTCTTTAAAATCGGACAAGAACAACGGGTACTTGACATGAAGACCAATATACATTTATGACCACATCTCCCGCAGTTCTTAGAATGAGAAATGTTTCAGATAAAAGTTGTAGAGAAAATCAAAACACATATTTTATGACCTATAAATTTTTTTTTTAAATAGCGCCGTTTATGAGATAATGTGGAAAAACAGTGTACAGCCGGACAGGTCACAGATGACAATATGGCGCATGCGCATTTCATGCTGTATACCTAAGGCTACACACACTCACCATTTGTTATACTTATTGCTTTTCGAATGTAACACCGGTTACTCGAATATGCCTCTATGCTGTTACATTATGCCCGTAAGTTGCCTGTCTTGTTAAAGCATGATTTTATATCTCACCGAATATCTGGCTCGCAACATGCAAGTTCATCACAAGGGGGTCAGTTATAACTATTATATATTTGTTTGAAGAGATAGCCAGAAGATGTACGAGCCCGTCGAACCTAACAAGCCGCTATGCACTCTTCTAAAATGCGAGGAACAATTCAGTTAAACACCATTAGAAAAATGGACAAAAAAAATCATAACAAAATACGACAATAAGATGAGTTGAGAGAAATTGTAAATAATTATAGTCTTTTGTAATGAGAAACCGCTGTAAAAAAAATAAACCGGAAAACCAACATACAAATTCGTCACGTTACACGTAACTACAGATTTTACCTACCTTTACTTTACGAAAATAAAACAAACGTTTTGTACCGATAGCTTTTTCGTTATAGTTCACTTAAACAAATAATTTACACACACTGTGAATGATGATCATGATACATCGTCTTACCAAATGTCAAATCAGAATTCATCTTTTTCATCAGTTATCGACATCAAACCGACAGATTCCCCCCCCCCCCCCCCCAAAAAAAAAAACACCCTTTTTTTTTTTTTTTCCTTCTTATAAAAAAATGTTAAGGGGGGGTTTTTTTTTTTTTTTTTTTTATTTTTTTTCTTTTTTTTTAAATTTATTTAGAAAGATTTTTCCCAAAAAAAAAATATAGGGTCTAAATTAAAAAAAAAAAAAAAAAAAAAAAATAAAAA
>Ga0123354_10020344_pt1 | contig 10438 bp, 10 predicted proteins | sample TergutLab28metaG_2_FD_97872 | JGI IMG/M metagenome (GOLD analysis project Ga0123354, IMG submission 97872) | Labiotermes labralis P4 segment gut microbial communities from Petit-Saut dam, French Guiana - Lab288 P4 | ecosystem: Host-associated > Arthropoda: Insects > Digestive system > Gut ...
AAAAGCGCGTCGCCATTGATGAAGCAGTCGCCCTGGCTGACGAGATCGGCGACGAGGACTTGCAGTTCAAGGCCCGAATGGCGCTCACGAATTGCGCTGTGACCTGACTTGGCTCGCGTTTTCAGCTAATTCCCCTCCTTTGGAGGGGTGGCGGCGGAGCCGCCGGGGTGGTTTTCTGAGGGCGTGCGGGAAAGTGACCGACTACCCCGTCAGTCGCTGCGGTACTAATCTGAGCCAAGTCAGGCCCCCTCGACGCCGCTGACCGCAAGCTCATGACGAAGGCCCTGGCCGATCTCGTCGCGCTGAGCGTCGGGCTGGGTGACGAAATACCCGGTTGAGGTTGCTCGGCAAGGCTGCGGGTGACTTCTGAAAGCACGAAGGTGCCAGTGACTACACTGAACGAGATGGGCTGCGCAAAGACGCGGTGGGCAGAAAGGATGAAAAATGGCTATGACGTGGACAGGTGCTGATTGCGTTGCCGCAGAACCAGGTCTCTTGCGGCATAGCAGAATCGGCCTCTTGACAAACTACACGGGCACGATGGCCGACTTGACTCGCACATCGAAGGCCTTGATAGACGCCGGTGTTCCGATCACTGCGTTGCTCAGTCCAGAGCACGGTTTGAACGGTTCAGTCCAGGCAGGAGAGACCGAAGACTCGGATTTCGACCCCGTGACGCGCTTGCCCGTGCTGAACACCTACTTAAAGACAGGCGAAGCTCTTGATCAATTGATCGCCGGCCACGACATCGACACCATTGTGTTTGATATGCAGGATGTGGGAGCCCGGACGTTCACTTATGTTTCGTCGATGTATGACGCGCTCCAATGCGCCTCGCGTCTTGGTTTGAAGTTTGTTGTGCTTGACAGGCCCAACCCGCTCGGTGGCCGTGTGACCGAAGGGCCTAACCTCGATGAAGATTTCCACAGTTTTGTTGGCCGCACCGATATCCGCCTGAGGCATGGACTCACGGTCGGGGAACTGGCTCGGCTAATAGTTTCTCGTGATCTTGCCGCACAAGGTCTGCATGTCGACCTTGATGTCGTGGCCATGAAGAACTGGGACCCTGCTGGCGATTGGGACGCTACAGGTCTCCCCTGGGTGCCACCCAGTCCAAATGTTCCGACCGTCGATGCCGGGTATGCGTTTTGCGGCACGGTTCTCTTCGAGGGTACAAATGTGAGTGAAGGACGCGGCACGACGCATCCATTCGAGGAGCTTGGAGCGCCGTGGATCGACGGACGGCTGGCCGAGTACATGAGGGGTCTCCGCCTTCCAGGAGTGATGTTCCGTGACACCTGGTTTGTCCCGACGTTTCACAAGTATGCGGGCATTGGTCTCAGGGGTGTGCAGGTGCACATCACTGACCGTATGTCATTCAAACCGGTGACCACAGCGCTTTCCATGATCGATGCGTTGGCGGAGCTGTATCCGCGGGACTTCGTGTTTCTCGCGCCCAGAGACGATTCTGACTTTCGAGGCAAATACACGATCGATGTGCTGTGGGGATCCGACTCGCTGCGAAAAGCAGTACAGTCTGGCACTGGCGCACTCACGTTGGAATATGACCCGGGATTCACTTCAAACCAGTACGACTCAACCGTTCTGTTGTATGCCCGTTAGTGGTTCAGCTTAGCTAGCGCTTCTCGCAGAAGCCCGTTGTTCGAGTTTAGGGCCAAGGTAGCTGCGGACGCAGAGACTCCAGCTAACAGCATCAAAATGGCAACCTTGACCGATCCGTTGGCTTGCGCGAGAGTGAAGGCTGCCGTTTCTGGATCGACACCAGTCAGGCTGATGACGGTGTTCTCTGACCGGGCTCGCAGTTTCTCGTTGGTCGCCTGCAGGTCAACCATGACACCGTGGTATGTCTTACCCAGTTTGATCATGGTGATCGTAGTCAACATGTTGAGAACCATTTTCTGTGCTGTCCCAGCCTTGAGCCGTGTAGAGCCGCTAATAAACTCAGGTCCGACCACTGTCTCGATGGCGATGTCGGCCAGCTTCGATACTTCCGCGTCCCTGTTTGCAGACAAGGAAATGACCGATGCGCCGACGGATCGCGCGTAACCAAGCCCAGCCATGACGTAGGGCGTCCGGCCAGACGCGGTGATCCCAACGACCGTATCACGCTGATTCAGACTCAATCTTTGAAGTTCGGCGATCGCGGCGCTTTGATCATCCTCTGAAGATTCCACCGAATGCTGGATCGCCCCCTCGCCACCAGCGATTAATCCAACGATGAGCTCCGGCGGCGTCCCAAAGGTGGGCGGGCATTCACTGGCGTCAAGGATGCCGATCCGTCCAGCGGTTCCAGCACCCAAATAGACCAGTCGACCGCCGGATCTCAAGCCGGATGTCAGCAAGTCGACAGCCGCACTGATCGGGTCAAGCTGAGTGGCGATGGCTGACGCAATCAGGCTGTCCCCTTTGTTCATCGACTCAGCGAGTTCACGAGTCGACAGGAGGTCAAGATCTGGGCGCGTGACATCTACGGACTCGGTAGTCAGCGATGTCAGTTGTTGTCGCAGCAACAGATGTTGTTCCTCATCCTCAAGCACGTTCGACACACCCTTCCAGGACGAGTTGGTGGTTAGAAAAAATCCGCAGAGCTCCATCCGCTGGTGTTCCTACCGGCGAAAAAGGAACGAGTTTTGCCTGCCCCAGGCGGCGTGTAAGTTGCCCCAGGAAGAACTCATTGTTGGTCAGGCCACCGAGTATCGACACCCTGTTATCGCCCAAGACTGCTGCCTGCGCTGTTTGGACCAGGTTGTCAATCCCTTCGCCGACGATTCGTTGAGCTACAGCGTCCTGAGCGCACGCTGCATCGATAACGGTTGGTGCGAATGAAGCGATTGATCGTGAGGCGTTGGCCGGGTCGTTGACGGCGATCTCAGCGATTTCTCGGGCGCGGTAATCGACGCCTGATAGAACTGTGTCCGGCCCGCCTCGTTCCAGTGCGTTCAACGCCGCTCGAAGGCCTTCCCGCCCGATCCAGGTGCCTCCCCCAAGATCACCGATGTCTGGCCCCCAACCATCTGAAATGCGCCAGGTGCCAGCGGGCGATACTCCCATAGCGATGGCCCCCGTTCCAGCGATCAGGCAAACGCCCGAACTGCCAGCAAAGGCCCCGACGTGTGCCAGCACAACATCTGACGTCACAGCGACAGGACCGGCCGTCTGCTGGGCCAACCAGTGGGCCAACTGAACCCGAGCCCTTCCGTTGTGCAGCGTTCCCGCCGCTCCGACGATGACTGGAAGCGCAGTGCCGAAGCTGGCGATCGCGGAAGCAAGCAAGGAATCAATTGCACGGCATACGGCCCCGATGCCACCTGCTCCTTGACCTAACCGGGCACCAGGCCCCGTGAGATGAAGAGGCGTCGCACTACCCAGAACATCGAGCCGACACATTGTCTTGCCCAGGTCAATGGTTACGACGGCCTCTCGTTCTGCGGGTGGAGCAGATTCGGTGGTCATTTCTTCCTCGAACAGCATGTTGTAGTAACCGCAACAGACGTTAAAATGATACATGAAGTGATGTCCCACTGAAAGTACATACCATCAGACACCACCAGAGCAGCAATCGGTGGCCACTTGGCAGGGAGCGGTAACCATGAGTATTCAGTCAACAATTGAGGCCTCACTCGCGTCTTTGTCCTCCGCGGAGACGCGAGTCGCCAACATGATCCGGGCCAATCCATCCGCCATCCTCAGCCACACCATCAGTGATCTCGCGGTCGAGAGCGGCACATCAGCGGCCTCCGTGACTCGCTTTTGCCATGCCATCGGCATGGCCGGGTACTCGCAACTGCGGATTGAACTGGCACGTGAGTTAGGCAAAGAAGCCGCGCAATTCGGGGAAGCGATCGCGTTCGGCGCTGACATAGCCTGGGATGACGATCTGCCCCAGGCGATTGGCAAGATCGCTTCCCGAGAGAAACTCGCGATCGATGAAACGATCGCGAACCTGGATCAAGACCAGATTGAACGCATCGCAAAAGACCTTGACAAGGCCTCGCGGGTCATTCTTTTCGGGATAAGCGCCAGTTTCTTGGTTGCAGAAGACTTCCAGATGAAGCTCTTGCGCATCGGTCGTAACGCATTCTGCGCGCAGGATTCTCATGAGGCCTGGGAACTCGCGTCACTGGCGACTCAAGAGACAGTTGCCATCGGTTTCTCACATTCCGGCGAGACTCAAGAAACCGTCCGCTTCCTGCGTCTGGCTGCCGACCACAGCGCCAAGACGATCGCTGTAACAGGTGTGGCCACGTCATCTCTCGCCCAGGTGACCAACGAGGTGCTGGTGACTGCGGCTCGCGAACCGATGCTTCGAGCAGGTGCGATGGTAAGTCGCATCGCTCAACTGGCCATCGTGGACGTGCTGTTTGTGGCAATCGCTCGACTGCGCCATGATGACACTCTTCGAGCCCTTTGGCTTACGAGGCATGCCGCTCGGGAGACGTCGGGCGACGACATCATTGGGGCTGAAAATTAGTTCCACCAGATTTACATCGGCGAAACTCTTTGCTATGATGATGCGAAGATGCTTAAGAAGAGTGACGTCAGTGCCGACTGAATCGAGGATGCTATGACCCAAGCAGTACGGTATGGCCAAGTTGGCAAGCTCCATGGTTCGAGCTTTGGTGAGCCCCGTCTGGAGTTGACGATACTCTGTCAGTACGAGGCTACGAACCAGCGGCAACGGTTCGCGGATCCGGCGGGCATCAACTGATCCGAGAAGCGGAGAAACATGCTGGTGAACGACAAATCAACAACCATCCGGGCATTCCAGGCCGGTGATGGCCCGGCCATCGCAGAGGCTTGGACCCGAGCAATGCCCAAGGATGGCATCACATATGACCGCTTCCGGGATCTGATACTGCTTGACCGCAACTTTGATGCCGCAGGCTTGTTTATTGCCGAATCCGACGGTCGGCTGATTGGTGCTGCCTACGGCGTGCGTCGACTGATCGCCACCGTCGGGAGCGACTTGGAATCTGATACGGGATGGCTTCCGTTCTTCTTTGTGGTACCCGAGGCACGCGGAGTTGGCCTGGGTAAGGGCCTGGTCAGCGCAGTTATGGACTGGCTTCAGTGCTGTGGAGCGCAAACAGTCGTGTTTTCCGCCTACTCTCCGAACTACTTCTACCCTGGATTGGACACAGATAGGTATCCGGCGGCAGCAAGGTTGCTCCAGTCGTTGGGTTTCACTGTGACCGACGAAGCTTTTGCCATGGATCGCAGCCTGAATGACTATGTCATGCCGGAAGACGTCAGGCATCACATCGATGAGCTTGCCGCACGCGGCTGGAAGTTCGGATCTCCTAATGGTGACGATCTCGTCGATCTGGTCAGAATCGCCGGTCGCTTTAATTGGGACTGGGCAAGGGTTCTGCGGGAAAGCTCTGTAGCAGGTGCTCCACTAGATCGAATCATCTGTGTCCGTGATCCAAATGGACAAATGCTTGGTTGGGCCGCCGTTGGTGTTTTCGATGGCGTGATCGACAGATTCGGCCCATTCGGGGTTCTCCCCGAGAGTCGTGGCACCGGGCTGGGTGAGTGTATCCTGCACCTTACTCTTGAGCGCATGCGTAGTCTCGGCAGTCATGGTGCTTGGTTCCTCTGGGTTGAGGATGGTTCCCCCGCATATTTCCTCTATCGCAAGGCGGGTTTCACTGTGACACGTGGGTTCAGCATTTTCCATGCCAGCCTGAACGTGCCAAATGGGTCTAGCGAACGATGACCTATCACCTACAAGAAGAAAGAACACCATGAAAGCAAAGCAACATTTCAGACAAGCGAAGGCACTCGTTGTGCTGGTCGCGGTGGCGGCACTCGGTCTTACAGCGTGCACCTCGGCAACGCCAGGAGGGGGTGCATCCAGCAGCGGGCAGGTCGTCACGTTGACGTTGGTCAGTCACTACACCGATGACACGAGCCCGACGAAACAGACATTCGATGCTCTGATCGCCCAATGGAACGCGGCCAACCCCGGCATCCAGGTTGTTAGCCAGCCAGTTCAGTTCGCCGACCTCTTGACCACATTGAGCACGCGCCAGGCAGGCGGCCAAGGAGCAGATATGTTCAATGCCTATGCGGTGTGGGGCCAGTTGGCTTCCAATGGGGTTCTGGACACACCGCCGCAGGCTGTCATCGATGACATCAAGAACAACTACAACGCCCCCGCGCTCGCCGCAGTGACTGGTCCTGACGGGCAGATCTTTGGATATCCTTCCGAGGTAGACACGGCTGGCTTGTTCTACAACAAGCAGCTCATGGCCGCAGCTGGTTACCCCAACCCCCCAACCACGTGGGCTCAGCTTCAAGATGCCGCTGACAAGATGACCAAGATGGACAAGAACGGTAACTATGAGGTTGTCGGTTTCCCACCAACGAAGACCTTCGACAATGACCTCAATACTGCCCACCCGTTTGAGGCGCTTTGGAATGCATCAGGAGCGAAATCATTGACCAATCCGGACGGTACCTCCGCCCTTGACTCGAATGCTCAGACACTTCTGCAGATGTACTCGGATCTAGTGAGCTCCGGTGCAATGAGCGAAGCCATTGATCCGTATCAAGCGTTCCCCAACGGTCAGATCGGCATGTTCATTGAACTCCAGTGGTACGTTTCGACGCTGCAATCGATGATGTCTGCCGAAGACTTCTCGAATATCGTTGGAACCGCTCCAATCCCGGGACCGAATGAAGGTCAAGTAGGCTCGGTTTCTGCCGTTTACTACCTCGGTGTCAGCGCCGCAAGCCCCCACAAGGCTGAGGCTTGGCAGTTCCTTCAGTGGTTCAACTCGGTAACTAATGCCGACGGCGCCACAACCTTCGGTGAAGACATGGCCAACGGCGGGTTCATCCCACCGCGCACCTCCGATGACCAACTGCTTGAGTCGCAAGCGGTTGCGCAGCAGCCTCTGCTGAAGCCATTCTGGGATGCGTCAAGCTACGCCATGGGCGAGTCGAATACACCTAACGGTTATGCAGCCAAGACAGCGTTGCACAACGGAATAAATGATCTCGTTTCGAACGGAACATCGGCATCCGACACTCTGGGCAAGATCAACGCCGCGATCAACGCCAGCAGCACCTCATAACCAAGAATCAAACAAGTCTAGAATGACTGTGAGGGGCGATGACGGCGCCCCTCACAGTCATCATTGACCAGGTGGAAGGGCGCTTCCCAATGAGTTCAGTTCAAGTATCGAGTGACAACATTCATCGTGCAGAACATGCACGCGCCGTGGGACGCAGCCAGCGTCGCGAAGTGCGGGCAGCCCATGCTTTCCTCGCTCCAGCGCTTGTCTTCTTTGCAATCTTTCTCTTGCTGCCATTCGTTTTCGCCATTGTCCTGTCGATGTCAAAATGGGGAGGATTTGATATCACGCGAATCCAGTTCGTCGGTTTCACAAACTTCAAGAACCTATTCGGGCCAACCAGCCTGTTTATCAATCCGATTCTCTGGCAGACGCTGCTGTTCTCCGTGATGTCCGTCGCATTGACTGTGATCGGTGCGCTCATCATCACATCGTGTATTGAACGGCTTCGATTCCAAGGCTTTTGGCGCCTTCTGTTTTTCCTTCCCGTCGTGACCAACGTGGCTGCAATCGGAAACGTTTGGAAGCAGATGTATCAGCCATATGGTCTGATCAACGGGATGCTCAATACTTTAGGCATTAAGTCGATCAAATTCTTGAATGATACAAGTCTTGCCCTGCCCTCAGTCGCAGTCGTTTATGCCTGGGTGTCGATCGGAACCGCCACGCTGATTCTCACGGCTGGGATAAAGAGCATTGATGCCGGCATCTACGAGGCCGCCGAGCTCGACGGTGCCAACAGTTGGAAGGTATTTTGGAATATCACTTTGCCTTTGTTGAGGCCGACGCTATTATTCGTGACCATAACACAGGTAATCTCCAGCATGCAATCTTTCGTCTTAATGATCTCCATGACGCAGGGCGGAGGTCCGGCGAATTCCACCAAGGTAGCCGCCCTAGCGATGTATCAAACCGCGTTTAACGAAGGTAACTACGGTAGTGCTAATGCGATGGCAATCATCCTGTTCGCTATTATTTTCATCGCCACGTTGATACAACTATGGGTCAATAATCGGAGAGGGGAGGAAGACTGATGTTCAACAGACACAAGATGGCTCGAATTCCGTGGGTTTCCTATGTCGTGGTCATTTTTGGTGGCGTGATCATGGTAGTGCCATTCCTTGACCTGGTGTTCTCCTCGCTGAAGGCATTTTCTGAATACGGAAGACTTCCGTATCATCTAGTTCCCCAGCACTTCACCTGGTCTAATTATCTGACAGCCTTCCAGTCACTTCAACTAGGAAAGTTGTTTTCGAACAGCGTGATTGTCAGCGTGTCGGTCACTGCGCTGGTTCTGCTGACTTCCGCCATGGCTGGTTATGCCCTGGCCAAGCTCAGGTTTCATGGGCGCCAAGCGACATTTCGCTTCATCCTTGCGACAATGATGCTGCCGTCCTTCCTCATGCTGATACCTAATTTCGTTATCATGGTGAACTTTCCGCTGGTCGGCGGTAATAATATCCTTGGCCAGGGTGGCCAAGGCGGCATGATCACAAACATATTCTCGCTGATACTGCCCTTCGCGGTCAGCGGGTTCGGTATCTTCCTAATGCGCCAATTCATCATGGGTCTACCCATTGAGGTGATTGAAGCGGCACGAATCGACGGCGCCAGTGAGGGCAGAATCTTCTTCAATGTCATTTTGCCGCAAACGACCCCGATTGCGCTTTCTCTGGGCCTGCTAACGTTTGTGAATAGTTGGAACGAATACATCTGGCCGTCGATCATCGGTTCGTCTAACAACAATCTGATGACGCTCCCAGTCGGAATCCAGATGCTGCAAAGCGCCTACGATCCCGCACGAAGCATGCCAGTCGTGATGGCTGGCATCGTCATGAGCATGTTGCCGATTCTCATAGTCTTCCTGATATTCCAGAAGTACTACGTGCGCGGCGTGGCAATGTCCGGTATGAAATGGTGATCAGCCAGGCCTCAAAGCTTGGGGACAATGTCCGCGAAGACGGCGGCCAGGATGGCGACCGTGCTTTGCTCGTTGTGTGAAACCACGGTGACGACTGCCTCGCGATCGGGCAGGACGATGCTGAATTGCCCGTACATGCCGTCAGCCCGATAGCTACCCGGCCACACGTTGCGCCACACCTGGTAGCCGTAGCCAACTTTCCAGTCTTCGTCGTTGAAGCGACGATCAGTCGGCACGACATCCGTGTGCATCATCTGCACGTACGTTGCGGGCACCAACACCGCGTCATCCCAAGTGCCCTCCTGCAGCAGCAGCCGTCCCAGGCTGGCAAACTCGCCCAACGTCAACTGCAGGCCGACGCACCCAATGCTGTGGCCCTTGGGGTCCGTGTTCCACCAGGGGTTATGGACACCCATCGGCGTGAATAGGCGCGGTACGAGAAAGTCGCGCAACGTTTGGCCACTGACTTTTTCGACAAGACGCCCGAGCATGTACGTAGCCGCATTCGCGTAGAAGAACTGCGTTCCGGGGGCGGTGATCATCTCGCCACGGAAGAACAGTTGGGCCCAGTCTGTGCCCACGATTTCCGCTTCGTCAAGGGTTTGGAACATGCTGTAATCCTTGCCGCAGCGCATCTGCAAGAGGTCAACGATGCGGATTGACTCACTGCCGTCGGCGGCCGCATGCACATATTCCGGAAAGTAGTCGAGCACTATGTCCGTCAGTTTCAGGCGCCCCTCGGCCTGGCACATTCCAACGGCCAGCGACGTGAACGTCTTGGAGGCTGACCACAGTTCGGCACGGTCGTCGGCCCACATGTGATGCTCAACCGGGTCGTTGCCGTTTTGGTAGATGTGAACCCCGTGCACGCCGAGGTTGCGTTCGAGGCAGGTAAGACGGAAATCAGTCAGTATTGCTGGGCCAGGCATGAGCACATCATATCAATCAGCTACCACCACCTGTTCGGCCAGCAACTCCAGCACATGGCAGCGAAGCAGTCGCCAGCTGAAATGCCCCACACAAAAACACCAATCTAACACTCATGACGACGGCCCTACCCGATCTCATAGCGCTGAGCGTCGGGCTGGGTGACGAAATACCCCGCTAGAGATTGAAACGCTTCTGGCCGATTCCATTCCCCTCCTTAGGAGGGGTGGCAGTCGCGAAGCGACTGACGGGGTGGTCGGTTGCGTTCTTGCACACCCTTAAGAAAACCACCCCGGCGGCTCCGCCGCCACCCCTCCTAAGGAGGGGAATTTTCCGTCAAACAGGACGGCGCGAAGCGACTGACGGGGTGGTCGGTCGCCTTTCTGCACACCTCATGAAAACCACCCCGGCGGCTTTGCCGCCACCCCTCCTAAGGAGGGGAATTTGCCGCTAGAGTTAGTCGGCATGGACGATACACGGGCAAAAA
>Ga0123354_10020345_pt1 | contig 10438 bp, 5 predicted proteins | sample TergutLab28metaG_2_FD_97872 | JGI IMG/M metagenome (GOLD analysis project Ga0123354, IMG submission 97872) | Labiotermes labralis P4 segment gut microbial communities from Petit-Saut dam, French Guiana - Lab288 P4 | ecosystem: Host-associated > Arthropoda: Insects > Digestive system > Gut ...
GTATATTTATCTCAGTAATTAACCAACTTGATGCACAAAATTTTTGTTTTACAATAAGTTTATTTCATGCCTCTACATGTTTCGAGCACATGTGCTTATCATCAGGAGGTCAAAATTGCATTATACAGCCTCTGGTATCATCAATTTACCCTATAGGTGTGATGATAACAGAGGCTGTATAATGCAATTTTGACCTCCTGATGATGAGCACATGTGCTCGAAACATGTAGAGGCATGAAATAAACTTATTATAAAACAAAACATTTGTGCATCAAGTTGGTGGATTTTGTTGTCTGTGAAGTAGGAAGTTTCTAATATGTAATTTAGACAAATTCAAATCATCAAGCTCTTATAACAGTTTTATTTCATTTTCCGTATTAGTGACATCGTTAGAGATAGAAACTGGAACAAATTCAGCCATTAAAGATATATATTTTTTTAAGTTTTGGTGGATATAATGACAAACACCTAAACCCCCCGTACACATTACAGTGCCATATACAATATAACTCATCAATCATCAAAAATCTCCATACAATTTTTCTGACTTGTCAAAATCCCATACCACGTAATTGCGTGAACACATTTTTCAGTTGGAGACATGTCTTAGCTGAATCTGTGTGATACATTTCTAAAATTAATCATAGAGGCTTTTAAACTCGGGTCCGAGAAAGAAGAAACATGGCTGTTACAGATTCAAGTGAATCATTTACGTGCTATTCTGACATGTTACCGTCCTTCTTCTATGTTACGGTGGAAATAACGTATCTTTCGGAAATGCGGCCTTTAACGGCCACATTGTCTATTACTCGGATGATGGATGAATGAATATAAAATATTGGTAAAGTAATATTTGACTGGAGAATACCGAAGTATTCGGGGAAATACCTGTCTGAAGACCAATTTTTCATTCTCAAATCTCACACGGACTGCTGTGGGAGAGAAGATGCGCCTCACGAGCCATGTCCAGACCTATGGATTTGCTGCCACGCAGTTTAAACACATTTAAAAACAATGGGCGTTTACTAATCAGGTTTTCTTAAGTAATTTTGTTTCAAGAAATGCTTGGGGGTGGTTTTTTGGTCTCTCCTCCACCGTTACTGACATATCATGTATCAAAAGAGTAAGGCGTTTTGTTGCCTAGACCTGTATTTGGGAGATGTCTGTTTCGAATCTCGGCTGGGTCATGGTCAGTCCTGAGTGGATTTTCTTTAGTGGTTTCCTGTAGTTCTTCCAAAAAATTCCGGAATATTGCATCGATTTTTCCAAGATAATTTCCTTCAAAATCCCTTCCATTTCACCATTCCTCCGCCAACCTACCATTTGACAGTATATGGTCTAGAATCATGATATAAACCACACAATTCTTGAGTGATGTAACACAGTCTATCTGCGGACAACAGACTACGAACGATCCCCTCAGGGGAGTAGAAGTGGGCGTGTCTGGCGCGGTGCGGAGGACTACTGGCAATATGGGGCTACTGGACTGCTATTAGTGGGAGCTACAGATATTTGTACTGCTTCACACAGCTGAAAACATCGAGCAATTCTCCGTGTAACGACAGACCAGCTATACACAATATTAGTAGGCTTTACTGTTTCTCTTTCTTACTCTTTGTTTAGGAAAGAAAAATCAAAATTACATCATCATCATCATATACATTTCATGGATTTGGGCCACTTGTTAACCCGTTCAAGGTCTCACGTATCCAGAAGTTTCTTCAAAGGTCTACCATCATTCCTTCTGACAGTTGGGGCAATATAAAATCTCTCTTTCATTGGATTGGACAAACGAAAACTATGTCACTATGGTTTTTTTTTGCATAATTACGTGAAACACAATCGCTTTACGTACTTGGTTCATGAGTTCATTTAATTGTGGGTGGTACTAAAGTTGTATTTTCTCTTTGTCTGTGGAAAGCGTACAGAATATGAGATAATTAAAAATACACATAAAATCAGTATCTGTTAATTCCACACAATTACTACAAAAAATGAGAGCGCATAATTCTAATACAACCTTTTAAGATGTGATAAACGTATTTTATAGGAAGATTTAACTGCGCGAATAGCGTAATTATACGGTTTTTATTAATACAGAACAATGTGCAAATCATAATCCGCAAATTGCTAGATTTTGGGTTGTGCCGCGTTGAAGTTAGGGAGGGAACTGCTGCTACCATCTATACGCCAGATAAGTAAGTCTCTTGGGGAGAGATCGTAGGTAATGAAGGGAACTGAGGACATGAAGCAGGAGAGCGGAAAACAAAGGAGAGATGGTGGCCCTGATAAGGGCTGATTGTCAATACGAATCACGGGATAGATTGAACCGAGAAAAGATGAAACACAGACCCGTCCAAAACACTAATACCGATATACCGTGCTATGAAACATAAACTCTCAAGTTCCAGGCGACATTCTGCATATTCGCTGCAATGAGAATTTCAAATCCCGTACAGAACAGTAAACCATTTCTCTTCTGGACGGGCCCTATTATAAAAACAAGAAAGTTTCCGTCAAACACACCTAGTTTATTATGTACTTTAGAACATACAGGTAGTTTACATTTGTAAACATGGTTTGGAATCCCAAGAACGCATGCAGCGTTTTAACAAAATGGTTCATAGTGAAGGCCTGATGATGACCCCATAGGGTCGAAACATGTAGAAAACGTAAAGGTAAAGGTAAAGTGATCCCGTTTGAGGCTCGGTGTGGCCCAGAGGGTGGGTAGAGGTATAGCTGTACTCTTCCATGACCGTGGCACTAGAAGGGGGTGAATGGTCAGCAGCACGCCCCGGCCGCACTTTATCCCCGGGAAAGATCCGGTACCCATTTTACAGGAGGCTGTGTGGTCCCCAGAGCCGGTCTTGACAGGCGAATAAATCTCGTCCCCACCGGGATTCAATCCCGGACCGTCCAGCCTGTAGTCAGTAGCCAATCTATAATGTATAATAAACTAGTTGTGTATGACGGAAGCTTTCTTATTTTTATAATTCCTATAAACACATCGGGATGGCGTCTGTCAAATTTAAGGCCATATTAATATGTACCTGAATTGACGTATGTTTTTCCTTTTTCTGTAAAACTGTTTCTTTGCCCTCATTTTGACCCTGGAGCTGTACGATATCCATTGCTACCTCCCCATATTGCGTCGCTGAGGGGGTAAAAAAGATCGAATGAGAATGCTGAAGGAAATGAGTAAGCGAGAGGTAGGCCACACCCAAAGCGTAATATTTCACCCCTAATAGTCTCCTCCACCACCCTCCTTCACAGCAACCGATATTGGTTCGATAGTTGGTATCCCAGAGTGTTTTCAAACAGAATGTTGCCTGAAGAATGCTGCATACTGGAGAAATGTTTTTCAACTCGTGGCAAACTTCATTTCGGATGATGGCCTCGAAAAAAATTAAGATCTAAGAACTCCAAATTATCAAATAATTTACTGCATGATAATGTAAACAACCAACTGGATGCAACAATAACTATTTATTAATAATTTCAATCAGCTCAACATGTTTCGGGCGAAATTATCGCCCGAAACATGTTGAGCTGATTGAAAAAATTAATAAATTGTTATTGTTGCATCTAGTTGGTTGTTTACATTATTGTATCAAAGATACACGTTCACATAAATATCAAATTTACTGCATGAATTCAGATTTAAGAGCCAGGATAGTTCAGAAAACACAGTGACTATTCGACGGACTGGAAACTGAGAAAATCGTGGTTCAATTCTCGGCTGTGGCTTTCAACCATCCTCCCATTCAGTGGATGGCAGTAGTATTTGCCTCGGAGGTAAAGCGACCTGGGCGTGACTGTGATCACTTATCTCCATCTAGTGCAGAAATTGAGAATGAGTGGAGCCACACCTCCGCCCCGTTACTTATTACGAATTTAAGTTTTTAACTTAGTTGAACATACTTCTTACTGAGAAGCTGACATTGCATAAGTAGCCAATATATTACACTATTTATAAGGAATCAGAAGACTCATCGCCGGACTCGCAGGACCGCATATGGACCAATCTGTATCAATTCAATGCCCTCATAATATTTCTGTAATGTAGATTTAATAGCACAATTCCATCCACACTTTGATCTACGTTTTACACTCTTCGAACACATTTATTGTATCGGTACGTGTACTCCACCATACTTCCTACCTAAAATCTCTTATTTCATCCTTCTAAAATATTTCGTGACCACTTAGATTCCCTTTTTTATTGAAAGACAGTTTTATCGATAAATTTCGCTGGGCCTTACATATACGTTTTAACTAAAATATAGATCAAAATTTGTTGTTCTTACCAACGAATAAGTAATACAACATTTTTCTCATTATGTGTACGAAAGCAGACGCGGTTTGTTCTGATTCGTCCAATAAAGGATCATTATGTTTACTGGACCGTGCATCATTGTGATAGTTGAAGAATAAAAACCCAACTAGATGTCACTTGTTATATTTACTTTACTTCTTAGATACTCAACATGTTTCTTGGAATCCAAGAACAATGCAGCCAATGTGGCAGTTCAACAACATAGTCGCAAGCTCCTGAAGATAGACATATTAATGCCCGAAACATGTTGAGTATCTAAGAAGTAAAGTAAATATAACAAGTGACAACTAGTTGGTTTTTTATTCTTCACAATATCATTACTCTATTTAAAGTGGTTTCGATTTCAGTTCTGTTTATATAATAAAGCGTTAATAACAATTCTATTATAAATTATTATGGACGTCATTGTCCATCTGGTAATCATATGCATAAAAAATGTTTAGGGTAAATGTTCCATATTTCGTGACGTAACATTCACGGTATTTCGCGGTACGACAATAAATTCGCCAGGAAATCGTCTCGTAACAGAATCCAAGCATGAAACTGATTTTGTCATGAATATGTAGTATCTTACCCCAAAATAACATATAAAAATATTAATAATTGTCCAAAGAGATACAGCACAAAGCAGTATATTTATTATTCTGCAAGTTCACTCTACCTGTTTCAGGTGTCAACCACACCCATCATCAGGAGTACACATAACTGTAACTACAGCCTCCGGTACTGGTCATATTTTTTGCAGCTACCTCCGTCCAACGTGACCAAGCTTGGCCACGTTGAAGGGAGGTAGCTGCACAGTACCGGAGGCTGTAGTTACAGTTTTGTTTACTCCTGATTTTGGGTGTGGTTGACACCCGAAACATGTAGAGTGAACTTGCAGGATAATAAATAGACTGCTTTGTGTTTCATTTCATTGGACAATTATTAATATAGATCAGCGATGCACGGAACCATAAACATAGAAACATATAACAATTGGGTGTTAAACAGCTGTACACAACTTATGCTGTGCAGAATACAATAACACGAGGGAACGTAAAATACCAAATACTTCTGGAAGGAAACACAAATGCGAGGAACAATTGAAAAACTCTATTTCTTTCAAGTACATTATCCCAATTATTTCCACGTAATTATGCAAATATGTAATAAATTAAAAACACACATCCACACGTGTAATAAGCCAAATAATCCTCCTATCCAACTGATAAAGCAGGGTATATCAGCAAACAGACGGTGGCCAGCTGTGCATGAATCTTTACCTCCTAATTATGCAAATATGTAATAAATTTAAAAACACACATGCACACGTGCAATAAGCCAAATAATTCTCCTATCCAACTGATAAAGCAGGGTATATAAGCAAACAGACGGTGGCCAGCTGTGCATGAATCTTTACCTCCACGTGCTCACACTCGTTCATGACAAGGAAACAGCCTTACTTTCAACTCTGATCTGCACTATATTTAGGCTTACACTCACTCACGGTCAACTCACGGTCAACTCACGTTCAGCTCAACTTCGGCTCGCGCCCACCTCAACGTAATCTCACAGTCAGCTCATAGTCGGCTGACGGTCAGCTGAACGTCAGCTCACGGGCAACTCACGGTCAGCTAAACGTCAGTTCACAGTCAGCTCATGGTCGGCTCACGATCAGCTAAACGTCAGCTCACAGTCAGCTCATGATTGGCTCACGGTCAGATAAACATCAGCTCATGGTCGGATCACGGTCAGCTCAAGTTCAGAAGTCATATTTTTTGCCGGTATTTAAATGAGTCTGTTTATACCAGAGTTGAAGATCCTCCACAAAGCGCTCAAGTCATCTACCATATTCCCCAAAAATATTCGACCCAGAAGAAATTCGATTACACCTAAACATTCACTGATTACGTTTTGAATGTTTTTCAAGAAAAACGGACTGACCCCAAGTGCAGCGTTAGTGCTGCACCAGATTTCCTGATCGTGATCTTACCGTGCTGGTTGTCGCTCCTGTATTGAAGTTTCTACGTTTAAGTTTAAAACATGCAGTTCATTTTTATGTCTTTACTGTCATAAACAGGTGCAGCGGCGTCGATTTCGAACCGGTGTTCAATCAATCGACCTTCAATCAATCGGCCTTCAATTTCAGCAGTGAAGTTAATATTCAGCCACAGGAAAGTCTTTCAAAACGAGATTAAAAATTAAATAAGAACAAACCATACAGTGCTGGTAACAATCCGGTCAAAATATCCTGACAGCTTACCGGGCCCTCTTTCAAAACAAACAAACAAAAAACAAAACAAACAAAAACTGTTCCTTGCGTGTTTTGAATTTCATAAGTTTTCAGTGTTCATAATTCCAACACTGCGGAATGAACATGGTATAAGCGAGACAATTACTGGCACGTCACAAAATTATGTTACAAAAAACAGACTTTTACTTTATTCAGTGAGAATGCTTAGGATTGCATGTTCCTGTACATTGTCGAAGGTGTAGAATATCTTTTATATCTAACGAAAGCAATGATACCTGTTTTATGAGGGGATAGCTCAGTCGGTACAGCGACTTGCTACGGGCCGGACGGTCCGGGGTTAGAAGCCCTGTGGTGGCGAGATTTTCCGCACCCGTTCAGACCTGCTCTGAGGCCTAATATCGGGGTAAAAAAGGGCCGTGGCGTGGTGTTTACAATCCACCTTCATTAGCGACGAGGTTATAGAATGAGTAGAGTTACACCTATTCTCCCTCCCCACCACCCCGATCATTCGTGGCATGTGAAGATTTAAAACTTGGGGCACTGCCAGGATTTTTTTTATTAAACACGGAGATCAGTGTTGTAAACAACTAACATGCAGTACAGCTCCACTTATCTGGACGCTGGTTATACGGATCGGCTTGGTCCTTCGGGTAAATTTGTCGAGAATTCTACAAAAGTAACTTTCCTTGCAAGTACCGGTTATCGGATCAAGTACAGTACAGTGTTATGGCTTCTAGAACTTCAAATCATGCGTGGTCGAAAGGTTTAGATACAAGTATATACTGTAAATAGTAACAGCTGAACTTCAAACTGTCGATGTGGCCTATTTTCAAAGAATAATCCAATTATTCGTATTATCTGCATACCAGAATGGCTCGCTGTCCCAGTTAATCCGGATAAATGAGGTTCTAATTTCACCAAAACAAAAATTTCTGTACGTACAAACGTATATATTTCTACAGCATGCTTAAGGTCTATTGAAGGAAAATTTCGGAAACTAGAATTTTCCGAAAGTTAGTTGTGATTGAAAAGCAAGATAGGGTCAGGATTTCTGGAACACAATAGTGTAAATTTAATGCAGCATCGTAAGAATATCTTAGAATTGGGAATGCCTTCCTGGACTGAATAGGCAGTTCAGAATTGAGAATTAACAAATGAATACAAACAGGGAAATTCAAGCCAATAAAATACGTTGTTTCTGAGAAGAAACCCTAATTGTCTATAATTAGTCTCCTAGATATTTCGGCCCCTCGTGTAATTTCTTGAAGCTGTGTGATATCGACACAACAGGAACGAAGCATATAGGAGACTAATTGTAGAAAATTAGGGTGGTGCTCCCTAACTACAACATATTGTTTTTTTTATGTTTTGTTGACCGTGAATCTTGGTACGATCCTTGTAAATAACCATCTTGACGCACAATTTTTCACGTATTTTTATTTCTATTCTGTACGAGTTTCGAGCAGGAATGTGCCCATCATCGGGAGAATTGTTGTATCAATGCGACACCTTGTTTATGTCACTCTGTGTAGGTGACCGTCTGGCATGCATACCAGACGGTCACCTACACAACGTGACATAAAACAGATACCAGATGGTCATCTACACAGTGACATAAACCAGGTGTCGCATTGATACAATAATTCTCCTTATGATTGGCACATGGCTGCCCGAAACATGTAGAGAACAGAAATAAACATACATGAAAAACTGTGCGTCAGGTTGGTTATTTACAAGGAGCATATTGTTTATTTCAATTTGTGTGAATTAACGAAATACACGGTAATATGCAAAGCTATAAATGTATATGTATAAAATAACGCATAAAAATTTAGATAAAGAACCTGTTAAAAAACAGCCAAAAACAGCTTCGAAGACTAAAAAGACGGCATATTATAGCTGAAACATGTTTCACAGAAATGGCACGTTAAGTGCACTTAATTTGAAAAGAATTAATTGTTCATGTCAGGTTATGTATTCGAAAATATGGTTTACATTATTACAGTTTATGACTGTGGATAAAGTTTGGGGGGTATGTGGTGTTCCCGCATCGAAATTTAATAATCACTGTTCTATGGTAATTGTGAGCAGAATGTACAAATATATTCTAAATGTGCCCCCCGCATTCAATAAACTTTTACACGGAACCTAACGGTAACAGCTGTGCAGAATGGCGAGAGACGGCATCAGCTGCAGCCAGAGGAAATCAAACAGGTTCTACATTGTCCCTCGCCAGCATCAACCTGTGGATTGATTGCGAACATCGATCCTTGCTTCCTCCCCCACGCACACATGCACGCACTTCGTCGTTAATACTTCGCGAAATAAAGAGGGGAATTTGGGGGAAAAAACGGGGGGTTGGGGGGAGGGGATCAGACTTTTTCTCTGGTACGGCTAGGTACGACTCACTTTGACAGAGCCGTGCTACCACTGTACCATACCACAGCCTAGAACGGTGGGTGCTGGACGACTGCACGTGTTATTTCTCACGTCTTATTGGCGGAGGATGAGGTGTCAGGAAGAACCTTTTAGCGTACCAAGTGTCAAGCAGAAGTCTTTCTTCACCGGTAGATGTCAGGATGGAACCCGCAGTTCAGCTGAACTTGCCCAGTATTTATAGTTCTCAGGATTCCAAAATCGACATACCATATTTGGAAACGCTGGCTACATGCCCCGCCCATCTCATCATAATATCTGGCGAGGAATGTTGATTACAAAATAATTTATCACGAAAATTTACAGCGGCCTCCTTGGATTTCCCACCTCTCAGGTCCAATTACATCGCCAACAGCCATCTTTAGGCTCGTTCACACAACTGCGAAAAGCGAATATTAGCTTCGTCATGCCCGTCCAACTGTCCGTCCGTCCCTCTGTCCGTATTAAACAACTGGGCTCACACAAGAAGGATTTTCATGAAACTTGATATTTTTGTTAAATTCTTTATTTGTCCAACTAATGCACACAATTCTTATAAGATTGTTAAACTGTTAAAATCATATATAATTATAATATCGGTACTGTGGCTGCAGCCACAGTACCGACAACTTCAAATAACGATATTTGCAACCGATATCAACATTGTAACTTTGGCGACGCACAGACTGAGATCTCCCTGATGATGGTTTATGTAAACCGAAACATGTTGTGAGCAACTATTATAAATTTATATGATTTTAACTGTTTAATGATTTTATAAGAATTGAGTGCATTAGTTGGAAAAATAGAGAACTTAATATTGCCAACATACACGGTGCAACTAAGAAGATTGACATTTTAGTGCTTTTCGAAAATTTGTCAAGAAAATTCAAGTCTCGTTAAAATCGTACAAGAAATAACGGGTACTTTACTTGAGGACCTCTATACAGTCTTGATCTTATCTCGCTGCACTGTTCGTAGTTGGAGAAATGTTTCAGACGAAAGTTGTAAAGAAAATCAAAACACAATTACCATGTTAAATACCTCTTTTTCGGAAATCGTGCCCTTTATGAGATAGTTTGGAAAAATACCGTAGAGCCGGGCAGGCCACACATGAGAATATGGCGCATAGCGCAATGCGTGCTGCATACCTAAGGCTTCACACTCACGATATGCAATTATTGTTGGTTTTCCGCTGCAACAGTGATTGCAAGAACACGCTTCAATATTACGTCATACGTACGTTGCCTGTCTCGTTGGAACTACCTGAGTCTATACTCTTCCCCAAGAATTTTATGTTTATGTTTATGGTTCCATGCATCCCTGATGTATATTAATAATTGTCCAACGAGATGCAACACAAAGCAGTCTATTTATTATTCTGCAAGTTCACTCTACATGTTTCGGGTGTCAACCACACCCATCATCAGGAGTACACAAAACTGTAACTA
>Ga0123354_10020347_pt1 | contig 10438 bp, 6 predicted proteins | sample TergutLab28metaG_2_FD_97872 | JGI IMG/M metagenome (GOLD analysis project Ga0123354, IMG submission 97872) | Labiotermes labralis P4 segment gut microbial communities from Petit-Saut dam, French Guiana - Lab288 P4 | ecosystem: Host-associated > Arthropoda: Insects > Digestive system > Gut ...
AGTAACACACGGTCTTTGTTCTCCTGAAGATGGGCATAATGATGCCCGAAACATGTTGAGACAGAAGTTGATAATAAACATCTGATTGTTGCATCTTGTTGGTTTTCTCTCTCTTCACACTTTTCTCACGATGCACGGTCACAGGAACCTAAACCCAATATCATAGTATCTCGCTCAGTTCTTCTTAGAATTAAAAATATTCCACACAGATTTGAAGAGATAATTGAAACACAAATTTTATGTTCGAAAGCGTCTTTTACAAAATGGTGTCATTTATGAGATAACGTGGAAAAATATTTTACAGCATGCCAGGCCACAGATGGCAATATAACACATGCGTATTGCATGTTGGATACCTAAGGCTATAAACAAACACCTAGAATAAATAATACTCTTTTTTTTTTCCCCACTGTAACCATTGTTTCACGAAAGCGCTTCAGTGTTACCTTTAAATACATTGTTGTCTTGTACTAGTTTAAAGCAGTGACCATTTTACTCGCAAAAATTGGTGGGACTTCATGCGCAAGATCGTTTCAAATAGAATTAGGGAAGCTTAATAAAGAAAGGACGTAATAATTACGTATACAGCAGAGCCAAAGGTTACAAAACGTAGTAGCGGCTGTGTTACGTAAACAGAGGTGAAGTGTCACATAACGGTTGGCCGCATTAACTGATGCTGCCAAAGTTTCCATTATATCAGGCTGCTGTGCCCGCTGCCTCTAGATTACTTTGATAGATCTGTCGATGCCATGAGTGCCACAGTCCGTAAGTTTTTATGTCATCACTGATGACAGTTCAGGAAGAATGTCGCAATATCCATCACTTACATAAGCCTTCGTGACTTCACGGACTTCTTTTAATATATATTGTATATTGACACACCACACTTTAGTGATATAAATACATACAGAAATCTTAGTAGTCTCTTCCGCATTTTTGTGGAGAGCGCCTATTGCAGTCATCACATACGTCCATCTGTACGTGTACTCGTCTGTCCGTCCGTTATTCCTTATGCGTCAGCGAGGCTTCCTCAGGAGTGGTTTCTTTGAAACAGAATATTGGGTACTTCCATGAAAGTCTGTCGAGAATCCAAATTTGGTTAAAATCGGTCAAAAATATCTGGAACTTTACATGTGTTGTTGTTGCCGGCGACAATAAAGTGCCATAAAAGCGCTCTCTTGGAGTTGAATGGTAGTACCAGGCTCTTCCAGTACCGGACGGATGTACAAACATGCGGCAGGGCCACAATGACACTTTGTAGGCTCATTGCTTCTCCTGCTTAACCTTTTGAAGCCTAATGTCAACTAGAGTGATCGTACCGTATCGCTAACCTCCAAAGTTGCATTTTATATATTTATTCAACAAATACCGAATATTTTAAACATGGTATATACTCTCCGTATTTTTCTCTTCAAAATGCAGTTTGTTTCATAATTCTAATGTATTTGGTTCCTGTATTATTCACATTTTATATACAGGGTGTGCTAAAATTAAAGAAATAATTCCGGCGCCAAAAGGTTAACTAAGAGTCGCTTAGCGTATTTGATACAAAAATAACAGAATGCTTTTTGTACTCCTACCAGTAGGCTACTATTTTGTTCTAAATTACATAAGTCCTCATACAGACTGTGGGAAACTGTAGCAAAGAAATGCAAATATGACATTCAGCATGCCACTTTGGGTTGTCACTGCTTGGCATCATTTGACAAATAAGAGGATAGTCTGTCCTCTTTAAACCACAACTACAGATTAATTCCTCAAATAATCTTCCTCAGTACAACGCTGAACATCACAAAGTTTAGACTAAACAGAGTGTCCCATTGTTAGCATATCTCAGTTGCGTTACTGGCGTTTGAGAGGAAGATTGCCCTATTCACAAATCGGCCGGGAACGGGAAATTGTAACCGATTTAGCCCTGCATGATTTTCCTCATTCCCTCTCAGCAAACTTCAGCATATTTTCAAATAACCCGTGACTTCTTTGTCTCCTTCCCTTACTAATCATCTGTAATCACAATACCGTACCCCGCTCTTCCTTATATAACTACAAAATTTCATATAGCAGCTTTGTGACGTTCTTTTAATTGGGTAGGGTTTAGAGATGGGAGTTATATTGGGAAATATGAAGTGGTACTGCCATCATGCCTCGTGCCATGTAATATCCCAGCCTTGACAGCTTTCAAAAAGCCCACGTAAGTACACAAACAACTTAACTTTCTTGGGGCTGCAGTTCAAATTTAAAGAGCCCAAATCCCAATAAAGAAATTTAGTTGCTATATCGAAACTTCCGATAAGGCAGCAGGACATAAAGGAGGAAATTGCGAATGACTAAAGAATATAAAACCATTTCAAAGAAAAGAAATGCAAAATTCAGCGTCGTTTCATGAATTTATTCGATTTACCACACGTCGTTGCTAAACAAGGTTACAACCTTTCTTACCATAACGGATAAAAGTAACATATTATAATACATGCTAAAGAGATGGCCAGGGTCGTATGCTTTATGCGAACCTAAATCGTTAACAAGCCAGAATCCAATTTCACTGTCAATTCTAAGATTGAAATTAACTCTGGTTGTATCTTATGTGTAAGCCTAGCTCCTCTTTTGTACAACTGAATAGCATATGCGTCTCATTCGTCCCCTTCCACCCTCCTTCTTTCATGTGAATTGTATCTAAAGCAGGATTGTGTGAGTGGAGAAATGTCATTCTAATGCAAATGTCTCGCTTCTTCTGCCCGACATTACAGCGATGAATAATCTGCAAGGATATGGAGGGAGCTGTAGCCTACACCCCATGTCCTACACCAGCTTCAGAATGTCACATGATGTTTCCCGCTGTCGTTTTCTCTCTACTGTACAATGCATTATATTTAGCATTCATGCTGGCGATATAGCTACAGCGAGACGCAAATCGCGCCTTACATTATCCCTCACACACCCACCAACATACTTTATTTTACATAAGTAATGTGTTCGTACGCTGTATATACATTTTAAAAAATTATGCTTAGAATCTGCATCAATTGAAAAGAGAGGGGCAGGGCATGTAGTACGTATGGGTTAGAGAAGAGACGTATACAGAATTTTGGTGGGGAAACCTGAGAGAAAAATACCACTTGGAAGAAGCAGGCGTACAAGGGAGAATAATATTAAAGTAGGTCTTCAGGAAGTGGGATTTGGGGGCACGGACTGGATCGAGTTGGCTCAGGATAAGTACAAGTGACGGGCACTTGTGAATGTGGTAATGAATAGTCGGGTTCCATAAAATGCGGGGAATTTCTTGTCTAGCTGAAAAACGGTTGGTTTCTCAAGAAGGACTTTGTTTAATGGAGTAAGTAAGTAAGTAAGTAAGTTGCATCAATTGCACTCTGTTAATACAAATATATTTTCCGAAGGTTTTTTTTTTAATTTACCATTACCTTAAAGCACATGTGTCCATTGTTGCACTTCAGAGTGTACTTTCTTTTTATGTTTTCCGCACCGTGTACTACGATACAATTATACAACACAAACCAAACAGAGAAATTCATAATTTTTAAAGTTAATACTGAATTTTTGTTGTTTCCTACATTTTTCGAACCTCGTGTGTTCATCCCCAGAGAGACAGTTACATAAGCAGTATGTTATGTTTAACATACTGAAAATACATTATAATATTGTATGAGATATTTATATATAAAATATTGAATTTTTTGTATATACCATAAAATATAATATTTCAATCTATAATATTAAATCTCAAAACGTGAGAATGGAAGTAAAATGTTAAATTAACAATAAAAGGAGACAAAAGAAACTAAATATTCTTTTAAAAATATGTGTAATTCGTTGGTCTGTGTTGTGTAACAGTCCACTCTCCTGTAGCCATATTTACTCTATTTGTGTTCAAGCTTAAGCTAAGTGTTGAGTTTTAGTAGAATCGTGTGGTCCCTGCCACTAGTGCACTACATTGGAATAAAGATACTGATACACGAAGAAAAGCGAACCATATCAGAAGGCATAATAAAACATTTTGTCAAACTACTGTAAGCTACCGTATGCGATATCGTCCTTCATAGACCCATAGATATTAATATATTTTGCGTAATGCTACCAACGATGTGTGAAGAGAGAGAAAACCAACAAGATGCAACAATCAGATGTTTCACTCAATTATTTTACCAACCACTACACTTATATAGATTTATAAAATTTACGCATTAAAACATTAAAAAATCTTCGACATGTTTCGGTCCTAGGACCATCATCAGGGAGCGATATCGTCCTTGCTAAAGTTACACTATTAAAAGTCATATTAATTTCGCTGTACCAATTGGTTTTGTGGCAGCATGCCGTGTTGTGTTGTGTTGTGTTGCGAAGAGTGCTCTGTTATGGATGTGTGTTCTGTGTTTCGCGGCGTGATAAAAAAAATCAGATGTTTATTATCAACTTCTGTCTCAACATGTTTCGAGCATCATTATGCCCATCTTCAGGGGAACAAAGACGGTGTGTTACTGCATATGGTGTACTGCGCTGGTTCTGCTGGATGTGGTTGGTAGCGGTTGTGGGGCGCTGCGTTGTGGGGTGCGAGCACTGTCAGCGCAGTACGCCATATGCAGTAACACACGGTCTTTGTTCTCCTGAAGATGGGCATAATGATGGCCGAAACATGTCGAGACAGAAGTTTATAATAAACATCTGATTGTTGCATCTTGTTGGTTTTCTCTCTCTTCACACTTTGCTCACGATGCACGGTCACAGGAACCTAATGCTACTAACGATGTACCTGATATATAGATTTCAAAATTTAAACTGAAGTTAGTTCTGTTATAAAGCTGTAGTTGTCTTACTTAATTAAGCAGTGGGGTGCATAATTTTAGAATTTAGTTGCTTTTTTTGTGAGAAATCGCTTCATAGAAATTCGCGGTTTAAAAATAGGGTCACTTCAGAAAGAATTGGACCTGTAACGCTAACTTAGCTTATATAAATAAATAAACAAATAAATAGACATATATATAAATATGTATATATACACACACACATATTCACGTTGTTTGGCATACGAGCCGAAACACATATGTGGTGTTTCGCGTTTTATGCACGCAGCTTTTAACTGTTCGTCAGTCGCTTTACAACCAAATCGTGCTAATGAAACGTGCCTAATAACGGCACATATGAATACATTTTAAAAATATATACATGCCCATGCACTGAACAGCCAGGCATTATCTTCCGAAGAAAAAGATCTGAGTTAATAATGTCATATGCACGGTTTGCCGCCAAGCAGTCTGGTCTAGCACTAAGTCTATAGAAAACTATAGACCTTTACTGAGAGATCCCAAGTTCATATCTCGGTCGGTATACAGGCTATCCTGAACGCTATTTCCCGTTGTTTCTTTCAGTCCCTGTAACTAAACCCAAGATAGCACATAAGTTACGCTATGAATTATTTCTGAGAAGGACTGTACTTCCCAATTCATTTTTCACCAGCCATCCTACTTTCGACGTTACTTAACGTCATGTACTGAGAGCGTCGTAAAATGATACATGACCAGTTATATTGTTTTATGTATCTGTGTTGCTCTTCTGTCAAACAAAGTTACCCAATTGACTGTAGTCAGTAATAAAATAAATAATCCCCATATTTAAACTTAACCGCTACATAAACTGATAGATTAGGCATTAAAGTACGAGTCTGTTTTCAGCAGTTTCACAAAAATTTTTTCGCCACATGACGATATCAATAAGTACTGTCCGTTCTGGACTTTAGAATCGCTTCAGGTGCTGAGCACTCGACAGACAATTACAGCGCTCCTGCGGATGGCAAAACGTTTCGTAACCTAACGGAACCAGAACGGGGCATGTGGTAGAATCGTGAAACTAGTTTGAAGTGGGAAGGACAAAAACAGGGTTTTTTGTTCATTTCTTCAGTCGTTCCTCTTAGATTATCTAACCAAGATAGGAGACCTACAGAAGCAAAAGTGATTATAATTGCAGATGTTGTTTCCGAAGCGGAGACCTTTGGATTTAGAACTGGAGAATTCATACCTTGTTACACCGTTTAATAGAGGGTCTTGCATTTCAAGGGTTGCCTAATGTTTGTCATTCAGCTCTGTTTTTATTAATTGTATACAGTTATGTTTCTTGTATATTTGCAACTGTCAGTCTTCATTCAATTAGACATTGCCATAATCATTGTTCAAAATTTAATTAGCTACAATTATAAGAATAATTACTTTAGTTACCAACAAACGGCCGATCCCGTTAACCGAGTAGTCTAAGGCGTGGCAATGCGACAGCTCGCTTGCTGGGATTGCGGGTTCGAATCCCACTGGTGGTACGGATAACTGTCTCTTTGTTAGTGTGTGTGTGTATATTGTGGGGTACAGAACTCTGCAATGGGTTGATCACCCATCCAGAGGAGTCTTACTGAGTGTGTTTTCTGTTTGACTGAGTGTGACCGTGAAGCCACGAAAAATGAGGAGGAACTGTCCCACTAGGAGGAGTCAAGCCGTTAGAAGAATTAACAGGCCTGTTGTAGGCGCCGTATGTTTATTGTTTTAATTAATTTTACTTCTTGCCGAAAAAGATGCAGAAGAAATTCAGTTGGTTACAAGAAAATCTTTTTTAGACTGTGGTTTGACGAATGGCTAAACTTTTCATAACACAAGGCCCTCGATACCTTATGTGAACACAGGTACATAGTTAATGTAGGTCAGTACTGTGGAATTTTCATACATAAGGTGCGTAATGGAAGCCCTTAGCTTCAGAAATGTACGGTGGAAATCTGAGAATGATCTGTAAAGATCGCCTTTCCATAACAAGTGTCTATTTAAGTATTCCAAATCATCTTATGGCAATGTGCAAAAGACCAGTAAAACACGGGCAAACGGCACTGTTTCCAGAGAATTATCTTAGGAGAGCGCTCGTACATTTTAACAGAATAAATGTGTATTGCCTTAAGTTTGGTTAGATTCGGATACGTTTGAGGATAAAAGTCGGTTTTCATATCCAAGTATTATCAGGCACCCGTACCTTATATCTTGGGAAATTTTGAGTTTTTCACGGTTGATATACAAATAATTTTACCGGACTTTCTGCTCAGGGCCTGAAAATTATGTTCTTAGATACTATTTTGTTGGGTAAGTAACTATACAGAAATATTACTGTTCTTTTGACACAAAATATCTCATATATTGTTACTTCTGATACAGATTATGTTCACTGGCCCTGCCACTTGTCTCATAAATGAATGTTTCTGGTGCATTGTAATTGAATGAGTAGATAATCGTTTAAAATTATTCTTTTTGTGGTTTAAGGGAATTTGTATTACGGATGTTAGCATAAAGAAGAAAAGAAAATCAAGAACAATCCAGTCTTTTGAGTACAAAATTAACCCAATTTGCCACTTTGGTAGAAGGAATAGAAAGACAGAGAGACAAGATAATGATACAACGACAGGGGGACAAATGGAACAAGACAGTAGGTGTGAGAGATGAATAGAAAATTGTGTATTCAAACGAACACAACAAAGAAGTCTGCTCTTTCATAGGCTAATGGGGGATGACGATGATGATGATGATGATGAGTATGATGATTGTGATAACGGCGGTGATGAATTGATGAGAAATATTTCGATGCTATACTATATGACACTAAATTACAGCTTGTGTAGTGCCAGAATATATGTGAAAGTTGTGCGTTATAAAATTTATCACTATCAAGGACTCTGAAAGCCCCTTCGGGCTCGGACAAAATTAATTTTTCGGGCTCCCATGAAGGACGGACTGGCTAAAAAATTTTTTAAACGAAATCTGAAAGACTGAATGTCAGTATCAGGATGACAGGGGCTCGATAGGAAACGTTCATGTGTGCAATCGACAGGTATTGTTACTACGGAGACAAAAAATTATGCAACATAGACGGAGTAGGGCCTCCTCCGGAACTCCGGGTGCCGGTGTCCTCCGTCCCGTCACCACTTATTATTACAAAATGTAATCTATTTTCTGTTAGTTAGTATAAACCAGGTATTTTTTAATTACATTTCCAGCATTCTGTTTGGGTAAGAGCATGGGTCTTTGTAAATATTAATTAATATATGGCCACATGAGCGGTTTTACAAAATTTTCATTTTTTTTTATCAATAACAAAATTGGATTGCCGGAATCTATAATAGAAATATAAATTTGTTGAACTTACTTTTCCAGAGTTTACCAGGCACTCTCAAAATGTTAACAACAAAAGGCCTCGTAACAGATTACGCAGGAAAATAAAGAATTACACACGAAAAGCAGAAGTAACCAGAGAAGACCACTGAAGACACTTCTGGATGTGTGAGATATGAAGGGTCAACATGTGGACCAAATCTACTCGTATGATAGCTACGTGATGATAACGATTACCAACAAAATACCCTTTTGTCGTATTGTAATCGTTACTTTGTAACAAAAGTGCTTTCTTACAACGAAGTACACTTGCTGGTCTCTAAACAAATTACACTCCTCCAAAGAAGCTGGGTTACGATAATTCAAATATTACGAGTTGCATTCAATGTATATTTGTGTGCCCTCTTCTTATTCAACTTCTGTAGAAGTACTGATGATTGTTTGAAATGGTCTTTGATATTTTCACCTGTAGGTCAGTATGGTGTTGAGTAGACTATTTGGACCGAGTAGGGACGAGGTAACGGGGGAATGGAGGCGAATGCATAACGAGGAGCTAAATGATCTGTATTCCTCATCCAATATTGTGCGGGTGATAAAATCGAGAAGAATGAGATGGGATGGGCATGTGGCGCATATGGGTGAGGAGAGGGGGGTGTATAGGGTCTTGGTGGGGAAACCGGAGGGAAAGAGTCCACTGGGGAGACCTAGGTATAGATGGGTGGATAATATAAGGATGGATCTCCAGGAGGTGGGATGTGGGTATATGGACTGGATTGGGCTGGCCCAGGATAGTGACAGGTGGCGGACGCTTGTGAGTGCGGTAATAAATCTTCGGGTTCCGTGAAATGCGGGGAATTTCTTGACTAGCTGCAAACCAGTTAGCTTCTCAAGAAGGACTCTGCACCATGGAGTAAGTAAGTAAGTCAGTATGGCCAGCGAACGAGGAACCTGAATGTGAAGTACACGCTTTAGATATGTCACCATTTTCTGTGACTAACAAATCTACACTTATCACGATACGTTGCCACAGAGCTGTAAGTGGGATTACAAGACAGCAGCCTATGTGATATCCTTTCCTTCTGCTATAATCGTTTAGTGCATTTGCCTTAAATAATATTTTTGTTATTCTTAAACCTTCAGAAAAATAAGGCACTTGTAAGGGTAGAGAACACTGCAACTACACACATAAATGCATCAGAACACTGCAACTACACACATAAATGCATCAGAACACTGCAACTACACACATAAATGCATCAGAACACTGCAACTACACACATAAATGCATCAGAACACTGCAACTGCACACATAAATGCATCAGAACACTGCAAATACACACATAAATGCATCAGAACACTGCAACTACACACATAAACGCATCAGAAAATTCTCGAGTAAGATATTGGGCTGTGACACTGCTCTCAACATGGCATAACAATAATATATATTCGCACTTTAAGAACGAAATATGTAACAAAGAAAATTAGGAACATCTAGGAAATTATTAAATTTGCAAAGTGGCACAGAGCATTCATTATCGGCCCAAAGTTTGTTTTTCTTTCGAAAAATTCTTTTGTAGTGTTTCTTTCTTTCCGTCCTTCGCCCATTACCCCCCCACCACCACCACCACCCCACCCTCATTATTTCTAATTAGGATAAGTTTTGGCACATTGATGCAAACTTCGTAAAAATTTTTTCGGGAATAAACCACGGGGGTAAAGCTGATTTTGGGAGAAGTAATTCTCTGACACCAACAACAGCAGTTTGTGTGGAAAACAGCTGCGCTATTCACGGTACATTCCTGTGTCGGTGTGTTAATTTGGTACCTGATAAACAGGCACGTTCCAAAAAAAATGGATTTATTTTCATACGTTTTATTTGTCTGAGTAACGAGTCGCCTCTTAGGGTTTCAATTTCTTATTATTAAATGAGTATTAATAAATATTTATTGTTTTGTTTATTGCTTTAACTTGACTCAGACACAGAAATGTCACGTACTAAAGATATTGCATGACTTCTGTCTTTTTCTAAGATATTGAGAGCTTTGTTGAAAATCTGTGGGTTTTTTTAAGAACCGTACAAATTTTAAATTTAGGGTGAGAATTAATATGTCGTAGCATAATTTTGATTCTTCTAAATATCTCAACTAACGATTTTATAATAATGTTTAAAGCTCACGGTTCCGTGCATCTTAATTCAATTTTAATAAAAATCCAACCAGATGCAACAGTATGCAGATATTTATTTACTGCAAAGTCACTCTACATGTTTCGGGTGTCACAGCACCCATCAT
>Ga0123354_10020348_pt1 | contig 10437 bp, 8 predicted proteins | sample TergutLab28metaG_2_FD_97872 | JGI IMG/M metagenome (GOLD analysis project Ga0123354, IMG submission 97872) | Labiotermes labralis P4 segment gut microbial communities from Petit-Saut dam, French Guiana - Lab288 P4 | ecosystem: Host-associated > Arthropoda: Insects > Digestive system > Gut ...
CAAAATGGGACATCCCGAAGTTAAGTGGTCAATAGTTTCTTCATGTTGCTTACATAACCGGCATTTACTCTCAATTTCTTGCTTCAAAATTTTATTCTTAAAATAGTTTGTACTAATTGCTTGATCTTGAGCTGCCACTATTGTACTTTCTGTTTCTCCCTTGATGTCACCAGATTTTAGCCAGCGATATTATTATTATTATTATTATTATTAATGTTAAATCATTAACCCTTTGAAGACCGACATTTTTCTACACGGCAATTTATACCTTAAAGAGAAAAACCTTCTCCACTACAGAGAAAATCAGATACTTGCTTACAAAAATAATCACTCTTAACAAGAAACAAGCATGAGTACACTATGTGGACAAAACGTAGGTGGTATGTATAGTTACCAATGGGTAAACAGTTAATAAGGGACATGTGTTTCTTCCCGGAACATTTCGGTTTAGTGATGGGTGGGATGAGAAAACGTGAGGTGTGGGAAAAATCGCACATGGGAGCCCTAATCTTAAGCTGCAACTGGGACCCCGAAAAAGCGATGCACCATCGCTGTCTGACCACGAATTACAGAGTGCGAAAAGAATATTATTAAACTACATTATAGCAAACAGCTGAAATACGCTACGAATTTCCTCCCCAATTCGCAACAACAGAGTGCGTAGTTAAAGACACCAATTTAAATTTAAAAAAAAAAGTAGTACCCAAAGGAATAAGGCACATGACGGAAATGGGCCCCACCCTTCATAACAATCGTTGATCGCCACAAACTTCCGTGTCACACAGTACTGAGTTTAGCAGTGTCAGGATATTTTTTAAGGAAGAATGGGTGGCGTATTTATCTCTTTCCCCTTGCAACAGGGTGCGTCGTCATTTCATTTCCCTCACCTGCACCCACTCGAACGCTTGTGTGTCAACTGAAGCATTCATCAGTCGAACGGCACGTGCCCGGTGTGTACCAAACTGTAACGGCTTATCATAGGGTGCTCGTTAAAGTTATTTCCATAGTTTTAATCTATAACTGAAACTTTGAAATGTATGCTGATAGCAGCGATAAATTGCAACATTGCGTGTTATGTGCCCTTTTACACAATACAAACAGCGCTCTAGATTAGATCTCAAATTTTTAACGTTTGCATTCCTGAATATTTCCAGTTTTGTAAATTCTAGCAACACAATTCTCATTTCCGTCCGTTATGTTTTACAGGGCTTTATCAGCCCTTTCAAGTCTAGTGGTTAGTAAACTGTATATGTTGCCAGATTTATGGAGTCGGGATAGCGTAGTTGGTATAGTGATTCGCTACGGGCTAGACAGTCTGGGGATCGAGTTCCTGTGGTGGCGAGATTTTCCGCACCTCTCCAGATCAGCCCTGGGGCCCACCCTGTGCAACAGGCACCGGGTGTTTATCCTGGAGGTAAAACGGCCGGGGCGTGGCGTTGACCACCCAACCCCATCAGGCGCCGAGGTTAAAGAATAAACAGACCTATATCTGTACTCTCCCTCTGGGTATTCTTGACAGGTTATACGATGAACTTTACTTTAAATGTTACTTTCAGGTTTAAAATTAAAATGCCTGAATTTCACCCGGACACTGTACTAATGGGTAACCATCTACTTTCAAATAGATAACCATTATTTCCATGCACAGTATTAACCAAACTGTTCTTCAATTGCAAGAAACTTGTGTTGTTTGTGAGATACGGACTGAATCTTTACATATAATGTAGATAAAAAAAAATGATGCCATTCAGAATACCACACTAACACTAGTAACTAACACACTTATTGTGTCTTTATAATGCAGATTTATATTGAAAACTGACTGTTACTCATATACTAAAGGAAACCGATTGATTTAGTAAACACGAAACTCTACCACCACATTCACACAAACCCGTAACTTGACTCTATCCGAATCCAGCTGAAACCATTTTTTTTTGACAGGGGCCATCCCGTTGTGTAGTAACAGATTTTTATAATGTATTATAGACCGTCAATACACAGCAATATATCTGTACAGTGATATATATAGTCAGGTCACATTACGGCAACATGTTTCGATCGTAAACGGTCATCTTCGGGCCAATGGAGAACAATTTTAAGGTACAATAAAGTGAGCTCTCAATGGGATTCCATTTCGTTTACAGTAAAAGTTAAAATAACGTAAGACGAAATTCTTATTTATATCTAAAACTAGATATAAATAATAATCTCTTCATACTTCATTTTAAATTTTACTGTAAACGAAAAGGGATCCCATTGAGTGCTCACTTCATTGTACCTTAAAATTGTTCTCCATTGGCCTGAAGACGACCGTTTACGGTCGAAACATTTTGCCGTAATGTGACCTGACTATATATATTATATCACTGTACTGATATATTGTTGTGTATTGATGGTATATAATACATTATACAGCTGAAACCAATTCACAAATTCACACCTCATTTCTTCATAGCAGTCTGTTTTAATGCTAGTACCTCGTCAATCACTCTCTCACAAATGGCTTCCTCTACGGATAATTTCTTCTTTCTTTCTTAGTCTGACTTCTTCTAGTTACGCACTCTCGGTGTAGAGGGTTACTGTTGCGCCTGATCACACCCAAATACAGTCGCGCAAGCACACACACTCTGTACGACTCCTCTGGGCGAAGGATCGGCCCGTCGCAGAGACCTCTACCGGACAACAACACAACATTCTCGACAGACTTACAGCCACGCGTCCAGCGGAATCCGAAACCGCAATTTCAGCAAACGAGGGTCGCAAGCCTACGACTTAGACGGCGCGGCCACTGGGATCAGCTGTACTGAGACTTTCCGACCAAAATGTTGTACAAGTTTGCTATTCCTCCAGGCGAACTACACTCTCGCTCAATCATCTGATCATTCCAGATTGGGTAACGGGAAGTGAAACAATGCAATTCCCGCATACACCATATTTATTGTGACAAATATGAACGTATTGATTTAATATTTATCGTGTAGCTTCACTCCAATTAGAAATACGGTGATATCAAATGTAACAGAGTATAAGTTTGATTATCAGCAGAGTTTCGGAGGAATCTGCTGTCTCCATCTTCAGGGCAGAAGAAGGAATTTGGACGAGTATTCCTTATAGACAATATCGGCCCTGTTGGTTCATTGTGTACGGCAGTGTTACTGTGTGGTTCGGAGATAAAAACAATTACGTCATGTTGTGAAATTAATAAATTATACGTACATGCCACACACACACACACACACACACACACACACAATGTTGGTGCGACAAAATCAAGTAGACATTCCTAGGGTAAGCTGGGGTGCTTGTAGCACGAGTGGTGTTAATTTAAAATTAATACATTAGTTTAGAAGGAATATTTCACCTTATACCTAGCCCGTCGCGATGCTGCATGTTGACGCACAGTGACGCACGGAAATGGATCACGTATTTGTTCTACACGAACATTTCTATCAAGCCCTCTTCGTCGAAGCGCGCACAGACACTAGTCGTGCTGATGGGCGACGGGATTCGAGTGTCAGTCGGGAAACACTACGGAAGTTTCATCGGCTTTCCTTATTTCGCATGGTATCAAAGAATTAAACAGTTTAGGACTGTTTTTCAGTCATGCAGAAATACTGAAAATAATGGTTAGAAAAAATTTACAATTTCCAGTACTGTTTATCGTACTCTCCATACGACATTTTTCATATTCAGTCCGTTATTTAACGACGCTGTCAGTTGCTATGATTGTATAATGTCGATGATAGAGGAACAAATGAGTATGAAGCATTGGTGAAATAATGAAGACAAGGGACGACCGAATTACTCGGAGAAAAACATGTCCCAGAACGAAGCTGTCCATTATTAGAGCCAACCCTTCACGTACGGCTCCGTCTCAACATCTACAACAAGCACAAAGCTTAAGCACTCCTTGTTCGTTACGAGAACGTGATTGTGTAGAGCCACTAACCAAAATAATATGTTGAACTTGTAGCATACCATAAAGGCACAGTGGGTTTTAGAAGTATAGCTCTACTCTTTCTTTAACCTTGGTGGTAGACTGACAGGGGAGAGGTTGGTCAACGCCATGCCCCAGCAGTTTTATACCTGGGAACGTCCCGGTAACCACTGCACAGGAGGCTGGGGCTGCCCCAGCGCTGGTGTGGACGGATGCGAGAAACCTCGCCCCCACGGAATTCAATCCCCGGACCTTCCAGCCCGTTGCGATTCACTATACTGACTGAGGTATCCCGACCAACCAAAATGATGTAGTCTGCATCTTGACATACGGGTAGGGAAGAAGTCAGCTGTTGCGTCGCCTCAGACAACCGCAGCGTGCCTACACGGACATTTGAAATACACAAACGTGCATATACCAACATTCTTGGTGTAGTCGCCTTTTATCATACGGGAGGTCTGTAGGTAGGTAGGTGTAAGGATACTATTGATATAGCTCTAAGAAAAGAGTGCGTCATGAATTGGGATCGAGTTGGTTGAGGATATTTGTAAGGTAGGTCAGGTATGCAGCACGAACGTGACAAGTAAAATTATACGCAATATAGGCCTACTAAATGTAAAGCGTAATAGAAAGAGACACGTTAAAGCAAAAACAACTCTTCGTTTCTTATCGCTCCTATTTGCAGGTGTTCAGTCTGTCGGCTGCATAGCGCGTTCAAACAGTACGAAACTTGCACTGCTGCTTCTTGTTGGTTTTAGAATGCATGTAATGTTATTTGAATTAGTGTCATGCGCCCTACTGCTAGAAAAATATTAAATGATCACATGGTGAGAAGTAAAGAGGGTCTGTCTGTCCGTCAATTTGTATCATATCCCTAACAAATTAACGCCTAAGTGATATCATTAAACATGCATGAAGTAGAGATGATTATGTTCCGAGAGTGAACAAATTAAATTCTGGATTATGTAACTCTGATGTAATTCGAATACCTGACACTCTGACGGGTATTAGGCGCTTTACCTCAGGCCCTTCAATGTTACAGTAACGTCCCCACATCCTTTCTTAAATTTTCAGTCAAAAATTTCTTCGGCAGAAATACATATTCAAACTCGAAATGAGTAGAGTGCAGTCGACTTACTTTTGCCCCCTCTCCTTTCTTCCCATTCCTGTCCCCACCGACCCTCGCGGGGTCCTGTGCCTTGATTCTTATGCCTCTCCTATAACAGTAAGTTACACTGTGTTGGATTTAAGGTCCTTGGCTCTCCGGCCAGATCCCAAAACTGCTGGAGGACAACCCACTCTCAGCGATCTAGGACTACAGGCCTAAGTAAGGAAATCGTTATCCTAATAAACTTTCGAAGTACAGCGGTCATGATCTCTTCAAAATATTGAGCTACTTCATGATCAATAGAAGAGAGAAGAAGCAAACCTGAAAGGTAAATTTACGACTTCCTTGTGGAAGTAACAGAATATCATGCGATAACTTCAAACTTCCGTGAAGTAATTTCCGCAACAATTGCACGGAAAATGACACGTGTTGATATGGACTTCGGCGCGACAGCGTCCAGGAACCTCGCCTCACCAGCCCGACACAGACCACTATGTCACACACGCTTGGCTTGGTTTGGCTTGGCTTCCTTGTGTTCATGGTATGGGACTTATGCTGCAAATACCACCAGTCAGTTCAATATTAACATTGAAACGCTCTGAAGCTTAGGATAAGTTGTTACATTGTATGTGTGGAATTTAACATGTCGTTTTGAAGAGCTGCTTTACATAAATTGAAAAGCCACTTTTTTCTGTCTACACGAAGGACACTCGTAGCCCGTTCAAGATCACCAGCAAATTTTTAATTGGGGCTACTCAATATTCTCTTTCCTTTCAGTTTAATTTTCACGTTGTGTGCAGCATTTTTCCGTGGGGAATCTGCATCTGTCACCACGGCATGGCGCATCGTCACATGCAGACTGAGGGGACGACCACGAGATATGACGTGTAACTGCAAGTGTGTTAAAAAAAAGCAGTGGCGTGCAGCCGAAAAGGGGTGGTCATCCAGTTTCGAGAAGAGAAAAATAAATACACATAAGTTTATTCAATGTATTGACGGACTAAAACACTTAATAAAACACAATACAACACAATTCACGATAAACATCGCCCCTACATGTTTCGACAACGGAATGCCATCTTCAGGGATTCTACGAACACAAAGGATCACAAATCCAACGCTCCACTTCGGGTATTAATCACCCTAACTGTCTACTCTATGTATTTCAGGGTTTTAACATTTTAATATTTTTAAGATGCCAGAGCAATTAAACCTGAAGTGGAGTGTTGGACTTGTGATTCTTCGTGTTCGCGGTATCCCTGAAAATGGTACTCCAGTGTCGAAACATGTAGTTGTGATACTTATCGTAAATTACGTTACGCTGTATATTATTAAGTTAATTGTTGGCCAATATATTGAATAAATGAAAATGCACGGTATGAGTAAAACAAAAAGTACGCAAAATGTTAGTCTAAAAACACCGAAGGGAAGCCCGCTTGTGAGGTGTACGTTAAATGGAAATGGAGGTCAGAATATAGAATGTGAAGTAGAATGGATTCAGCTGGCTCAAAATAAGGTCCAGCGAGATATCTTAAGAATATATTAATAAACTCTGGGTTTCTAAACGCGGCGATTTACTCTTTTAGCAGCGCATTATGCACTCCCCCAGTAACGCTTTACACTGTGCTGTTAATTGCCATCACCAACCTAAGACTAATTTTGAATCATCCAGCGCAGTCAACTGACAATTAAACCGGTTCCTTACTGGATACGCAAATCCTTTAATGTATATGCATGCCGATGTAATTCATAGCCCCTCTGAGTAGTGCCTCGTAACGCCTGTACCAAGTACCAGCAGCTGTATTGAATTGAACATCCTGGGCCAATTCTGTGTAATTTTCACAATTAAACTGCATCGTAAATACAGAGAAGAGGGGCTTAATGTCCCTTCTGCTTCATTAAGTAACGTAAATACGTTACTGCAACCTTTGAAATTGCTATACGCCACCAGATATAGGCCACCCAGCCTTCCTTTATCACAACTGTAGGGGTTTGTTGGTCTAATGTTTGGCAACAGATGGTCCAACTCCCACATGAGAGTCGTGTAGCTGACAGTTGAGGGTAGAGGGAGGCCCTGCAACCCCCCCGCCCCATCCCCCTGCGCGCCATTCACTCACTTTACATTTTTCTCTTTCTCCCTTCGTAATCCGTCTCCTGCAGCAGGGCTGTCAAATACAATATGGCCAAGAGCATACAACAAACATTTGGACATTCGAGATTCTAGGCATGATTTTGCATCTGATATTTTTATAGACCTGGGCTTTCAGCTACGTAGCTTCCACTGGCACGTTGTCTTCACAGCAAATATGGCCATCGACTGATAATCAATGCCATTTATTACGCGGATTTTCACATTTTCATATTCCGATTGGATCTCGGTTACCTTGAGGGCTGGCCGCAACTTTCTTCAGTCTCCTACCCAGACGCCGGACACTATGTCAAATTAAATCTCTTCCAATTCATTGTACTTCCTTTCCAATTAAGTAATCAATTATCATCCCTTAATTTTATGATAAATAACTGGTAAAAGTTCCTTTAAAGTTTCAGCGAGACATTTTGACAACTCCAGTCCCTAGCTACGATTTACAAAGATAACCCTTAAACTGTTAAGTTCGTATATCTTGGGGCTACGAGAAGAACTCAAGAAACCCAACAAAATTTTTTAGAGAAATGAATATAAAATTTTTATCAGCAATCACTCTTCCCTGGGTAGCAAGAACTAAATAATTAATGGACCTAGATGATTTTTCAGGTCAAGGAGGCGGCAGATACGGAATTCAATAGTTCAAAAATCTCATTGCATTCATTTACGAAAATAATTGTTAATTATTCGGGGAAAACAGAATACTGGTTGTAAGAATTTAACAGAATTTCTTTCTTATAATTTCACTATAACTAATGTAATAAAAATCAATCAGCAAACACTGGGTCTGATGTCTTTCTGTTGTATAAAGCCCTTATCAATAACTCGTTTAGTTCCTGAAAAAAAAACCGCGGTTTGAATTACCAAGGCTTTACAAGAAATCAGAAGTTAGGGGGAGGGAGGCTGTAGTTTAAAAGATCAAATTCGAAGCTACCAGTTTCTCAGTTAACACAAACATACGTAATAAAATTGAACGTAGTACACAGAACTAGCCCAAATAAATGCAGAATCTTCGCAATCTACAAACTAGAGCAGCAGTTTACGATGCAACTACAATCCTACTTTTTGCAAATATGAATCTCGTAGTGCAGAATACACCAATGTTTCATGTTTAACCCTTTAAACACCGAGTTAAATTCCATCTGCCCTTTGCTAGCATTATTCGGAGCTCACCATATTCTCCACGTTAGCAGGTAAAGGGTTAAGGACAAGACTAAACCGAACGTATGTAAAAACCGAAAACCGTAGTTGAAAAGAACAGTATATAAATGGGAAAAGAAACCATTTTAAATCCTCTTCGAGCAAACCCCACTTGGCTGGCAATTGCTTTCAAAACATGCAGACATGCAAGAAATGGTTACTGGGAAGTCTCATGGACAAGTCTACGTCTGCCTCTTCCCGATCTAATCACGACAGTTTTTCACAACTTTAGAGAATTTCCACCTTAACTTCCCATTTATGACTACTACTGACCTATTATATTGACGACAAATTTTCAGTCTCGAGATGGTTTATCTTTTTGTTTTCGGTATGGGTGTGATTTCACATTCTTCCAGTTACGTTTCAGTTAGATTTTACATATGGTCTTTTGTTATCATAAGCTTTCATCTGTCTAAGAGAAAATGACAACAGAACGTGGGTGTTTGGGAACAAATTATAGGGAAGGCGTGGAGAAAAGAGAGAGAGAAAGAGGAACCGGAGGTGTAAGAAATTGCTTTGGCGGGAGGGGGGAGGGACTATGTGGGGAACTTGGTAAGATATAGGGGTACACAACATAAAATGGTTATAGTGAAATTAAATCGAGAAGAGTGAAACTGGTGCGATATACAGCAGGCGTTAGTGAAATGAGAAAAATACACAGTCGCGTGCCCTAACTTGCTCGATAATACAAACAGGAAATCGAAACTAAAACAAATGAAGATGAAAGCCAGTACTGTAGGAACGAGATTTCTGAACACGACGTTACTTGTAACATTATAAAAGTTATCAAAATCAAGCTGTCAAAACGAGATCTGCTGTTTGTGTCACTCCTCCCGGTGCTCTTTAAGTTCCTCAACGTCCGTCCGTCCGTTGTTTATTTCTAGAGTTGGACAGCTCCTTGTCTTTAATTTGGGGAACCCTCTGTAAATTATCGAAGTGGAAAATCCGTAACTTTCTGTACTCTAGATCCCTAGTAACTGCAGAACTGCTCTTCACTTTTGTCCAGAAGTTTCTCTTCTAGCATATATATATATATATATATATATATATGATTTTTTTTCAGCAGCTATGATTTTATGCTCGTTGATAAGCAGAAACACTTTGACAGCTAAAATGTCATGGATTCCAATATTTGTATGTCAGCTGAACTTGTGATTATTGCAATGCAGAATTTTGACTTGTAAATTTCATTTCGTATTCGTGTTTCCGTGCATCATAATTCTACTTTGAAGAAATCCAACGAGATGCAACAGTATGCAGATATTTATTTACAGCTAAATTACTCTACATGTTTTGGGCGTCCATCGCGCCCATCATCAGGAGTACATAAAACTGCAGTTGCAGCCTCTGGTACAGATCATACTACCTAGGGAGCAAGCTTTAGCAGTAAATAAATACCTGCATACTGTTGCATCTCGTTGGATTTCTTCAACGTTGTAAATTTCAGTAACGTTGCCTGTTTTATAATTTTATAAGGGACATCTTGCTGTGTTACATATTCTTATGTAGGTGTATTGCCTTTAATTACACTTGATAAAGTACAGGTCAGCACATTGCAGGTACTTATTGCACTTCAGGATCATCGCGATTTTGTTCGCAAGTGGAGATCGCTATATAAGTACTACTGCCTGTAATTTGCCTGTTACAACTGTCGTTTCGTGTTACTAAGTTACATAATTAAATAAATTAAATCAGAAATAAAATGTTTTACTTTTCTCGTCGCCGGTCCCTGTGGCCGCGCGGTCTAAGGCGTAGGTCTACGGCCGCTCGGCTGCTGAGATTGTGGGTTCGAATCCCAACAGATGAATGGATGTCTGTCTGTTGTGAGTATTGTGTGTTGTCAGGTAGAGGTCTCTGCGACCCACCGATCACGCGTCCAGAGGAGTCCTACTGACTGTGATGCGTCATTGTGTGTGATCTAGAAACCTCAAGAATGTGGAGGCCATGGTCCGCGTTGGGCCGCAGCGCCACGGAGGGGGGGGGGGCTCTTTTCTCGTCGGCAGAGTTCCCAGACCTGCTATGGTGTACACCCAGCCTCATATCCAG
>Ga0123354_10020351_pt1 | contig 10436 bp, 8 predicted proteins | sample TergutLab28metaG_2_FD_97872 | JGI IMG/M metagenome (GOLD analysis project Ga0123354, IMG submission 97872) | Labiotermes labralis P4 segment gut microbial communities from Petit-Saut dam, French Guiana - Lab288 P4 | ecosystem: Host-associated > Arthropoda: Insects > Digestive system > Gut ...
CAGAGATTAACGGCTGTGGGGACCTGTTGCGCTGACCACGTGACACCCCTCTATCCGCAAAATTTGGCACTAACTTCGCCGACCGGCGGCGGCCGCTCTGTCGGTATAGTTCGCGTGCGGACTAAGGCCACGGAGTTTGTTAGTTTGTTTGTAGCTACTAATACAAGTGAATTGATCAAATTCTATATACGTTTTCATATGCCCAACAATGAAAGAAATCCTGACATCATTATTTCGTAACACTGCATGTTATGAGCAGTGTATCATTTTCCTTTTCAAAACAATGGTAATTGAAAGAGAAGGAGTGCGATTGCCAAACGTGTGTTTCTGCTCTGGGATATGCTAATTCTCAAGAGTTCGAGTTTTAACACAGCCATCTCTAGGACTAGAACCGCGAGGAAAAACGCTTAGAAATGATGTTAACAAAATACATCACTGATACTGTTACCACTGACTTAGTGTCAGTGACTAAACCGGCTATATAAAACAAAAATATTTTTTCCGTCGAACACAGCCAATAACGTTCTTTATTGTAACTTAGTTACATATTTCGGTCGAAAACCACCTTGGGCTGTTTACTCTATGGGAATATTCCTGCGTTAAGTCATTACCACTCTTTGTGTGACTCTATAGGATGGTAAAAAATATTAAACGAACCGCATAGCGCGTGGAATGGTTAACTCGACGATACACTTGGAAATCGATTTTAACAAATAGTAGGTTTTAACTTTAATGTTTGGTTAACATATCCACATATTTAATTAATTTAATTATTACTTTAAAGATTCACCACATGTGTGTGTCCATAGACGGTTATGTAGGATAATCCCATTACTCATTCTTTCCTTTATTTACATTTTTTACCCATTTATAAACTGCGACATTTTAATATCTTATTATTTCTTGATGTAAATATAATTCATTCATGTTTGAGTAGTATTGTACAGGGGAGACCCCTTCCTTAGTTGTATCAATTTAACCTTTTATATTTTTGTAATATCGTCTGATGATGTGCGAGCTTATCGGCCGAAACATCTCGCATATATGAGAAATAAATTAATGTTAGAAAATTTAAGCTGTTTTATTGGTATGATAACTATAGAACACGTTGATTTCTGCATTATATTTTACTCTGAAATTTTGTATTTTTAGGCTGATTATGGTCGTTATCGACCGAAACATGTAGCTATGATAAATAAAGAAAATAAATCGTTGTGTTCAATGGAAAATATTTTGTTTTGTACATTTTATAGGCAGAACCCGATGTCCTCCATTAACTGACTAAACCGCTTCTTAGGTTTTTATAAAATTTGGTACAGGGGGCCTTTAGGAAAAGTTGTTGAGCATGCTTGAGTTTCGTGAAAATCGGCTCAGTGACATTCCTAGTATACGTAAGGAATTTCTACCAGTACTTTTCACGCTTCTTTCCTGATATGGATGGAATCTGGTACAGGAGAAATGCGTGTTTCGTGAAAATTAGTGCAGTGAAAGACATACTCTACTTCAAGGCGTGAATTAAATTCTGTCCATGTTTTCCACATTTTTCATCGAATCTGAAACAAAAAGTTTTCAGATGTTCAGGAAAAATTTGTTGAGTGTCGTTGAGTTTGTACATGAAATTACATTATACTAGTACCGTGAAACCGCATGACATTTTGAAAGTACTGAATGCATTGGTAAAGTCTGTGCACTGTGCCATGGGGTACAGCACATGCAGTCTTGTTTCGTTTAGTTTGGTGTACCTTTGTTTTTTAGTTTCAACAGAGGATTGGCAACAGCTGCTGGCAGTGTGAAAACACTCGAATATTCCGACAATTATATAGTGTGTGGCATTAACCATAATAAAAATCGAAAAACTGCCTGTCGCCATCTGTGCTATGAAATATCGACTTAAAAAGTGAGAAGTTGACCAATCTGTTTTCCACCGTTCCCAAACTAGAGCGTGTTGCTTATCTGTGCATTTTTAGACTTTGGTCACTCTGAACACTGCTCGGAGACATTTGCAGCTAGTGCAGATGATTTTGTTATTCAAATAGTTTGGGCGATATCTGGATTTTGTTGTTCTTAAAACTAAACTTACCGTTACTATTTTGTTGTTAGAGTGTTTATAGAGCAATACTTAATTGCCTGAAATCTGAGCAGGGCATTACCGTAAGTCATGGAAGAATTACAGTACTTGCCGTGGTACTAACTACTCTAAAAACCAGTGTGATTGTCGAGCTGTAGTTGTCTGCCTTGAAGAAGGTCGATACGTCACTGATGATGCACACAGAATGAGAAAACAATAACGACGTTGTCATTGATGACAGTTGAGAAGAAAATCTTCAAACAGCCCGAATGGCGTGAGTCCGTTTCGCTGAAAACATTGGTCACATGGAATGCAGTCCAAGACCTAATGGAAAGAACAAGTAAGCTTAGTATCGCTATCAATGTTCTCTTAGTTTTTATGTTCCTCTTTCCTTCCAATTTTTGGCGTTATTCTTTGCTAAAATGTGTATAGTTGTCTTACAGGATGAGTATGCTCAATTGTTGTATGGTCCCGGTGGGGAACGTATCGTGGATGCTTTCCAGAAGGGACGGAGCTCGAACTTGACAGACGGGGAATTGGGCAAGCTGCACATGCTCGCAATAATACCCACGTCAAGTGTACTGGAATTGTTGTGCATAAACAGTGAATAATGCTTTTACAAACGAACTGTATGGAGTTCTACTTACGTGATTGTGGGTCTCTTCTTTACCACACTCACTGACCTTCCAGATTCATTCGAAGCTGCTGGTCACCGTTGGTATGTCTATTGTACAGTTAAGAATGTGTGAAACTGTACATCTTTACATTATCGTGACATATGGGTACATGGATAACATCACTCGTCATTTAATGTTGCTGTCAGTTGCTACGATTATGCACAGTTGAATGACAGAATGATTGGTGAATACTGGATTGAAAAGGAAGTGGATGGAAGTACTAATGGCCTAATTTAAGGTATTTTGCTGGAACTTGCAGTGGAAACTGAGGGAAGCCATGAGAAATGACAGGCTTGTTAACTGGTCTTCAGGCTGACATCTAATCCCAGGAACCTCCCTAATACATAGCATGAGCATTGTTGAATGAATAACAGCTTTTTTCTTTTCCTCACAAAAGAGAAGGTTGTGCAGCAGTAAGGTACCTTTCTTTTTGTAGGGAATTGCTCTAGGAATGGCATAGAAAAAAGACACATTAAGAAACCCAATAGAGCAGGTTCCTTTAGAAGCTTAGAGATATTTAATTTACCAAGAAATTCTCCACATGTTGTTAAATTCAAAATTTACTACTGTGTTGAAAAGAGCCTACCACTTGTCCCTGTTTTGAGCCATGTTAGTCCAGTTCATTCCATCCTATCTCATCTATGCCTGCTTACTTCTTCCTAGTAGTCTCTTTCCTTGACGTTACTCCACCATAACTGTGTCTTTCCCACTTTCCTCCATATGTGCCGCATGCACTACCAGTTTCATGCTACATGAGTTGATCACGTGAAAAATATTTAGTGAGCAGTACCAAACGTGAAGCTCATTATTATGTGGTTTTGTCCAGTCTCTTGTTACTTTCTCCCTCTTACTCCCAGACATCTTTTCCATTAACCTGTTTGTGGACATCCAGAGGCTCTGACAGTCTGAGTTTCATAGCCACATATAGCAGGCAGATTTACTTCTCTGTATTTTTAAACTCTATATTCCTAGGCAACATATGGCAAAACAAAAGATTTTGGGCCAAGTGATAGCAGACATTACGTATATGTAATCTGCCCTTTAATTTCTTCATGCATACAATTTTGATTTCTTAGTGCTGTTCCAAATATTTTAACTTCACACATTTTTTAAATATTTATTATGCATCTTTATGTTGTGTTTTTTCTTGCATTCTATTCATGAGATAGGAACATTTTCATATTCTTTACAAACCATGCAGCTTTACACAACATACAACACTTTTGGCTTCCGAACTGTGTTGCACTGTAACTCTGTATGGTTATTATATATGTCTTTGTGAGTTGTTTTGTGTCATGTTCAGTGATCAGTAAGGTTATCTCACATTGTGATTGTAAGCTGTTCCAATCTGCAGTTACAGTATATTCAGGTGTGTGGGTGTTGCTTGGGTGTGGTCTTCCCGAGTTTTCTGTGTGGGGTTCCTTTATGTTGTGGGTATTTTGTTTCCTATCATGCTGTGTTTGTTTAATTGTATTGTTTGTAGTGCAGTGTAATGCCTAGGAATATATCATGGTGGATGATTAAATTCTTTATGCTATTGTTTTCTGGGTTTGTGTGTGATGTCTTTGGTCCTGCTTTTATTATTTTGCTGTGCTTCTTTGGCCTTGTGTTTTTAACCTTCTTGTGGTTCATTCTGTTCCACTGATGGCTGCATATGTTGTTTTGTTTTTATGTTGTTTTCTTTGTCAGCTGCTAGGTTTAACAATGTGTTGCAGTATTTTGCTTGTTAAGGCCAGCACCCTCAGCAAGCTAAATACTGCTTGTCCCTGAAGATGAAGGCATTGCAGGTTTATTAAACATGGGGAACCATTCACTCAATCACACAGCATCACATCCCAGAAGACATGAGTCCTCAGAGAATATTTCTGATTTGTGATGAATGTAACATTTGTGCATGACATGTGTCCTGTTGCCAACAGTACTCCTGGAAGCCTGTTGCATGCCTTTGTGAGCCAGTCCTGGGTGTTTTTCTCAAGTCAGATTTATGTAAAATGGAAAAACAGAGCACGAGGAAGAAAATGTTCTTGGAAAGACAAAATTATGTAATTTGTCTCATTTCAAAATCATGCATTATGGCAGATTCAGCCTTATAGTTAGTAGTAATAAAGCAGATGTGCAGCATAGATGTACTTACAGATAACTCAGTCATGTTTTACTTCATGGTAGATGTAATAATGCTGTCAGTAGTGAAAACTATATAACACTGATGACAATGAACTGATCAATGAACTGGATATGGTGTGGCAAGAAGTGATAGCCAGTGTGAGGCACTAGCCTGACAGTTGCCAAGAGGGACTGTCACAATAGTCTCCAGGCTGAGATTTGATCCTGGGACTTCTGGAATGTAAAGCAAGGGTACTGTTTGACTACAGAATAATATAGCTGTTTACATTATTATAGCTCAGTCATACACAGTGGTACATAAAAACTGTACCTAAGCCCATGATATATGTGTGTAACACAGTGATGGTGTAATGTGCTCTACTCAAAAATTTTAATAATGGATATAGTAAGTTCCCAAAATAAATTGTGTATAAGTTTATTTTTATGTTCATACCTTGCATATTGATTAATTAATGTTTATTATATACCAACATATGCACAGATAAGTAGTGTAAATTTATATTAAAAATACTCGGGCATGTTTCAGTGTTAATACACCATCTTCAGGGAGTTTACAAGTTGTGTCAGAAAAATTGTGAATTATTCAAATGATAAAATACAATATAGTAGTATGTCATTACAATAAAATCTTGGTAAATGTAGCCGCATATGTAAATCTGCAATTAATAATATAAAAAATAATAAAAAATATAACATTGTACGCAAAATGATGACTTATTATCGATTAATTTGATGGACTTACCCCGGTTAGGTGTGTGTGTGTGGTGCGCTGGTCAGGAGTAAACAGGAATCCGAAGTGGGTATCTAGTTATGTAATGCACCATCTTGTGCCAATTCATATGGGGGTTTGGGTCATTGACCTTCTGTTCTTTGATTAATAAATTTTGTTTTTGGAGGAAGTGTATATAGAATGTATATAGAATGATTTCGAACTTTTTATTTAAACTCCTTTGTTACAGGGTTTTAATAGTTCTATGGTTTCTTCTGTGTTTCCATACTTGTGTTGGTTCTTTAATATGTGTAAGGTGTAAGCTGAAACAGGGTTGTTTGTTTTTATGTATCTTGTATGTTCTTTATGATGATCTACCAGTCTGTCCAACATATGAATTATTGCAGGTGTTGCATTTTAGTTTGTATATCCCACTAGAATTGGTTTTGGATTATTGTATCACTGAGTTGTTTGTATATGGTGTTTGTGGCATGGAAGGCTATGTTCAGGTTGGTATTTTTGAATACATTAGTTATTTTGCATATAAATGGACTGTGATATGTGAATGTGATTCATTTTTTTTTCTTTTGGTGTGTTTGTGTGCTAAATGCATGTTATGTTTTAGTAATTAGTTTATTTATTAGATTATGGATAATATGCAATGGAAATCCATTATTTTTGGCTATTGTAAGTAGGGTGTTCCATTCTTGTTGTTTAGCTTGTTCTGTGATTGGTAGTGTTATCATTCTATTTATATAGAAAATGAAAGCTGTGAGTTTTTGTTCGAATGGATGGTTGGATGTGAAATGTATAGTGACGTCTGTGTAGGTTTTCTATAGATCTTATGTTTAATTTATTAATGTATCTATGAATGGTGAGATCTAAGTACTTTATGTTGTTGTTTTCCTCTTCTGTTATTTTCAATTCCAAATGTTTGTGTATATTATTCATGTGATTCAAGATTAAATTTTTGTTGGTTTTACTTTGATCAAATACGATTAAAATACCATTCACATATAAGTTTGTTATATTCTTTCTGGTCTGCCAGTATAACTCCAGTAAACAAGAATATATGCAGGCTCATTAATTTACCTGGCAACTATTGGTTGCCATTTTCTGTTGACCCATTGGTCATTCAGCTAACCTTACACATGCCCAGCACAGTAGCAGTAGGAAATGGCAAACAATAGTTGTAAGACAAAACAGGGACCCAGCATCACACTACATTCAGATTCATAGAGATTATGATTTGGCCTTGCAGCAGTTCAACAGAGGAGCACATGTCAATTGCAGAAGCTTTAAGGGAGTGAGTTGGGCATGGAGCAATTCAACAGAGGTGCTGTTGTCTGTAGAAGCTTTATGTGAGTGATTTGTTATGTGCAAAGCAATGTGTGAATGATTTAAGCCTGAAACTGGTGGGTGCTAAGAGTGCAACGTTTTCTTGTGATATTCAGGAAACAAAAAAACTGAGATCTGATGTTCTTGAAAATAACTAGCAGGAAGGAACAAAATAATAGCTGGCACTAATAACTAGCAACTATATGCAGTGCTTTTCAGAATACAGTATATTCTTAAAAACAACATCCAGGGTCATGCACACTTTCAAATATACAGTACAGTGGTTTTCATGTGAAATATGTGAGCAAGGTGTGATAACACAAAGATACCAAACTTATACAAGTCATAAATTTAGAATGTTTTCACTTTTGTAATCAATTCTATAATTCACTAAATTTTCATTACAATCACTCTTTCTTCAGTATAAAATTACCAACAACATGCACACTGGAAAGAAAACTAATTTTTTAAAATCACTGTTACCTCATTACATCACTTCAAGTTTGATTTTGGTTTATTCACTCAAAATTCTGTTTCATAGATAGTTGTTTTTGTATTAACACTTTTGTCCTTTCATGCTTTCTTTCCTTCAGACATATTTTAGCACTAATCTGAAACCACCAACGCTGATGTATGCTACATATCCATTCCCACATATATTTGAAAAAGTGAATGCACCTCAAAAACATCAGCTTCTTCCAGTCAACTATGTTTACTGTTCAGCATGCTTAGAGCACTAACAATATGCTATGAAACAAATATGTGGTCATGAGTACCAACGTTGCATCTTGTCTTAAGTATACTTGAGGATGACAATAAGTTTTATTTTTGGTACTATATTATTTGTACTAAGAAATATTCACTGTAAATTACAATAATCCATTACGCTTAATGTCTCACTGTATGTACAAGCAGTACAGGTTAAAGCATTAATGCACAGTGCCTGATAGTGCCATCCACTCTGCAGTAGTGTCTTGCAAGTCCCATTTTAATGTGGCACTGTGCACTGTATAGCGAACAACTGCACATTAAAAGAATCTCCAAGAATAAGATCAGGCATCCCATATTTATGATAGTTCATGAAGCACAAGACTTGGAATTTCTTCTCCAACAGTAGCAATCCCTGGTATAGTTATAACATTGTCTGAATTTATAATCACAATACTAGAAGCCTTCTCTTCCGGTGTGTGTTCATTTTCAAAATGGTGGTCCAGATCTTCTTTCAGCTCATACATTTGGCCACACAATGGACAGTTGTACACAGTCGAACTTTCCCCTTCAGTAAGCAGCACAACAGACTTTGCACGTTTTCCGTGAGTCTTCTCGTGCTTGCTGCAATCCCCCTTCTGTCTGAACGCACGTCCACAAAGACGACAAGCGTAAGGACGCTCATCTGTATGAGTGCGAATGTGTGTGTCCAGTGTGTCACGTCTTCGAAAACCTCTTCCACAGTGCATGCAACGATACGGGCGTTCATCAGAGTGGACAACCTTCAATAAAATTCAACAAATTACCACTCACATTTAGTGTAAAGTACTTATGTGCATCTTAGATATGCTTACAGTGCAGTAAAATATTGACATAACTTCAGACATTTGTTTGCTAAAGTGAGGGGTTTAATTTTAGAGGATTTGAGATGGGTCAATGGTTCCTGACATTTCAAAGGAATGTACTGCCTTCATTGTCAGGGGTCAAGTGGACAGCAAATATCAGGAACCACTCACCCCTTGATGGAGTGTCATATCCCACCAGATCAGAACCCTAAGTTACACAGCTCTGAAAAACTCAAAACTTGCAAAGTAATTTTTTTTGCACATTTTGTTTATGAATGTCTGGGTAATGTAAGTTAAAATGTGACTATACTTTAAAATATCCATTATCAAACAATTAATGAAGAAAAAACAGTATTAACAAGGTGAACTTCATACAAATATGTAACTTCAGTGTACCCCTTGTTGGTTATATTGTTTGATTTAAACTGGACTATGAGGTATTACAAAACTAATGAAGATTTGGACTACAGTTTTCTGGTCATTTCCCCATTAAGACTACTATCCAGTTAATCAAAACATGATTATTGCAGATTAATGGATAGTAAATGATATTTATGTTTGTAATAATATGTTCCAAATAGATAGATCTTTGACATACCTTGTGCTGATTCAGAGTTGCACGACATCGAAATGCCATCTCACACTGATCACACTGATAGGGTTTCTCCCCTGTGTGTATTCTTTCATGTACAATCAATCCAACACGAGACTGGAAAGCTCCGGGACACATACTGCATGTGAAGGGTTTCTCACCTGTGTGTGTCCGCAGATGATACTCGAGGGTATTCTTCTTGCTTAAAACCTGCAATGCACATGTTAGACAACTACATTTCAATCTAAGCCCCATCTCTGGTAAGTATAATGACAGAACTGAATCTCTAAAAGCCAACAAGGTACGCATGTTATGGTGGTAACTAAAAGAGATAAGGTACTGTAGGGAATGAAAATGAAATATTCTAGATATTACCTTCAAATCTTTTGTATGTTTTGATCAGTTAAAGTATTTTTATTTATGTAAACTTTGTTACAGCCTGTCTAACTTTTCAGTCAATCTTCCTGAGGTAGCATTAGAGGCCACTACAAGTTGGACAAAGAACAAAGTTATTATTCCACAATATATGTGTCCTTTCTTGGTGTTCACAGACTCTGCAAGATTTGAGGTTAACAGAGCAGTTTTACTACTGAGCACCCAGATCTTCTGTGATGTGATAATGTGTTGCTGGGGTAGTGACATTCTTCTTGGGATGCTCAACCCATGCAGATGAAGGCACTGTGCTCCTTCAAAATGTCAGACAACTATCCTGGCAACACAGTGTCAAATCCCAGATGTTCAGAACCTTTTACAGATTCACTGGCTAAATGTGTACACAGTGAGACAGGCAGGTACCAATACAACAGCATGATATTGAATTTAAGTTATGGCCCTACTCTTCTATCCGTACTTCTTGACGGATATGGGTAAAATTTACTATAGATCTCCACAGAATGCTGTTCATGAGAGATTTACACATAATACTGTTGAGCACATGAGAATTTTGTCCAAATTTGCACAGGAAGGGCTGTGCTTTTCTTATGAGTATAAATGAACTAACATTTACAGTATGACATTTTGAAAGTAAAGTAAATAAATCCTTGATAAAGTCTTTGTAATGCATAAGGGAATACACCATTAGCAAGTTTCTTGTACTTTTAAACTCTTGATGATGCAAAAATTCCAGCAGCTTCATCATGATATGATATATGATATGATATTTATTTAACCGCAATTGGGTTGACACCCGGTGGCAGCATCACACGACACATTTACAACAAACAATACACACAATACATAGAGAGTACAATTTTGGAAGTGCGGGCCGTGCCCCGTCTTTGCGAGTTATACCCTGACATTTGCCTTACAACTGAGGGAAAAGCACGGAAAAAACCTCAGTTAGGGTAGCACAATACAAGAAAAATGAACAAGCTCA
>Ga0123354_10020352_pt1 | contig 10436 bp, 7 predicted proteins | sample TergutLab28metaG_2_FD_97872 | JGI IMG/M metagenome (GOLD analysis project Ga0123354, IMG submission 97872) | Labiotermes labralis P4 segment gut microbial communities from Petit-Saut dam, French Guiana - Lab288 P4 | ecosystem: Host-associated > Arthropoda: Insects > Digestive system > Gut ...
AGATAACATTCATCGACACGCCAGGCCATGAGGCCTTTACCGCTATGCGTGCCCGTGGCGCCCAGTCGACAGACATCGCTGTGCTGGTTGTGGCAGCCGATGACGGCGTGATGCCACAGACGCTAGAGGCGTTGAACCACGCCCAGGCGGCGGGTGTTGCCATCGTTGTGGCCGTCAACAAGATCGATAAGCCGGCTGCCGACCCGGTCAAGGTGCGCGGCCAGCTGATGGAGTACGGCTTGACACCAGAGGAATACGGCGGCGACACAATGTTCGTCGATGTCTCTGCTGTGACAAGGCAGGGTTTGGATGACCTGCTAGAAGCCATCATCTTGACAGCAGACGCGGCCCTAGACCTTAGGGCCAACCCGGATATGCCTGCTCAGGGCGTCACCATTGAGGCGCACCTTGACCAGGGGCGCGGCCCAGTCACGACCGTGCTAATTCAACGTGGCACGCTGCATCGTGGCGACTCGATTGTCGCCGGCTCGACCTACGGGCGCGTCCGTGCCATGATCAACGATCGCGGCGAGACGGTGGACGAGGCGCCACCGTCGCTGCCGGTGCAAGTCATCGGGCTAGCCAGCGTGCCCGGCGCCGGCGACCACTTCCTTGTGGTCGACGACGACCGTGTAGCCCGCCAGGTGGCCACGACGCGCGAGGCGCGCATGCGCGCCGCCGCGCAGGCCATGGGTGCCCGCCGCAAGACTCTGGACGAGCTGTTCGAGCAGATGACAAAGGGCGAAACCTCGGAGCTGTTGCTGATTCTGAAGGGCGATTCCGCCGGCTCTGTCGAGGCATTGGAGGACGCCCTTGCCAAGATCGACATTGGCGACGAGGTCAGCCTGCGGGTGATCGACCGCGGCGTCGGTGCAATCACCGAGACGAACGTCACGCTGGCAGCTGCTTCCACGCCGCACGCCGTCATTATCGGCTACAACGTGCGTCCCACAGCGCAGGCCGCGCAGGCCGCCGACCGCGAGAACGTGGACCTTCGCTTCTACTCGATCATCTACCAGGCGATCGACGACATCGAAGCAGCGCTCAAGGGCATGCTCAAGCCGATCTACGAGGAGCAAACACTGGGCACCGCCGAAATCCGCGAGATATTCCACTCCTCGAAGTTCGGCAATATCGCCGGTTGCATGGTGCTCACCGGCATCATGCGCCGCAATGCCAGGGCGCGCCTCGTGCGCGATGGCACAGTGCTGGCAGAGACCACCATCGCCTCGCTGCGGCGGGCGAAGGACGACGCCACTGAAGTGCGCGAGGGCTTCGAGTGCGGCATGACGCTGAACAGCGGGCCTGTCATTGAGATCGATGACATCATCGAGGCATTCGAGATGGTCGAGAAGGCGAGGACCTAATGGCTGGCCCATGGATCGAAAAGCTGTCAGACCAGATCAAACAGGTCGTCGCCCTTGTGCTCGAGCGGCGCGTCAAGGATCCCAGGCTCAAGTTCGTCACAATCACTGATGTGCGCGTCACGGGCGACGGGCGTGAGGCCACCATCTTCTATTCCTTGCTGCCCAGCGATGATTCAGATCCTGACACAGCAGCAGTCGGCCTGGATTCGGCCAAGGGCATGGTGCGCACGGCCGTCGGGCGCAAACTCGGCATGAAGTTCGCCCCGACGATCACGTTCGTCCCCGATGCCATTCCTGAGACCAGCCGCGAGATGGAAGAGCTGCTAGACAAGGTGGCGGGCCGCGACGCGGAGCTGGCGGCCGAGCGTGTCGAAGGCGCCTACGCAGGCGATCCGGATCCATATAAGAAACCAGCCGATGACACCGATGAGTAGCCGCGATGGCATCATCGTCGTCGACAAGCCGGGCGGGCTGACGTCCCAGCAAGTCGTAAGCCGCATCAAGCGGGCTCTTGGCATCAAGAAAGTCGGTCATGCCGGCACACTTGACCCGATGGCAACCGGTGTTCTTGTGGTCGGCGTTGGCCGGGCAACAAGACTGCTTGGGTTCATCGCCGGCGCAGACAAGCAGTACACGGCCACCATCCGGCTGGGCCAGGCCACCACCACAGACGACGCCGAGGGTGAGCCCATCGGTGAGATTGTGGACGCCACCGGACTAACCGATGATGCAATCGCGGTGGGTGTGGTGGCGCTGACCGGTGACATTGAACAGACGCCCAGCGCGGTGTCAGCGATCAAAATCGCCGGCAAGAGGGCGTACGCAATGGTGCGGGCGGGGGAGAGCCCGCAGCTTGCCGCCCGCGACGTCACAGTCAGCCGCTTCGAGGTGCTGAGGCGGCATGATGTAGCAACCTTCGTCGACTTGGATGTCATCGTCGACTGCTCCACCGGCACCTACATCCGGGCTCTGGCGCGCGACCTGGGTACCGCGCTTCGAGTGGGTGGTCACCTGACAGCGCTGCGGCGCACGCGCGTTGGCCGGTTCGAAATCGCGGCGGCTGTGCCGATGGATGACGCCACCATCGTTGACGTCATGGATATCAGTGCCGTCGCGCGGGATTGTTTCGCCGGCGTCGATGTCGATAGCGCCTGGGCCGATGATGTGGCCCACGGGCGTCCCCTGCCAATTGTGGTGCAAAACAAGCCAACAGCCGTATTCGGCCCGTCCGGCCAGTTCCTGGCGCTGTATGAACCATGCGACGACCACGCGGTGCCGCTGGCTGTGTTTGTGGACGGGACCAGGATATGAAGGCAGCGCTGGCCATCGGCACTTTCGACGGCGTCCACATGGGGCACCGCGCCGTCATCGAATCGGCTGTCACAGCAGCCGGACCTGGTGGTGTGGTTGTGGCCGTCACATTCTGGCCGCACCCATTGGCCGTGCTCGACCCGGCTGGTGCGCCGCCCCTGCTGCAGGGTTTGGACGCCAGGGAGGACGCCCTGCTTGCGGCTGGTGCCGACGAGATACTGCTGCTGGAGTTCACAGGAGAGCTCGCGGCGATGACACCAACGGTGTTCGTCGAGCAAGTGCTGGTGCCGCTGGCGCCGGTGGCAGTCGCTGTGGGCGATAACTTCACGTTTGGCGCCAAGGGTGCTGGTACGCCGTCGGTGCTTGCCCAACTGGCGGCCGGACGCTTCGAGGTGCTGGCTTGCAAGACGATCTTGGTCGACGAACTTCCTGTCTCGTCGAGTGCCATCCGGGCGCTGGTCCAAGATGGCGCCGTTCAGGAGGCCGCACGCCTGCTCGGGCGCGATTTCGCTGTCCGCGGCGAGGTGGTGCACGGCGACCACAGAGGGCGCAAGTTGGGTTTCCCGACTGCCAACGTGTTACCAGAAGATGATTTGGTGACGCCGGCCGATGGCGTCTACGCCGGCTGGTTGCGACGCCTTGACGACCCGACCGGGCTGATGATGCCATCGGCCGTCAGCGTTGGCGACAACCCGACATTTGGCACATCACGCCGCGTCGAGGCCCATGTGCTGGACGCGGACTTGGACCTGTACGGCGTCCAGGTGGAAATCGGCTTTACCCGGTGGCTGCGAGGTATGGTGACGTTTGCCAGTGTCGACGAGTTGGTGGCGCAAATGCACCGCGACGTCGAGGCGTCGCGCTGACCACATAGGCACGGCACTCGGATTCGTGCCTAGTCAAGGGCCCATGGTAAGGTTGATAGCTGCCGTGAAACGGCCGCGGGTATGTCGGCTTCCCTGGTAAAGACAGGGTTGCGCCGCGCAGCAAGACGAAAGAAGGAGAGCTCCTCGCATGGACGCCACCGAAAAGCAAGCAATCATCACAGAGTACGCCACCCATGACGGGGACACTGGCTCGCCTGATGTACAGATCGCCTTGCTGACCAAGCGCATCGCCCACCTGACAGAACACCTCAAGGCGCACAAGGGCGATCACCATTCGCACCGCGGCTTGATGCTGATGGTCGGGCAGCGGCGCCGGCTGCTCAATTATGTCGCCAAGAACGACGTCGCGCACTACCGTGAGCTGATCGCTAAGCTCGGCCTACGCCGTTGAGCGCGCCCGGTCTGCCACAATAGGACCTATAACCGAATACCACCCACAATCGAGGCAGGCTTAGGCATTTGGTCCTCGGTAGTGGCGATCGGGTGTACACCCCCGGTCGCTTCGATCGAAGACCGAGCGCCCGGCATGTTTGCCTCACGTTCGAGAGGATATCCCCATGGAGGGACCAAACCTGAAATACGCAGAGGCCATCATTGACAACGGCCACTTCGGCAAGCATGTCATGCGATTCGAGACGGGGGTGCTGGCCCAGCAGGCTGACGGCTCCGCGGCCGTCTACCTTGATGGCGACACCATGCTGCTGTCAGCCACAACGGCCCAGAAGCAGCCTCGCGAGGCGATCGACTTCTTCCCCCTGACGGTTGACATCGATGAGAAGATGTACGCCGTTGGTCGCATCCCTGGCAGCTTCTTCCGCCGCGAAGGGCGTCCGTCAGAGGAGGCCATTCTGGCCTGCCGTCTGATCGACCGGCCTTTGCGTCCAGCCTTCGTCAAGGGGTTGCGCAACGAGGTGCAGATCGTCGTCACCGTGTTGGCCCTTAACCCAGATGTCTCATACGACGTGGTGGCCATCAATGCCGCGTCCATGAGCACCCAGATCGCCGGCCTGCCGTTTGCCGGGCCGATCGGCGGCGTCCGCGTCGCATTGATAGACGGCCAGTGGGTCTGCTTCCCGACGTTCGAGCAGGAGTCCGGTGCCACGTTCTCGATGTGCGTGGCCGGGCGTGTGCTGGCCGACGGCGATGTGGCCATCATGATGGTTGAGGCCGAGTCAACAGAGGCAACATGGGAAATCGTCCGCTCCGGCGCCCAGGCACCGACAGAGGAGATCGTCGCCGGCGGGCTCGAAGCAGCCAAGCCGTTCATCAAGGTGCTGTGCGAGGCGCAGTCTGAACTCGCCGCCCAGGTGAACAAGCCGACATACCCATTCCCCGTCTTCCACGAGTACGAGGAAGACCTCGTGGCCGCTCTCGACGAACTGGCCCACGACAAGATGGTCGAGATCATGCAGATCATCGGCAAGCACGAGCGTGAGGACGCCGATCAGGCGTTGCTCGAAGAGGTTGCGGCCCTGGTGATGGCGCGTCCGGAATTTGAGGGACGCGACGCCGAAATACCTGCCGCCTGGAAGGCGATCACCAAGAAGATCGTGCGCCAGCGCGTGCTGATCGACGGCGCCCGCATCGATGGGCGTGGCACCCGCGATATCCGGCCGTTGACCGCAGAGGTCGGCATCGTGCCGCGCGTGCACGGATCGGCCATGTTCCAGCGCGGCGAGACGCAGGTGCTTGGCATCACAACACTGAACATGCTTGACATGGAGCAGAAGCTCGACACATTGAGCCCGATCCATTCCAAGCGCTACATGCACAACTACAACATGCCGCCGTTCTCCACCGGCGAGACGGGCCGCATCGGCAGCCCGAAGCGCCGCGAGGTTGGCCATGGCCGCCTGGCAGAGCGGGCTCTCGTGCCAGTTCTGCCGAACCGCGAGGAATTCCCTTACGCGATCCGGCAGGTCAGCGAGGCGATCGGCTCCAATGGCTCGACGTCGATGGCTTCGGTTTGTGCGTCCACAATGGCGATGCTGAACGCCGGCGTGCCGCTCAAGGCGTGTGTCGCCGGCATCGCCATGGGCCTGATGAGCGAGCAGGACGCCACCGGCGCCACCCGCTATGTGGCGCTGACTGACATCCTTGGAGCTGAGGACGCCCTTGGCGACATGGACTTCAAGGTTGCCGGCACGCGTGATTTCGTGACGGCCCTACAGCTTGATACCAAGCTCGACGGCATCCCGTCCGAGGTGCTGGCAGGCGCCCTTAGCCAGGCCCGCGAGGCCCGCCAGACCATCCTCGACGTGATGGAAGAGGCAATTGCGACCCCCGATGAGATGAGCCCGTTCGCACCGCGCATCATCACAGTGCATATCCCGGTCGATAAGATCGGCGAGATCATCGGCCCCAAGGGCAAGGTGATCAACCAGATGCAGGAAGATAGCGGCGCCTCGATCTCGGTTGAGGAGGATGGCACGATTTACATCGGCGCCACCACCGGCGAGGCGGCAGAAGCCGCCCGGGCGATGATCAACGCGATAGCCAATCCGACGATGCCGGAGAAGGGCGAACGGTACCTCGGCACTGTGGTCAAGCTGGCTGCTTTCGGCGCATTCGTTTCGCTGTTGCCCGGCAAGGATGGCCTGCTGCACATCTCCAAGTTGCGCGACCTCAACGGCGGGCACCGGGTTGAGAACGTCGAAGACGTGCTAACTGTCGGCCAGAAGATCATGGTCGAGATCAGCGAGATTGACGACCGGGGTAAGCTGAGCCTGATTCCGATCATTGAGAAGGCCGATGAGTGAGCGAGCAAGAAGCCATTGGTGCAAAGACGCCGGGTGAAATTCCCGTCGACGAATCGCCAGAGGCCAGGCACGGCTGGGTTGGCCCGCAGTTCCAGCCAACCCATCCGCTTGCCATGGCACCGGAAGCGGCACCCCAGCATTCCGTCGATGGCTTCATCCGCGAGTTCCTCCACGAGCTGAACACAGGCCAGGGCGTCGAACTGTCGCGCTCGACCGTCAACGACCAATACCTGGCGCTGGCGCGCACCGTGCGGCACTATCTGATGGAGCGCTGGCTTGATACCTTGCGCCGCGTGCGCCAGCAGAAGGCCAAGGCGGTGGCTTATCTTTCCGCCGAGTATTTGCTAGGACGCCAGTTGGGCAATGCCTTGCTGGCGACCGATCTGGAGAAGATCGCCGCCGAGGCGCTGGCCGGTTGTGGGCTAGACCTGGAGACGCTACGCTCGCAGGAGGTGGAGCCGGGGCTGGGCAACGGTGGCCTGGGCAGGCTGGCGGCTTGCTTCATCGACTCGCTTGCCACCATGAGCATCCCGTGCATTGGCTATGGCATCCGATATGAATACGGTATCTTTCGACAAACATTCGTTGACGGATATCAGGTAGAACAACCGGACACCTGGCTGGCTCTGGGATCGCCTTGGGAGTTCCCACACCCAGAGGCGGCTGTAACGGTCAACTTCGGTGGGACAACTGAGCGTTACACCGATGACGACGGTGTCGAGCGCAGCCGCTGGTTGCCCAGCTGGAACGTCATCGGAGTGCCGTACAACTACATGGTTCCTGGCTACCAGAATGGCCGCGTCAACACGCTGCGCCTGTGGAGCGCCCAGGCCACAAAGGCATTTGACCTATCCATCTTCAACGCCGGTGACTACATCGAGGCCGTCCGTGCCCAGACATTCGCCGAGAACATCACGAAGGTGCTCTACCCGGAGGACTCAACTCCCCAGGGCAAGGAACTGCGGCTGCAGCAGCAATACTTCTTCGTCGCATGCTCGCTGCATGACTACATCGATTCGGTGCTCGGGCCTGATGAAGACCTGCACACCTTGCCTGACCGCGTCATCTTCCAGTTGAACGACACGCACCCCGTGATAGCCGTCCCGGAGCTGATGCGCATCCTGGTTGACGAGCGCGGCTGGGATTGGGACGACGCCTGGGACGTCACCAAGCGCTGCTTCGCCTACACATGCCACACTTTGTTGCCCGAGGCTCTTGAGGTCTGGACCACCGATTTGCTTGGACGGCTGTTGCCCCGCCACCTTGAGATCATCTACCGCATCAACGACGAACTGATGAAGCAAGTGCGAGAGCTTCACCCGGACGATCCCGGCATGATGGCAGCGGCGTCCATCATTGACCAGCCGTATCACAATGTGCGCATGGCCTACCTGGCGACGGTGGCGGCCACCAAGGTCAATGGCGTGGCGGAGCTGCACTCCCAGCTGTTGCGCGACAAGGTACTGCCGGAGTTCTCGGCACTGTGGCCGGACAAGTTCACAAACGTCACCAATGGGGTGACGCCCCGGCGGTTCATCCGGCTGGCCAACCCGGCGCTGTCGGATTTGATTACCGACGCTATCGGTGTCGGTTGGCTGACAGACCTGACGAGATTGCAGGGCCTTGAGCCATACGCTGAGGACGCCGACTTCCGCCTGCACTTCGCCCAGATCAAGACTGACAACAAGCACGCACTGGCTGCAATGCTGCGCGCCCGGGACGGCATCGACATTCCAGACGGCCACATGGTGGACGCAATGGTCAAGCGGTTGCACGAGTATAAGCGGCAGTCTCTGAAGCTCTTGCACATCGTGACGCTGTACCAGCAGATCATTTCGGGGGAATTGCCGGCATCGAAGGTACTGCCCCGCACATTCGTCTTCGGAGCCAAGGCCGCGCCAGGCTATCAGATGGCCAAGGAGACGATCCACCTGATCAACTCCGTCGGCAAAGTGATCAACGCCGATACGCGCCTGGAGGGGCGTCTCAAAGTCGCGTTTGCTGCCAACTACAACGTCACCCTGGCCGAGAGGCTGATGCCGGCGGCCGACCTGTCTGAGCAGATATCACTGGCCGGCAAGGAGGCGTCCGGCACGGGCAACATGAAGTTCGCCCTCAACGGCGCGCTCACCATCGGTACCGACGACGGTGCCAACATCGAGATCAGGAAGCTGGTTGGCGACAAGCACTTCTTCCTGTTCGGCATGAGCGAGCCGGAAGTCGACGAGTTGGTGGCCAAGGGCTACAGGCCAAGGGACTATTACGAAAACGATCCCAAGCTGAAGGCTGCTATCGATTTGATATCCTCAGGCGAGTTCTCGGGCGGCGACAAGTCAACGTTCGGGCCGTTCGTCGCCAGCCTTGTGGGCGAAGACCGTTTCATGGCGCTGGCTGACTACCAGTCGTACATGGACGCGCAAGCCCGGGTCGAGGCGGCTTACGCCGATCAGGACTCATGGGTTCACTCAGCTGTGCTTAACGTTGCCCGTTGCGGGTATTTCAGTTCCGACCGGTCGGTGCGTGAGTATCTCGACCGCGTCTGGCACGCCCAGCCGTTGCGCTGATGTAGTGTCTGGCTACCTTCGTCCCGTAGTCCAGTGCGTCTTGATACTTAAGCGGGGGGTATAGTTACACCGCTGACGCCTGTCTGTGTTGCTGGAGGTTGGCAAATAAGCAGAGAGATCGGGGAATCTCGTAATGTCGGATGCAACGCCTTCCGTGATGGAATGTCAGATACTGCTCGCCAGTCGGTCTACATCCTCAGCAGCGCTGAGGGAGATTGCATCGGCATATCCAGAACTATGGGGCCAAGTGGCATCGCATCCTAACGCAGATCATGATCTGCTTTCGTGGCTGGCCGCGCAAAGTGACTTGGCAGTGACAAATGCAGCAGCTAAGCGGATGTCTCTACGCGATGTTACTGCCACTCGTGGGATTCCATCACCACCGCCCGTGCCGGCATATGCTAGGTCACCAGCGAAGAGTCGAAGCTGGCGTTGGCTGGCCGTCGTATTGGTCGTTGTTTTGGTTATGGTAGTCGCTTCGGGCATAGTAACTTGGTTTCTGGCACATCCAAGGCCAAACGATGTTCAAATAATCCAGGTTTCGCTCACGTCAACTCCCACGGCCTCTAAAAGTGTCGATGACGACACAATGCGGGCCACTTTGCAAGCGCTGCTCGATCGGAATAGAAACCTGATTGAGAATGTGTTTGTATTTGATTCTTTGGCATTTGCAAGTGATAATACACAGAAAGATGGCGAATTGATTCCAGTCAGCAGAGAGGACGATGGCAGCTGGTATTACGCCGATACGTCTGAATTTGCATCGTATCAAGCTCTAGTCGACTATGTTGATAGCACATACATTTCATCCACAAGCGAAAACGCTTTGTCCGGCGCATCTCAATTCGGGCCCTTGTACAAAGAAATTAACGGTAGACTGTGCGTCAACGATGCAATCATGCCTAACGGCGTGTTTCTTGAGTCCTGGAGTGGATTTACTTTCACCTATAGCCAAATTGACAATGAGACTATCTATCTCGACATCAGTGTTCCTGACTTGATGAGTCCGATGGATGAAAGTAAGTCTACGGCATCCGAACCAACCCATATCTATGGCTATGCGCTGCTCGGGAACGGCCAATGTCTGCTAAAGAATATGCTGGTTGATAACAAAGTAGACAGGTAATGGAAGCGACTGTCCAGGGTATTTCAGCTGGTTGGCTTGATAACCGGCTCTTCGGGAGTATGTGCGGGTGGTTTGTTGGTTGTCATGACCGGTTGGGGCTGATGGTGGGTGGCTACTTGGTGATGTTGGCACATGGTGGGACAAGCTCGCCTCTTTAAGCGTCGACCAACCAGTTACTGCCATGGACCGGCATCCAGGGATGACTTTGTCCCACATGAGGCTGCTGATGGCCGCCATCACCGGTGATCGGGTTTCTGCGGAGGTGGGCCTGTTCGCGAGATCGGGATTTTAATCATTAAACCGGCGAGAATCGGCAGTTTTTTGATTAAATTCCAGATCTCGCGTGAGACACACTCCTGTCTGCATGCTCCAACTGGCTGATGACAGTCATGGACCGGCTTTGAGGGGCGACTTTGTCCCAT
>Ga0123354_10020355_pt1 | contig 10436 bp, 17 predicted proteins | sample TergutLab28metaG_2_FD_97872 | JGI IMG/M metagenome (GOLD analysis project Ga0123354, IMG submission 97872) | Labiotermes labralis P4 segment gut microbial communities from Petit-Saut dam, French Guiana - Lab288 P4 | ecosystem: Host-associated > Arthropoda: Insects > Digestive system > Gut ...
GCTTTACAACGCTTATTTTCCAAATGTTACAGAACCTTTTTCTCAGTCGGGGTGACAAGATTCGAACTTGCGACCACACGCCCCCCAGACCTCAAGCAAAGCGTCGTATATAGCAGTATATCAACTATGTTCTTGTACAACTTTTTGTCCTTGCAGTTTTTTTGCAGGTAATTGCTCTTTTTGCTCTTTAGTGAACATCTTCCCTCGGCCAGTCAGTAGCCATGTAGATGACACGTCAAAATCCTTTACAATGTAACCAAGCCACTCGACCTGAAACTTACCCCATGAATTGTCTTTGCGCATGCGGTTAAAGTTCCATCTGTTGATGCCATGCTCTCTGGTAAAGGTCTGGATGCCACGTATGCGTTTCATCGAGATTACGGCATCAAGCGCATCCAAGAAACGCTTTATGATAGCTATGCTGTCAGGGCTGTTCATTATTGACTACGTTGTAAAGTAGGTATTCGAGTTCGGCATAGTATTCCTTAAAATCTGCCTGATCTTCGCCTTTCACAAATGCTCTATCCATCGCCACCTTTGTGGTGGTCATTTCGTCTTTCACAGTTTGCTCGTCAAGCGACGATCGGACGGCAAGTTTATAGAAATCGAGGAGTTTATTCAAGTGGCCGTTTAGCATTTTCTTTCTGTATAAGATTGAGTACCTTTTGCTTTCGTTTGATAAATTCAATAATTGTCGGCATTGCTTCAATTGCCCTTTCAATAACGCGGAGCTCGTTGTCATAGTCTTTTCTGCCTCGATATATGACTGAAAGGCGCTTGAATGAGAATGCGGCCGGATAACACCCTGATTCGATGTTCTTTTCGTAAACTTTAATTGCTTCGTCGATTTTACCTTCCTTTTCGAGTTTACTACCCTTTTCACTCAATGATACAGAGTTATTTAGCAGCCTCTCCTCGTTTTCATATTTTTCAAGCTTTTCCTCAAGTTTGTCGATTAACGATTGAGGTACATCGATGCTTTTACGCCCATCCAATGTCGCATCATCCATTCGATCTAACAGGTCGCGAGGTATAATCGCTCCCTTAGTGAACTTTTCGAGATATTTTACGGTAACTACTGTCATATTCAGATTATGACGACTAACTACAGGTCTAACAATTCGCACTCCTCCCAGTAGTCGGGAAGATATAACTCATAATATGCGCACATGGCCTCCGGTTTTTCCTTAAGTTTAACGAGAGTGGTGTAAATTGCATTTCGTATTATAGGATTTAGTTCTGCCATTTGTTGGTCGGACAAATATTTGCAATGAAAATCCACCATTTTATTTCTTACAACAATTGCCATCAATTTTGCAAGATTATTCTCGTCTTTTCTAAGCTCCTTTGAAAGATCATTAATTCCTTTCATCTGTTTAAGCAAGTCCATCATATATTAACAATAGGAGTAATTATTCTGATTTCAAAAGTTTGCGAAGCGATGCTTGCAGTCGATCCGCATAATTAAAAATCTCATCCAACGACTTTATCTCGATTTTCTCTTCACCCCCCTGTTCTGTTGGGAATGAAATATATTTATATCTGTTTAAGAAGAATCTGCATATCCACTTCCACGTCGAGTTGTCTATATTGACGATGAAGTAAGATTTGTTGTCCTTGTAGGTGATCCTCGACACGTCGATTTCTTTGCGCAGAATGCTGCGCACAATGTTGTATGCGTCGATCTCCTCTTGGGTTGTGATGATTTGGCCATCCTCGGACATCGCCACCACGCCCTCTGGTAGTTCGCCGGGCTTTCCATCGGGCTCGGTAGGCTTATCTTTGTTGTCAATGGCATTGTTCAGGCGATCCGTAATAACGTCATTGATATAGCTATTTATGGACTTTTTGACAAATGGCATGTATTGCTCTATCAGTTTGGCAGAATATTTGCCATCGTTGATTTCGCGGACAAAAAAGCGTACAAACTCCTCGGTAGGGGATGCGAACTCACGCTGTACAATCTCTTTTATGGCGAGCAACGTTTGAAGTTCGGCTGCTGTGCTCAGTATGGCCGATTCATTGTAGTATGATTTGTGAAACCTCTTCAATTCATCGATCTGATTATCCTTCAGGCAGGTTATATCGATTTCGAGAAAAGGCTTGGCGTCCATGACGTTCGCACGGACAAGATCGGTAAAGAACCTGTACTGAATTCCATTTGTGAGCAGTGCAAACCTTGCCTTTGAGGCGGTATAGTATTTGAAAAGTTGCTTGTCGTGTTGCTCAAGCTGTTGTCCGCAATGTTTGCATTCGACAAGCAGTATCGGCTTGCCGCCCTGCATTATTGCGTAGTCTATTTTGTCGTCCTTTTTGGTCGGTGCATCGCAGGTGAATTCCGGCACTACTTCGAACGGATCGAACGGATTGTAGCCAAGTGCGGCGATCATCGGCATTATAAAGGCGTTTTTGGTAGCCTCCTCTGTCGTAATGCTACTGCGTTGCTTTGCAACCCTATCGGCGAGTTGCAGAATTTCGTCTTTGAAGTCCATGATTTTGTCAAGTTGTTATGTCAATGCAAAATATAATGCTCCGGCCACAATAATCATAAAGACTATAACACCAGCGCATCCTCCCTTACCCGTTCCCGGTGTAATATTGTTGTCCTTCGCAAATTGATCTACGTGGCGCTTTGATGATGCAAGATCATATCCCGTTCGAGTTTTGAAAAATTGGATTGCAGCAAGCATCCCATTTTGGCGTATTTTTTCGGCAAGTAATTTGTCAAAATCATCAGATACGATACTCCCATTTGTATATGTTGATGTGGCAAAGTGATCGCTGTTAGAATTTCTCCCTGCGACAACGGCTTCACCGGCCTTAAATCTATTGCCACATTTAAGACATGTTATTTGAACGTTCTTACTGCCAATCGTCCCAGCTAATAATCCAATTCCCCCAGTAAGAATCGCCCCTGCAACAGCTTTCTTTCCACTAAATCCCTTTTTCTCAGAGTGCAGTTCTCTTGATCCGCATTTGGGACAGCAGAGATACTCCTCTGCAACAGGTTGCTGTTGGTTGATAGGATTCCCACAGTTTGGGCAAGAAGTGGCTTTGTCGCTCACTTCTTTTCCACATTCTGAACAGTTTATAAGTGCCATAATTTATGTTGTTTAGAGAATTTGTTTATGATAGTCATACACTACAAGTCCATAAATTCCCAGTCCTTGTATCCTTTTGCCCTCATTTCGTCGCACTTCTCTTCGTATTTATGGATTAATTGTCCAGGCCCAATGAGCGGTATTCTTTTGTATTTATTGAAAAATTTCTGCTTTTGCTCATCGGTCAGTTCAACTTTTTTGTCTGGATACGCCACGTTCCAAAACAACTCTGTGAACATTACCGGATTACAACGTACTCTATCGAACACTCTTTCCAAGTCATCCGGCGTCCAGTCGTCTGTATTAACTCCACGAAATTTTTCCTCTTTCATAGCGAATTGCTTATAGTTGATCTCATTTCTTATGTTCAGAAGATTTTCTTTGCGCACCCGAGCACTTGAAACACGTTCTGGATTATTGATACCGGCACATCCTGTTCGTCATATTCTGCTCGATTTGTTGGCACAAATCGCAAAAAGTCCTCGCCTTTCGACGATTTGCGTATAGTCTTTATTGTGCGGTACTCATCAGTAACGATAGCGTAGATCTCTCCATAAAGCAGGTATGTATGCCAATCGTTCACCAGTCTAAGTGCAATCATATCGCCGTGGTTTATCAGCGGCTCCATCGAGTGACCGGTAACGTTCACCCAACTGTCAGCCTTTGCATACTGCGGAAATTTGATGTAGTATGCGGGATTCACGGTTTTATCCGGTTCCACCAAGTCAAAGCCTCCGAGAAAGTCTACGTCGTAATACGGAACTCCGATTCCGTTTTGGTTGATGGTGTATTGACTATGTTCGACAGCAGATCTTACACCTTTTCCCGTAGCCAACCAATCGGCATTTACGTCGAAGTATTTTGCAAGCAGTCCAGCATTTTTAATACTGAGTTTTGCAGTTGAATTATTTAGGATACGACTTAAAGTCGATTGAGACACTCCTGTTTTGGCTGACACCTCATAGGGCGTAACTGACTTTTCCTCAATTAATTCCTTTACTCTTTGACTGGTATTCATCTTCACAAACTCAAGCAGTGAAATCAAAATGAAAAATATTCGACCAAAATACTTGCATAATACTTTTATTATATCTACCTTTACCCCCGTAAACCAATAACACCGCAAAGTTACGGCAAATAGAATGTGTAAAAATAGTAAATATTTACAAGAATTAACCAAAATGAACTGATATGTCAGAATATTCTTTCAACAAAGGCTGGAATGAGCTGAAAGGCAGGGATAGAGCAGCAGCAAAGCGCGACCTGATGGCGGCATTGAACATCACGACAAATGCAGCCTTTTGCGACCGTCGTCGTGGTGATGTCGAGCCTCGTATATCGCAAGTTACTATCATTGAAGATGTCTTCGCTAAGTATGGCGTAGAGGCAAAAGATGTTTGGGGAGATGAATGAGGCGCGATTGACCGACCGAGAGTACCAAATTGCCAGGCTTTATGCCGAGGGGTATGTAGGTAAAGAGATTTCCGATATTATCCATGCCTCGTATAGAACGGTCGTCAATCACACACAGAACATCTACGATAAAACTGGCATCCCCCGATGTACGAACGCAATAGCCTCATGGTGGCTGTGCCATGAATTCAATATCACTTTCGCCCTTGCGCCGGCTGCACGCAAAGTGGGAGCAGCAATAATGCTTGCCCTGTTTATGGCAACGATGACAAGTATAGACGATGATTATATGAGATTCCGACGAGGCCGGATGAGGTCGGAAAGAGAGGAATATGAGTACATAATTGAACTGGAACAAACAGAAGCGTGACCATGACAAAGGTAAGGCACAATGTCAAGAATGTAGATAAGCGATGGCTCACAGTGTCAGAGGCCCAAGCGTACCTCGGCTTCGGCACCCGCAACACACAACAGGAATGGCGTGATAGTGGACAGTTGCCATATTGCTGCATAGGTCGGATGATAGTCTACGACGTATCAGACCTCGACGCTTTTGTCCAGAGGCACAGGATAAATCCTAACACTTAAAATAACAGACCATGAAGAAAGGTAACAGTTGCTGCGCTACAGGCGCACAAATTACGGTTCTCGACCGTAAACCCACTCTGCTCTCTCGTATCTGTGCCAAGTCATCTATGGCGAAGGTCAGGCTGAGACGGATAGCAGACAGACGAGAGTTTCATGCAGAATACAAGGACAGTCGGAAAGAGCGACCGTCTGTAATGCCCCTTACTGACGTTGCTGCAAAGGCAAGCGTTCACGCTCCCAGCGCCCAAGCGTTGGTCAAGCAACATCTCGAAAGCGGAAAGTCCATCACAGTAATCGACTGTTTGCGAATGTTTCATACGACAGAGCTTCGCACCATCATCGCCAGGCTCGGCAAGACGATGACCATCCACGATGAATATGTGACGACAACAGACGGCAAACGCTACAAGCGGTATTTCTGCTAACCTCCCAAAAGCAAACAGCGATGAAGAATATACAGCTTGTATCGCTCGGTATCCACAACTTTAAGGGTATCGAGTCAACAGAAATTTCCCTGTCCCACAGAGTTGAGATCTACGGGAAGAACGGGACTGGCAAGACCACGATCCTCGACGCCTTCCTGTGGTGTCTGTTCGGCAAGGACAGTTCAGGAGCATCCGATTTCAGTGTGAAACGGAAAAATACGGACGGCATAGATGTGCAGCATATCGACGTGGATGTACGTTGTAGTCTGATCGTCGATAATATGCCAAAGTCCTTCCGCAGACGATTGGTTGAAATGTGGACCACTCCACGCGGGGGCAGCGAGCCGGAATTCAAAGGCAACACCGGCGAATATTTTGTGAACGACGTTCCGGTGAGCGCTGGCGACTATGCAAAAGAGGTTTCATCCATCTGCGAGGAAAGCCTTTTCAAACTGCTCACTTCCACTGGAGCATTCAACAAGCTAAAAGATGCTGATCGCAGGAGCGTCCTCTCGAAAATGGCTGACGATATTTCAGACCTCGACCTTGCTGCTGACTTTCCAAGTGTCCTTGAAGCGCTCAAAATCGGTAAAACCATCGGTCAATACCGCGACGAAATCAAGTCGAAAAAACGGCGTATTGTAGACGAAAAAGAGCAATATCCGGCAAGGCTGAAAGAGAACGCAGATATGCGGCCCCAGCCGTTGGACTTCGCCGCCTTACGCGAGGAAGAGGCAAATAATGTCAAGGAGATCGATCGCATAGACAAGCAGCTACAAAAACCAGCAGAGAGCATCCAAGAATCCATTTCGGTCTCCATCAAAGACCTCGATGGTCAGTTGGCCGAGATAGAACAATCGCTCACCAGAGAGCGCAACAGGAAGAAGGATGCTATACAGTCGTCCCTTGACGAAGCAACGACGTTACGAGGCAAATCTGACAGAAACATTACGGAAGCCGAGAACAGGCTCCGCAGCATCGAAGCCGACATAACGTCCCACGATGCCACATTGCAAAAGATAGCCTCAGAGTGGGCGACTGAAAACTCGCGTACCTGCGAAGTGAATGTGGACAGCGCCTGTCCCACCTGCGGCAAGGAGTTTTCGGCTGACGACATCTCCAACAAGAAGAATGAGATTATCCGAAAGTTCAACGAGGATAAACTCAGGCGTCTCGATGAGATCAAGAAGCGCGGTGATTCTGAGAGCGAGTTTATAGCTCAACTCAAGGCAACCAAAGAGAATATCGAGCGCGATTTGTCGGCACACCGCGATGCGCTCTCAGCAGCGGACAACAGTCAAAGGGAGGCCCAAAGGCAAATTAAAGAGCTGCCGGAACTCAAACTTTTACTCGAAGCCAATACCGAGTATGTAAAACTGAGAGGCGAGCGCGATGAACTGAGGTCGAAGCTAAATGCAGTACTTGAGCCGTCAGAGGCAGAAGCAAATCTCAAAATAGAACGTTCGCAACTCGAAGAGAATCTCAACACTATTCGTAGATTCCTTGCAACAGAAGGTGAGATAGAGCGAGCCGACAAACGCCGTGAGGAGTTACTTTCCATGCAAGCCAAACTCGGACAAGATCTCGCTTCTCTCGAAGCGATCGAGCATGAGATATTGCAGTTCTCCATCCGCAAAACAGATCTTATCGAATCAAGCATCTCAAGCAAATTCAAGTTCGTTCGCTTCAAGATGTTCGACTACAACATCACGAACGATGGAGTGAAAGAGGTGTGTGTCTGCACAGTAAACGGCGTTCCGTACCCTGATCTAAATACGGCCATGCAGATCAACGCCGATATCGACATCATAAACTCCCTCTCTGCTCATTACGGTATAACCGCCCCGGTATTTATCGACCACGCCGAGAGCATAAATGAAATCGGAGAGACTGCCGGCCAACGCATAGACCTGTATGCGACAACAACCGACGATACCCTTAGAATAACCCAAAAATAACCCCTTAAAAACGAAGAAGATGCCAGAAGAAAAAGGAAGTGCAGCCTTACAGGTTGTCAACGAAAGTAATGCAATGCTCGTATTCGGTAGTCAGTCGAATTTCGAGAATGCGCAGCGGATGGCAAAGGTGCTCAACAGTAGCACCATTGTCCCGGCGAACTATCAAGGCGAGAAGAATCTTGCCAACTGCATCATCGCCCTTGAGATGTCTAACCGCATCGGGATGTCTCCTCTCATGGTTATGCAGAACCTCTACGTGGTGTATGGCAACCCTGGCTGGAGCAGCAAGTTTCTCATCGCAGCCCTGAACGTGACCGGCCGCTTCACTCCCCTTCGCTACGAATACAAAGGCGAGGAAGGCAAAGATAGCTGGGGTTGCCGGGCTTGGGCCATAGACAAATCAGGCGAAAGGCTCAATGGCGCTTGGGTCACGATCGATATGGCGAAAAAAGAAGGTTGGTATAGCAAGAACGGCAGCAAGTGGCAGACCATTCCTGAACTGATGCTCCAATACCGCTCAGGTGCCTTCTTTGTCCGTGCCTACGCCCCGGAGATTGGTATGGGTCTTCAAACTGTCGAGGAACTGAACGATGCTGGGCCTCATGTCGTAGATGGTAGCTACGTGGACATGACGGCGCAAGTCCGCGAGGAAACAAATCGCAACGGCAACGGTGCCTCCCTCAAAGTAGTTCCAGCGGAAGAACCTCAATCCTCCGAATCTCCTCAGCCAGAACAGCGGACTCAAGCCGCACAACAGGAGCTGCCGGTAGGCGAACAGGAAGCGCCCGGCTGGGCAAAAGAACAGAAGTAGATTATGGAACTGACGATCATAGGCAGCAACTCTCGCGGTAACGCATACGTTTTGCAAAATGCAAACGAGGCGTTGATCATCGAGGCTGGATGCTCAGAGCACAGCATTCTCAAAGCACTCGGTTTCAATACCGCAAAAGTTGCCGCCTGTGTCGTCAGCCATGAACATCTCGACCATGCCAAGTACGTCCATAAGTTGCAGAACTACGGGATCAGATGCTACATGTCGGCAGGCACTGCAAGCAAATGCGATGAGGTAAAGTATTCGCCTGAGCTCATAAAGGCCGGTGAGCAATTCCATGCAGGCCGTTTCTGCATTTTGCCGTTCGACACCCATCACGATGCAGCAGAACCGCTCGGTTTTCTTATCCATCACCCAGAGATCGGCACGATGCTCTTTGCTGTAGATACCTGCTACTTGTCCAACACATTCGACGGTCTGAACAACGTGATGATAGAGTGTAATTACAGTGATGACATCCTTGAGCGCAACATAAAGAGCGGCCTTGTGCACCCCATCGTGCAGAAGCACGTCCTTACCGGCCACATGTCTCTTCAGACCTGCATACAGGCCCTTCAAGCGAATGATCTCAGCGCAGTCAATAACATCATCCTTTTGCACTTGTCAAGTGAAAACAGTGATGCTGTGCGGTTCAAACGAGAGGTCGAACTTGCTACCGGCAAAAACGTACTCGTAGCCAAGAAAGGTATGACGATAAACTTTGGTAAAACCCCGTGGATAAAACATTGATGATGTTATGAGATACGCGCTTCGTAATCAGCACAAAATCAGCGATGCCTACGGGCCTGAAATGCTTAAAAGAATAGTCGTCTCATTGGATGAGTATTTTGGCAAAGAACGCAAAGAGTTGGGTGCTGAAACATGGGAAAGTGATCCTCGATACCCCATTCTCACAATACCGGATGCAGGCCATACTACAAACGACATTTGTTTTTATGTGATTGGCCAACAATACGATGTGGCAAAACTTGCATTCAAAGAATTCATCGGATAAAACAGAATTATGGAAGCTGCAGACATAAAAGCATTACTGAAAGAGTGTAGCGATATGCAGGCTTGGCTCGAAGAGGTTCCGTCCGACGAACCCAAAGAGATGACCGACCGGCTCTCTGTCCTCGGAGTGTATATGGCTCGCTCCGGCAATATGCTTGCAGATGCCAAATACCTGCAAGATAAAGCGCGATCAATGGTGTTTGTCGAGCACGGAAAATCCATTCTCAAGATGCCAGCCACGGTATCGACAAAGTTCATCGACAGTCAGGTCGGCGAAGTAAACTACTTGGTTAACTGGCTCGATAGGATCAACCGTACCTGCGTCCATCAGTCGGACAGTATGCGCACTCTGCTATCGTTTATGAAAGAGCAACTACGCCTGAATAATACAGGATATTGACATGGCAAAGATCAGGACGATAAAGCCGGAATTCTGGGAAGATGAGGATATAGCCAAACTGCCATTCCCTTGCCGCCTGTTCTTTGTCGGAATGTGGAGTTTTGCAGATGATTATGGCGTCATAAAGGCAAGTCCTGTGTTGCTCAAGTCGAAGATATTCCCGTATGACACTATCAGAGTCGATGAGATATCAAAGTGGCTCGATGCGTTAGTAAACGCCCGGATGATTTTACCTATTCAGTTCAAGTCTGAAAGCTATTATGTAATCCGCACGTTTCGTACCCATCAAAAGATTGATAGCCGCTGGGGTAAGCCATTGATTGACGAAGAAACACTTAATCAACTTATTAATGAATGCTCGCGCGAACACGACGAGGCCACGGCGAGGCCACAATGTGGCCACACGTCTGGAAGTGGATATGTAAGTGTAAATGGAGATGTAGGTGGATATGGAAGTGGAATACCCCCACTACCTTCTGACGAAGGTAGTACCCCCGCTCCCCAGGACATAGGTTCGATAAGTCCTCCAAGTGAACGCACACCCCCCGATTCCGGTGCCCCCCCCTCTCAGGAGGATGCAGATTTCAAGGCTTTTCAAGAATGGATACTGAAAAAAGCACCAACGGTCGCCAAAATGAAGGAGCCGTTCACCAAAGAAGAGTATCTGCAACTGCGCAAAGATTTCACGCCGCAGCATGTCAAAGAGATGCTCGTAGCGATGCACAA
>Ga0123354_10020358_pt1 | contig 10436 bp, 6 predicted proteins | sample TergutLab28metaG_2_FD_97872 | JGI IMG/M metagenome (GOLD analysis project Ga0123354, IMG submission 97872) | Labiotermes labralis P4 segment gut microbial communities from Petit-Saut dam, French Guiana - Lab288 P4 | ecosystem: Host-associated > Arthropoda: Insects > Digestive system > Gut ...
TTGTTTTTGTGTTTTTTGGGGGGGGGGGGGGGGGGGGGGGCGGTAGCGTAGTTGGTGTAGCGAATCGATATGGGCTTGACGGGAGGAGAATCGAATCCCGGTAAGGGTGATATTTCCCGCATCCGTCCAGACCACTTCTGGGTCCCACCCAGCCAACTGCAAAATGGGTATTTGGTCTCTTTCCCGGGGATAAAGAGACCGGAGCTTGAATATCTATACCTCTACTCGCCGTCTGCGCCTTAAGTGCCTGTTCGAGGATTTTTTTTTTTTTGCTTTACCTCAAGTGACGACACAAAATTACTAACCTAGTCAATCCGATATTCTTCTGCTTTAAACGTTCATATTTCATACCAAGATGCACTGCAAATTACGTAGGTTTCTTTTCAGTACATGTACTTTCAAACATACGCAACCTTGGTTATCATCCAAAAAGGTCCATAACCTTGAAATGTAAGTCAAATTCAAATCCGATCCTGCAAGAATGAAGGAAAGCGAACAAAGAAGTGATTTTGTACTGATGTTCCTACAATAGGCACTTGGTCGTAACTTACCGACATATTTCCATGGAACATGGTCAAACAACAAGGGAAACAGTTCTAAGAAATCTTGAGCAAGAAGGCAGCCTGCACTAATGGAGTATAACAACAAGTCGCAAGCAGATTAACGCCCACAAGCAATAGAAGATGCATAGGAAGCACCTCTAGTTTACTTACTTTGTAATTATCAAGACATCTTACCTCTGAAAATACACTTCTATGTTGATCCTGTTCAGCCAAAGCTACAGTTCTAACACACTTCAGTTTCCAAGCACCCTGCGACAATCCGGTTTACAACACCATCAGCACATAACTATAAAAGTTATATAAAAACATAATCGTCTGTCACTCTTACACATTAAATACACGCTTGTTATTAAGACATAAAAAGAGTGGTTCACTGAACTGCATAAAAAAAAACTGTATAAACTTCCATTGCAAACGATTTACCTGCGGTAAAAGTGAATAATATGGGATGCGTGTCGTGTGTGTTAAATTGGTGAATTGTGTGTTAAATTGGTGAATTGTATGTAAAATTGGTGAATTGTGTGTAAAATTGAGAATTCACACAGCGGTTAAGTTTATTTTATTTTAAGGATTCTAGAATCCTCGTAAATATTTTTTGTTTTTGAAAAATTTCACCAAAATACGACAGTTACGCTTTTATGAATGTGAAATGGTAAAAGGCTTCATTGCACGATTTGTTCACAGCTTGCACTGAAATGTTCTATACGTGACAGAGTGCAATAGTTGTGCCACATTAAAGTAGTTTAAGGCTACATTAACCCAGCAATTTGTGGGGAATTCTGCGTGGGTAGAATAGAATACTTTCAACGGACTCATCTTCAAAAACTGAAATATGTTACAGAGATTCATAAATTAATAAACACATACATAAAAATTTTGGACCATTCGTCACAGAGTTTGTATTTGGTGAATAAATGTTTCCGAAAAATTACGTCTATCGGGGTCAATGCAAATATTTTATGGACAGGAAGGGTCAGTTACACCTGCACACTCCAGTGTACATAAGACTTCTGCAATCACCTACATTTGTAGAAAAGTTTAACAGTTTTTATAATAGACATGAAAAATAACCGTTCCTTGAACCTGCTTATCAATGCAACATCACAGACAAATTCTTAATACTTTGTCAGTATTGAAATTAACTGAGTGAAGATCTTATTTCATTAATTTTTTCTTATGTCTTTCCTAGACAGGATAAAATTTTGGCGAGCTCAAGAAACACTGAATTCATTTTGTGTTTTTACGTGCTTTTAAATCCTGCTGTTTTGATAATTGTAACCGACATAAATCTGACGCCTTCTCAGAGTTTCTCGCCTCCAATGAGTGCCAGAAAAACTGTCTGGCTTAAGGATGTCTCTGCGATGTAATTTTCCAACCTCAATGTAGCTTCGAATAGAGTATAAATTTAAAAAAAATGAAACTGTAGAATAAAGAAAATCCTCATTTTCGCTTACGCATTTAGTCACTTCAAAGAGAAATTTAACTTCTACATTTTTCACCTAATTATAAAGGAAGACAAAGATGAAGAATAAACCATTACATGTAACAGTGGGAAAGTTTTGATGCTATGCGTTGGTTAGCAGTTTCCCAGCTTCTGCAAGTTTGGCTCGGGTAAAGAGAGTGCTAGGGTAGAGGAGAAACAAGAGATCAGGGGCCTCCAACCCTCATGTGCAGTAGACTGTTTGCTTAATCGTGTTCCAAGAAAACATACAGACTCAAACTCTAAACTTTTGTAACATAACTTAATTCATGATGCCATAATATAAATTGCATTGGGTCAATCAGCACGGTTTGTGACAGCAGAGAGTAAGCCGGCACGGTTCAGTTACATACCTTATTTTGTGGTGCAATACCTTCCAATATGTAGAGCACGCTTGCACCTTTTCGTGACATCGCGTATATCGTGACACAATAATATAAAGTGTATAGGATAAATTGACACCTTTCCAAAACGAAACCTATTTGATGGTGCAATATTATCAATTGTACAGTGTACAGCTGGTTGATTGACCGAACGTATTGCACGGTACAATATTTTACATGTAATAAAGTAAAAACGCACCACTTTATGAAGACGGATTTCTTGATATGACCGTTCGACTGACGGCTCACGTAAGAAAGAATTTCTCATATTTGAGTTTATTTAAGCATTTTGTATCTGCTGCTAATATAAATTTTAAAATGTATTTACGAGTATTTTTGATCGTTTAACTTTTCTCTTCAACTTAACCGTTACGAAAATAGAATGTTACGGTAAATTTGTTGCTGTGCATGCAACGAACGCGTATGGGGGAATAGAGTTATAGTTCCACTCGTTCTTCGCCGTATACTAGGTGGAAATGAGTGGTCAGCCTCATGTTTTGGCCACTCTGCACCAGAAAAAAAGCCCTGTTGCTCACTGGATAGGCAATAGATTGGGAGCGACAGAAGTTCTGGACATTTGGAAGAAGAGAAAACATCTCTTGATGTGGCCGGTAATTGAAACAGGTTTCCTTCGTTGTACAGCTCGTGGCCGATTTGCTGTATTAATCACTCTGCTTCAGCTCCCTGAGAAGTAGACTGGGGAAGTACAAACTGCACCAAGTTCGAAACCCTTACAAATGTCCAGAATTCCTTTTCAGGTCCCAGCGTCTTAAGAGCTGAAGGACTAAAATGGCTGCACAGAAATTACATTTCGAATGACGTTTCATCTATACACTACTGTGTCGTCATTGCTAAGTTACGTTTGTATCATAGTTAAGTTACAAGTTAATACTATCATGTAACATTAAAAATGTAGCCATCACTTCTACGTAATCATTTGTAATTAAAATTTAAACCGTTTTTTTCACTGTTGTGAGACAGACGCTGTCGTGGCGATGATGGTGCAAGTACAAAGCATTACTTCACCTTGATAAAGGCAGCACGTTTCTCCGATAAGTTTGTATCTATCTGCCAATCGCATGGAATCGCATTCCGAGAGACAATAACATAATGTTTTTTTATTAATTCTTTAAATTCGAATGGTAAATATGTGTGCCACCTCCCTTAACATTTAAAAACATAGCGCATTAAGACGTTTCCTATAATTCTCATAAAAACACTAATCGTTTCCCCAAACAGCACTATGAGATTGGGTTCATTATGCAGAAGAACTGAGTTCTCTCTGATTAACAAATATGTTTTGTGTGTAATTTGCACAAACATTTGCTTAAAAGCGTTAGTGAAAAGTATTTTAATCGGAAAGATATCTACTTAACAAATATCACGTAATTCGGGGTTTATTTCACTTGAACATATGAACTCTTTATTTCCTCATACATGGACAGACCAGTAAGAATCCTTTCAGTAACTCACGGCCTTTATATTCGAAATCCGTACAAAGTCTGTAAATAATCCTCTGGCTTAGTGTTCACTGCTTTAACGTAGAGCGAAGATAAAACTTCTCTTTTTCCTTTTCATCTTCGTTCCAAAAAGAACTGCATATGACAGGCGGCAGGCATTCTGCAAGCCTCATAAATTTCAATGACTGACTCTGTTAACACCACCATTCTTCCACTACACAACGTTTTCTGCCGTAAACACGTCTGTGGGAACGGCTGCAGTATCTTGAGGATGTACCATAGGATCAACTTGAGTAATTTTTCCACGTCATATTGTTACGACTGGAGGATTTCTCCACCAGTAAATCAACATGACAGTTCAAGGAACAATGGGTTAACAGACATCATATAAATTACATGAATAATATTATTTAGAACATATCGCAAATGCTTTGCCCCTTACTTAGATATTTATAAATGTTCCTGTAGTTATAATTTCAGCAAGTTATATCACAGTACTCTTATTGTGCAGCACTAACCATTTAAATAAAAGTGGTAAATACACTTACCAGCTCTTAGAGGTCTAAAATTTAAAAACTCTGCATTCTGTACAAGCGGTATATTTGTTCTGTCACGGTCTACATATAGGTAGCCATCCATATCCTAAAGAGCCTCAATGTACCATCATTTTTATTATAATAATTATTATTGTTGTTATTAAATTTTTGTTTTCAAAAAATTAACCTGGCAAATGCTTCATGGCCTCTTTTTTCTAAAGTTTATATCCGCCATCGAGGCACTTCTCGAGCCGTTATATTTTACACAAACAAACTGAAAATACAATCGAATGACGTAACAATACTGAGGCCTCAGTTCTCTCTTAATCTCGGAACAGAAAAAGTTTAAACTGCAGTAAATTAACTGCTTTAGCAACACATTACGTGTATGTTGTTGTGTGTGCAGCTGCAAGGGGTGGAACAGTCTTCTTTATTGACGCTCAGCATTAAGAGATTGTGGTCATCTTCGCGCACGTTCGCAAATATATTTTCTATTGTGCAATATACATATATTTGACATTTAGAACACTCGGTAATCTTAGTGTATCGTCGGAATTACGCTGCCCACTGCCACACATGCGTGACTGAAACGTAAAAATAAACTCTCATTTCTTTGATTTTATCTCGAAAACCGTAGGACCTAGGAAAAATGTGCAATAGCCGTACAATAGGCAGCTTTATTCTTCTACGGATTTTTTATTCCGAAAATTCTTATGTCCTGTAGGCTAAATATTTAGCGAGTTTCTTTCGTAATGTGAACAAATGCGTGTGGGTCTCCAGGTAAAGGGTCGTTACAACTGTCCTATCTAAATTGAAACCACGACTCGACATATTTTATCAAAACTCTTCAACATCAAATTTTGTTCAGCGGAACTCATATTATTACGTAATAGTGCTACAGGACGAATGTAAGGGGAGCTCCACAGGACGGGGAAGGCGGCTAGCAACAATTAACAAAAAGAAAGTAGAAGAAATTTGCATAATTTTTGCACCAGTAATATAAAAGTCCAGGGTTAGGATATTCAAAATGACTCTTGTTGGTAAAATAACAAAACGCATTAAATGTATATACTAAAGAACGGAAACATATTTGAGGACTAATATTAGTTCAGCTACTCAAGACATTTTGCAAGTTTTCTGGTCCCCAGACCAACAGGATCTCACCACATGTCTATATCAGCCAAATGTATCCAGTCAGCACTAACTCCACGGAGAAGCGGCCTTTATGTCAAGCTAACAGGCCTTCTTCTCTTTAAGCAGTTACTGTTATTTCACTGACAGTGAAGGTCAATGAAAGTGTTAATAGGTTTCCCGTCCCATAAGCTAGAAGAATCCAATCCAAGCCCACTCAAACAACCAGGTTATGGTCTAATGATAGGATAACTGGTGATTAATGAATTGCAAAGGCAGCGGTCGCTGTTTAATTTGAGGTGTTTTCTAAAATTTACCTCAAGGAAACAAGAATACAAAAGTTTGAAAGTTGCCAAGTTACTTCCAGAATTCAAGCAGTCAGCTTGCGCTATCTACCGTTCCACCAAACCTCAGAAAGTCACGTGACACAACACCATCCATAACCTCCCATAACACTAATTTTTGCGCTTGTCGAATGTCGTGCGTTTGTGATGGACGCAAACAACTGTACACCCCTGGTCCCCCGCAAGCTCTGGAGCCAATACGCCTATTTCTCCACGTGGAGCGGTGTACTCTAGCACATAGCCTCTGGTAATCTAAATATTATGAAACTTTGTGCAGTGTTATATAGCCCATAGCTTGAGACGAACTTGTTCACAAAATCAATAAATATACGTATAATACGGTCCACCATGCTGCTGAGAGTTATACTCATATGTAAAAGACACCTTTACTTAAGGCCGTACTATATAAGGGCGACTGCTGTCTTCCGTTGTGTGACGCCGTGTAGTTTGATGCATGTAGATCAAATTACACTGCGTCACATACCAAAATCCAGCAATAATTCTAATTACAGGAGCAAGGACCTGACATTTCTTATGCATACACAGATGAATGTGACACGCTGATTGGTTGTGGCCTTCAAACCCACCTGTAATGACGACCTCCAGTTTTTGTAGAAGTTCTTTATTAAAACTAAACTAGACCAATAAATAACAAAGTAATCAACATTACAGGTCTAAACTTAGCAAGTGTATTTATGTAAGTCATGCGGCATGTACGAGATACAGGAGAGGTGCGCAGCAGGGTTCTGGTGGGGACACCTGAGAGAAAGAGACCACTTGGAAGACCTAGTCTTAGGTGGGAGTATAATATTAAAATTGATCTTCAAGAAGTGGGACGGGGAGGCACGAACTGGATTTCTCTGGCTCAGAATACGGACAGGTGGGGGAGCTTGTGAATACGAATACGAACATCCGGGTTCCATAAAATATGGCGATTTTCTTGACTCTCTGAGGAACTGTCAGCTTCTCAAGAAGAATAACGCTCAATGAAGTTGCAGGAAAGGCAACAAAGCCTTTACACGTTCGTTTATTTATTTATTTTTATAAATTCGAAGTTAAAGTTTCACTTATATTACCATAATGATCATCGTCCTCAGCACCCGCAATACCGCACTCGGTACAGTTACTGGCCTATGGACTGGATATTTCGGTGTTCAAATCCTGACAGAGATAAAAGTTTCTTTCTTCTCTAAAACATCCAACTGGCTATGGCACCCACGCAACCTTTCATCCAACGGATAGCGGAGTTCTTTACCGGGCATGGAACGGGAGAAGTGTGAAGTTAACAACTTAGCCCTATTTAACGCTGACGTTAGGTATAGCGTAACTATACTTCTTCTCGCCATGTAATGGTGGGGTCACCATATTATTATTATTATTATCATCATCATCATTTATAAACCTTCAATGCAACCTGCTACAGCACTACAGCGCACAGCACACTTGCAGTAATATGGTCAGTTTGATCCTTACATTACACAACAATCACTTCCCATGAAATATTAACATGTTACTGTGTGGAACATGGGTGCCGTATTCTTTATTATGCAGAAACTGAATTTTGATATGTAATTATCTGAACTGAAAGTGAAATCAGCGTATTCTCTTCTGCAACCAGCATAGGACAAATTCTTAATCGTAAGCGTGAAAAGATATAAGCAAAATACAGGAATGTTTTGAAAGGCCGCAAACGTGTGGTTATCGTCATTACACGGACGAAGTAGCCTACAGTTTCAAAACTTCAAAGCACATTTATAACTACGTCGAACACCTGCTTCAATGAAACTCCGCATTTCACACAAAACGTTTATTTTGGTGTTTCTGAGTATCTTAATTACGCCCGTACTGTAGGAAAGGTTTAAGTAAAGACCCCAACGATTCTGTTTCTGTACCCTTTTAAAGAGTCGGGGATATAAATAGACGGTAATAATGTGTCGTGCCCACAACAAGGTATATCAACACTGAGAACAGAAAGGAGCATGTAGTATCTCAAGGTCACAACTGGGGTTTGGTTTTGTGTGTGTGTGTGTGTGTGTGTGTTTGTGTGTGTATATGTGTGTGTGTGTGTTTTTTTGTGTGTGTATGTGTGTTTGTGTATGTGTGTGCTTGTGTGTGTGTCTGTGTTTGTGTATGTATGTGTTTCTCTGTTTGTGTGTGTATATGTGTGTGTTTGTGTGTATGTGTATGTGTGTTTGTGCATGTGTTATGTGCATTTGTGTGTGTTTGTGTATGTGTGTGTTTGTGCGTGTATTTTTGCCTGTGTGTGTGTGTGTGTGTGTGTGTTTGGGTGTGTGTTTGTGTATTTGTGTGCGTGTGTTTGTGTGGGTGTGTGTGTGTGTGGTGTGTGAATGTGTGTGTGTGTGTGTTTGTGTGTGTGTTTTTTGGGGAGGGGAGGTTCAAGAGATTTAAGTTTCAGGCAAAATTCCAACACTTATTGCAGTCTAAATACCGCAATATTTACCTGACTGATGCAAATTTCCGCTGAATGCCGACCACCACCTTCGGGTCCGTACGATCGATCAGTTGTCACTGTGGACGGTACTTTTATTGAATTGTGTACCTAAATCACAGAAATCCAGATCACTGAGGGAGTGTCAGAAAAGCAAGTTCGGGATTTCATGTCTTCTCTTAGGAGTATTTTATTTCGGGCTGTGTAAATCACAAATTTCCCAGCAAGGCTCCTCAAAACTGCAAAAGCAGTGGTGCTTACGCCCTTCTCCTCGTCTTTGCTCCAATCACTGCCTCCAATGATTCCTATTCTGTACGATATGGTTTGGCGTAAGAAAAAGTAAAATTTAAAGCAGTTATCATAAAAGACTTGACGAAGAATACTTCAAACATGTACTTTATAGACAGAAACAATTTCGGAATCCAAGAAAAAATTATTTTCCATTTTGTTCTAACAATATATTTCGAAGTTGTGTTGACTGAAATAAAAGAGTACATGTAATTTCTAACAACTATTTCCAACCACTGTACATTGCACCCCTGTTTTTCGCAAGAAAATTCTATTGAAACCTAAAATATTAAATTATAACAATATAGGCGCACTGGTTTTAAAGTTTCGTTTCTTTCCGAGAACAAAAATGTGGTTTGTAGGCGCGTTTGCGAAATTGCGAGAAATTACTATTAACTTCATCATGTCTGTCTGTCCGTCCGCATGGAAACAACTCGGCTCCCACTTACCGGATTTTCATGAAACTTGATATTTGACTATTTTTCGGAAATCTGTCGAGAAACTTCAAGTCTCATTAAAATTTCACAAGAATAACGGTACGTTACATGAAGACAGACATACTGTGTGTACAGTACAGTTATGGTAATGGTTCGCTCAGTTTTTCTCATAATGAGAAATATTTTAAAAAAAAGTTTGTAGGGAAAATCAAAACACACACTTTGTGCACAGTAACCTTGTTTCCGAAAATTGTGTCGCTTATGAAATAATGTAGAAAAATACTGTAGAGCCCGACAGGCCACAGGTGACAATATGATAGGCTCAGTCGCTTCACATGCTGCATAACCAAGCCTAAAAACAGACAATCAGAATATGTAACACTTATTGCTTGTGTGCTGCAACAATGGTTAGGTGAAAGTGTCTCCATGTTGCCTTACACGTACATTGTCTCTCTTGTTTCTGGTGTGGTCAATAAAACAGTTTGTTCCTCTCAATCTTGTTACCACGCATTTATTATTATTATTATTATTATTATTATTATTATTATTTTGCTGTCACGTCAGGTGTTAACACACTGGCCTAGTCTGAAGACTGTGGAAGGGCTACTGCTTCTGGTGCTCAAGTCTAATTTCATCTAGGAAGTGTGTCATTCCCGTTGTGTGTGTGAAACTAGGAAAAGGTATGTAGTCAAACACAACTTAAGTTGTGTTTGACTACATACCTTTTCCTAGTCTAATTTCATACCCCCACCACTGTTTAGTTATACCACATAAGACATCGCAGGCTGACAGCAGTAAAGAAATTTTGATTGTTTGCACAAGTTTTCTGGGCACAGAAAAGCAAGTATAACTTTACCCAAAGGGTGCAGCATATTTATAATCAACCCAACAGCCTTAAAATGTACCTATTAATATTATTGCCTGTAGCCAGGAGTTTCCCTTTAACGCAGGTATAGACCCATGCTGAACCGCTGCTCTATTTAACGTCGTGGCCACAAAGTGTTTTGTAAATTAGTGACACGTGTTGTACCCTCCCTTACCCTACACCAAGGAAAAAGTCATGGTCTGGCATTACACAGCTCACGAACCCAACATTTTAACCGCTTGGGCAGGTATAAATTTAAGGGACTGGCTCTTCTTTTTTTTTCCAGCGCAGGAAGTTAAAAAGTTTGACGACATAACAACTCGTGCCATACAAACATACGTGGACAAACTTGAAACATTGCTTGTGAATAGAGTCGACCACACAACCCTTCGGGGGGGGGGGGGGGTTAACCTGCTCAAAAAACAGGAAGACCCCTTTTAAAAATGTGGAGTAGCGGCTTGGGGAGGTTTTGGTGACGTTTTTAAAGAGGAGGGAAAAAA
>Ga0123354_10020359_pt1 | contig 10436 bp, 11 predicted proteins | sample TergutLab28metaG_2_FD_97872 | JGI IMG/M metagenome (GOLD analysis project Ga0123354, IMG submission 97872) | Labiotermes labralis P4 segment gut microbial communities from Petit-Saut dam, French Guiana - Lab288 P4 | ecosystem: Host-associated > Arthropoda: Insects > Digestive system > Gut ...
CAGTATCTCTCAGTTTAATTGTGATGTATATATATATATATATATATATATATATGTGTATATATATATGTATAAGCACACACACACACACACACAAATATATATATATATATATATATATTAGAAGTCTGAATCATTCTCACCGTTGTGGTAAAGTGTCCCGTTTTTTTTGTGTTCCTTCTGGTCATACCAAACTAGACTGAGGAAAATTCATAGCATCTAATCCACTAAACAAGTTTCCAGCACACGCACGCACACTCAAGGAATGCACAATCAGTTTAAAAAGTGAATACGCCTCTGACAACATGTTCATATGCCATGAGAGCATACGGATGAGTGGAGTTATACCTCCAGCCATTCTTAACCCGGAATAAGTTATGTTTCCAAATCATGTTCCATACAGAACCTCACAAAAATTCATATTCCGTAGTAACGAAGCGAACACTGGTGCATTTCCAGCACAGAGACAAATAAAGTTCTCTTGAACTGAATTAGCCGTGACGAGTTTATGAGTACAGGACATAATGACAGTAAAGAAGCGTTACAATAAATGTAGCAGTGTTCCATTTTGATGAATAGCATCTGGTGTGTGACGTACAATTAGAACATGATCATGTAGAGGTTACAATACGAATGTTTTGAACAGGCAGGCTGATAAGCACCTAATACACAATACACTTAACAATGAGCAGTGGAGAAAATTCTTACCTTCTTTTGTTCAGGAGAAAATTAATTAGTTCAGTAGGGTACATAAAACTGTAGGTTAATTGTCCTCAGAAAGTGCCGACACTTTGCTACTACTGTGCACAGTGAACACTGTGGTTGGCGAATGCAAAAACGTTTTTCTATAGGAATAAGTGAGGGAAGTGTAATAAAGATTAACAGAAATGCAAACGCTTAAGGAGATTTCAAGAAACGTAAAATAATATACATGCAACGGTCACACGCCATGATCATATGAATTAGGTGTCCCGGTTTTTTCTTACTAACGTAGGTATAAAACAAGTGCACAATCAAACAACTGTACATAATAAGAACAGAAAATGCTTTTCTTTAGCCATCTTCAGGATGTAAGTAGTTAAAGACGTATACGGCGTTATTTTCAAGCTGTCATATGTACAGTACATGGTAAAATACATAATAGCATCGAATCATTAAAACGTCTATGTAGAGTGTTACATAAAAATTGTGTTCAATTATAATATAATAAAATATAATATAATATAATATAATATAATATAATATAATATTACACTGTACTTTGTATAGAGTGATCCCTTACTCTGAAAACATAGAGTGGCAATACATAGGATTTACCACGCGATTTCATTCGAATATATTTCAACATGCACAAAATGTGTCAAAGACCAACAAATGCACTTTAATTTTATTGATGTACTTTTATTGTTATTATGGTTACCAACATGTTTCGGCCACTCATGTGGCCATCTTCTGGGTGATTTCATTGATGACAAGAATTCAGTTGTGCTCTTTCTTTTAACCTCTGCGCTAGATGGGGTGGGTGGTCCACGCCACGCCCGGCCATTTTAGCCCCCCCCCCCCCGAAAGACCAGATACCCGCTGTATAGGAGGCTGGGTGGGCCCACGGCCGTTCTGGACGGGTGCGGAAAAACTCGCCTTCACAGGGATTCGATCCCCGTAGAAATGAATACCAGGAATATTTCCTAGGGGATAAATGCGGCCGGTGCGTAGGGCTGACAGCCTTGCCACCATAGCCGACAGTCTGGAAATCTGGTAGCCTCAAACTCCTCGAACCTGCAAGAAGCCTGTGCAGGGATTGATTGGTTATTATTATTATTGGCTTTAGTATTATTAGTATTATTTTAACTAAATTCAAACAGCAAAGGTCTTATTGCAGAAGACAGTAGTATCTCATCTTTTCGTGTCTTATTTTTATGGTATCTGAAGCTCTACTTCACTTCACTCTTCACTACTCTCCGACATGTGTCCCTATCCTAAGCCACTTTAATCCAGCCCCCACCGTCACATCTTATTTCTTTCAGCTCCATTTCCTCTTTTTGCCATCGCGTTATGCTGTTTCTTGCAAGTAGTTTCTTTCCTTTCAGTACCCCTACTAAAAATCCTGTAAACATTTCTCTTCTCTCAAATTTGTGCAACATTCCCGGTCATTTTCATATTTCTTGATTGGACCACCCTAATAATATTTGATATAGAGAACCCCTATCGGTGTATCAGATCAAAATGCACATTTATTTGATCACACAACGAGCTACTTGTATACGTTTCACTGGCGAACAGTTTCGGCTGTGCGATCGAGCAATCTTAGGCCACTACATCAGAACGGAAAAATAGAAACTGCGTACATAATAAGGATGCAGATCTGACCCCTTACATTAAAAGATAAATTGTAAATGTATATAAAGCATGTAATAGACGAAGCCTAAGCAAAATATTAAAAACTGCATGACTGTGTCGTAAAGAACACAAAGTTTACAAAAAATTAAAGTACAGGTGCAGATCTCCATCCTAAAGTTACACAGAGAGTTGCTATTTCCTCTGTCCTTGGGTAGTGGCCAGATGATAGCTCGATCGTAGTGCCGAAACTATTTGCCAGTAAAGCCTTTACAAGTAGCTTGTGTGTGTGTGTGTGTGTGTGACTGATAACCGAATAAACGTGCAATTGTGATCTGGTAATATTTGGTAAGGAGTGCAAATCATTAAGCTCCTTGCTATGCAAATTTCTACAACCTCTTGTCAGTCTCTCCTTCTTGGGCCCAAATACCTTCCTTAGCATTGTGCTATCGACCACCCTTAGCCTATTTGTTCATTAATGTAAGACACCAAGTTTCACAACCATATAAAACAACGGACAAATTCAGAGTTCAGTATACATCAATCATTATGTTTGCAGATACTGTAAAAAAAAAACACAAGGAGTGTGGTCAGAATTTAGCATGTTAATAACACTAATAGTAACATTATTACTTCTGCTCCTACTACAACTACTACTACTGCTAATGTGCTACTACTACCACTACTGCTACTGCTACTACTGGTAATGTGCTACTACTACTACTACTGCTATTGTGCTACTACTACCACTACTGATACTGCTACTACTGCTAATGTGCTACTACTACTACTACTGCTATTGTGCTACTACTACCACTACTGCTAATGTGCTACTACTACCACTACTGATACTGCTACTACTACTAATGTGCTACTACTACTACTACTGCTATTGTGCTACTACTACCACTACTACTACTACTACTAATGTGCTACTACTACTACTACTGCTATTGTGCTACTACTACCACTACTGCTATTGCTGCTACTACTACTACTAATACTACTTCTTCTTCTTCTTCTAGTACCACCACCTCCACCACCAGCAATAATAACGATATTATTATTATTATTATCGACTTCTGGACCTTGGTATGCGTTTGCGATTTTTAAGCACTGTATTTCTACGCCACAAAGAAAGGACTAACGAAACGCCTCCTTCAGTTCCACGAATGCGTTGTACAAGATATATCCTTGGTGTTCTCAGAGTCCATTAACCACACAAACCGTGGCGATCTGTCTGAAGAAACGGACCCACGCCATTCTCAATTCCCAAAGTCCTTTGTCTTATACGAACCAAGTCTGGGATAACAATATTGCCCATCTCTTTCTTATGCATTCCTTCCCTCTCTTTCCCACGAGTCTTAATACTTGTCTCTCTTTCTGTTGCTATTATCGAGTGAGTGAGACAGACGGTCTGCAAGGCCAGCCTATTGCCTATCTATAGCTATCTGTACTCGTTCTATTCGGCTAGCAGCTGTTCCTTCACCTCATGATAATTACAAGAATTATTCAAAAAATCAGTCAGGCAAGAAGAAACATGCCAACTTGTACATATTATAGACAGCCGACGTTACATCAGGAAACTTCGCCAGTGTATCTGAAGGAGGCTATTTATTCTGTTTCATTGCCACCACATGACCACTGATACAATTGAATGGATCAAGAGAGGGGGAAAGTACTTACAATGTACCCTCATTTCCTGACGGTTAGTGTTATTAAGGTGGAAAGGAACTGACAAACGGTGTATTAACATGTTTCTAAGGATGGAAATGTTCTGGAATTCACATATGTGATGTCTGTAGGGCAGAACGTCAGGCTTGACTGACTTTTCAGTAATGTCGGTTTTTAAATATTAATGTATTTTGCTAATGACCACCTATAAAGTTTTATATTATTAGGGAATCTCTTTTAACAACTGGTTACCCGAGTTGCTGAAGCGTAACGCTGCTACTTGATATTCAAGATAAGATATTCACTTTTATGTTAATTTCTTTTCCGATCGTCACGCCTGTTCAGGCAAGCAATGTTCTTATTGTCAGTTTGAACACAACAAATGGTGCAAATACGGGTCACAGTGTAACATGTGTTATGTGCATGTGTTTCACCGAAGAACAACTGCGCTCGACTGAAAATTCTGAAGTGAATTAATTATAGTACGGCAAAACATATTTCGTAACTTCTTTTCTGTTACAAAATATAACCTGCCGTTTTCTGACTGAATCGAAAGCTATGATGTCATAAATGTTACGCAGAATGTTGCACAGTGCAGTTTCTTTGTTATCGTCAATTGCAGATCATACAGTCTTCTCCTTCCATTGGCACTACAGCCCACAGTGAGCTTTGGCCTGTCGAAAAATATCCTTCCTTTTTTTCCTATCTGCCAAAAACTCTCTCCATCTTCTCACTCCCAGCACTTGAAGATTTCTTTCTACTTCCTCTTTCCATCTTTTCCTGGGGTCTTCGCTTTCTTCTTCTTCTTCTTCTTCTTCTTCTTCTTCTTCTTCTACTTCTTAAATTGGCACTACAGCCCACTGTGGGCTTTGGCCTGTCGAACAATGTCCTTCCATTTTTTCCTATCTGCCACCAACTCTCTTCATCTTCTCACTCCCAGCACTTAAAGATTTCTTTCTACTTACTCTTTCCATCTTTTCCTGGGTCTTCCCCTTCTTCTTCTTCTTCTTCTTCTTATTCTTCTTCTACTTCTTCCATTGGCACTACAGCCCACTGTGGGCTTTGGCCTGTCGATCCCAGCACTTGAAAATCTCTTTCTACTTCCTCTTTCTATCTTTTCCTGGGTCTTCCCCTTCTTCTCGTCCCTTTCAGTTCTTGAGTGAAGATCTTTTTGGGCATCCTATCCTCCTTCATTCTCTCTAGGTGACCTAACCAGCTTATCCTTTGCCCTTTTATCCATTTTATTGTATTTTCTCCTTTGCTCATCTCTTCTAGTTCTCGATTCGTCCGACATTTCCTTTCCCCGTTTTCACATTTAGGACCATATATTCTTCTAAATATTTTCCTTTCAAAAATTAGCAGAGCTTGTTCTTCTTTCTTCGTCAACGTCCATGCTTCCGCTCCATACGACACTACCGGTCTTAATAGTGTCCTATATAATATAATTTTAGTAGTTCTGGATAAAAGTCGACTCCTGAAGAGACTTATAGCGGCAAAAGAAGTTCTATTGTCTATATATGCGTGTGTTAATAAAAGTACAGTAAACGATGTCGTTTGTGCAGTTGTACGTTTATTTAAACTAATAATACATGACATAGGTCCTCCTGACAGAGACGCCTACTGCGTGACTGGCAATAGAAAGATCCTGTCCCTTTGTTGTAGGCACCACACCGTGATAAAAGGTGTGAAAGCATATGCCCACAGTACACTTTATCGCTGCAAACCGTCCGTGTCCGGTAAATAAGACCGGAATGTGCTTTAGGCAGGCAGTTAGATCCTCTTCGTGTTTCTAAGACGTAGTGGCCAAAAGACGAATCAAAAAATTTTAACTACAGTCAGTTTAACTACAATTGTTCGAGGTAAAATAGCGATGAGTGACAGACGACCTCATTGGCACGGGGCACGTAAGAGTATTTGAATGAAAAGTTTCCTTCATTTTATAGAACTCCAAATTTCTTCTCTTTATTCCCGGTACTCTGCCTGTGTATGTTATTCTGTCCTAGTTGAATTTAGTCCACACCCTCACACACCTCATCTGTGACCTATTATAATATTATCCTCTTGATATTTTTTCGTCACACCGCGTGAGATTTATGGTGGAAAAAATTGACACTGGGACTTTTCTCCCAACACTCGGTTTTCCTCTATCGGTATCTTTATCACCAATTCCCCATCCTCATGCATTTGTTGATTAATATATCATTCATCTACGACAGACAATAAATAATATGAAAATGGATGTTGCCGTTAAATGTAACATTTTGCTTTCTCTCTTCCTCGTGCAGTTTTCCGGACTGCGTTCCTTAGGATGGGCTGCAGTAGCAAGCTGTTCTTAACTGGATAATGAAGCTTCTGTTGTTATAAAATCCAAGGAGTTTCTTCACCAATCACGCGATTGTCATCGTCTGAACAAAGACTGCATTCCGTATAGTTGGTTGTTGAGGCGATGCTTTACGATACACTTCACATTAAGGAACGTAGATTGTTGGTCAAATTGTAGAAGGTAGATATAGGGTGGGTGAGCGTGCAGCTAGGTATCAGTGTTTCTACATAATCAAGACAGCGTAGAGGGGTTGGGTGGGCGAATAAGATGATGGCTGGAGTAGTGAAGAGTTAGTGGAGCAGACGTATATATATATATATATATATATATGCCTATTGTAAGTCTAAAGATGGGGAACTTACTGACAAGTAATAGGACAAGACAGTGGCAGATAGACGCAAGACAAGGCAAAGCATCGGAGGAACGAACACATATACAAGGAAGAGAATCTGACAGACTTCTCCTAGACACTTCGATGCTAAATTATACGTGGTACAGTGCTAAGATAGATACGTATGTCGTCGTAATAATACGGCAAGTTAAGCGTAAAATGACTTCGCATTGTTCCTGAAACCCCCCCTTCCTTCTTCCTTCCCCACCCCTCCCCCAACAAACTTCCAGTCAGTCAGACCAAGAGGAAGGAGTTGAATAGGAGGGGAGAGATCGTTCATCTTGCTTTGCTATCAGACGTCATGATAGACAAATGAGCTTCATGGTGGCTTAACGTGGCTTTCAGAATGTGGCAGTGGGTTCGCGGATCGAACTCTGAAACAGACACTTTTAGCAGAGCGAGTTGTCGCAGATAACAGAGTAATCGTCTTCTAGTAGAATGAGGTTTTCTCATACACTGGGCAGAATATATATATATATATATATATATACACATATGTACGATCTGAACGTCTGTCAGCTTTTAATGCAGCTAATAAATTATTTATTAGGCATAACTTAGAAGTACACAAAGAAAATCCAAAAATGTAAATATGAGATAAGATGGAAAATAATCATGAGTTTTGGTAACAGAACAAGTAGCTCAGTATTTTTGGTTCTGCTGTGATGTGTTCCACACTTACCGTAAAATACATACTGCTTAATTTGTGATATATTAGCGACAAAAAAGACATTTAAAAATTAATAATAGTGAGGAAATAGAAACTAATATTTTAAGAAATTCCGATATTTGTGTGAAACCTGAATGTACAAGAAGAAAAACAGAAACAAAAAAGTTAAATTTATAACATTTGTTTTTTAGTGTAACCTTTAACTAAATAACTAATTACTAACTGACCAACTAACTCAATGTAACAGAGTCTTTGTTGAGAAATTAACAAGTTCTTGGCTAGTCAAGAAATTTCCCCAGTTTATGGAACCTGGAAGTCCAATACCATGTGCTTCACAGCCCCCTTCCCCACCAGTCCATATCCTAAGCCACATGAGTGCTGTCCACGATTTTCAGTCGAATTAAAAATTCGTTTAATATTACTCTCCCACTCAGACTTAGATCTATCGAGATACTTCTTTCCCTTATATATTTCGCAACAAAAAAAATGTATGTATTTATTTTCTTTTCATGCATGCCACACTCCCACCCACTTCGTTCTCTTCTAAAGTCTGGTCTATAAATAACCGATACATTATGCAGTGATTTACGATATACCAAGCCGTGGAAGAAAAAATTTGAAATCTAAAATGAAAATGTTGATCCCATAACGGCTACTGATTTCCTTTGTTAGAAAATAATTTTTTTTTTATTTTTTCACTGACTTCCCCCCTCCCCCCTCGTCATGGCTCGACATCCCCTAGTGGCCCAGGGGCCTCCTCATTGCCGAAGCTTTACGATTACACACAGACACAACACACTCGGTAGGACTCCTCTGGACGGGTGATCAGCTCCTCGTAGAGACCTCTACCTAACAACAAACAGTAGTCGCAAAGACTGACTTCGGCAGTATTCGAACTCGCAATTCCAGAAAGCGAGCGGCCGCAGACCCACGCCTTTGATGGCGCGGCCACCGGGATCGGCCTCAATGACATATAGGATACATAAACGCATTTTCACTCTAAATACATTTCACTAAGTTCTCTAAATGACAGCCTTAACACTGTACCTTACTCAACCATTATCGTGATACCAGCAGGGCTACTCAGTTTTTATTGTCATTGAAACTTACTGTGGGTCTGTCCTTCAACCGAAAACTGAATATCTCTGGCGGTAACTCCATCTTCCATCTCCACGTTGAGGTACAAAATCCGTCATTCGTAGACATCCTTTTGTGTACCTATAGAAACACCATAAACTGAGATGGTAGTTGTAGAAATCTATTTCGGATGATGAGCCTGTGTATACGTATATGAATATTTTGGGTTGGAGAAGAGAGGTGTGGGGTGTGCAGGATCTCAATTCATCAACTATCGTTTCTTGGTTCTGTGTGTCAATCTCCTCTTCTCTTAAGGGTATATTATAATATGTCTCTGGTGTAGCTATATAACCATCATTGCCACGACTGTATAAGTGGAGCTAGGAACCCAACCAGTTTCTGTCGATGTGGGACTATTGTCTTTGAGTTTCCAAACACTTAGAATCAACTGTTTGGTTACATCAAAAGCCAAGAGTAATAGTGAAACCGATAATGTTGGAACATAAGTGGAATACATAACAGAACTGAATAACTGGTGTATACAAGACATGATAAGTTTCGATTACTTTATGTTCCTAAGAAATCACCCACCACTGCTGTAGCCAAAGGTTCACTAGCCGTGTTCACAACAGCGTGCCACTGGAATTCATTCGGAACCAGAAAAATTCCAAACAAACCACCGCGATTTTTTCACTCATTTATGTGGTAGCATTTCAAACTTAATTTAATTCACTCTATTTATAATTCAGATTAATTGTACTCATACAACGATGTACAGTTTATCTTGTAGTGTATATAAAGACATACATAAGAATGCAAAGTGTCGAGAGCCTTGCAAGCCAAATGTAATAAGGTTTTAACATGCTCTAGAACTAGTATAAGATTTTCTTAGCTACGATGACATACATTTTAGCGCCTCAAGCTGTCATTGCATTGTAAAGATGGAGGTCTATACATCAGTTACATCTCTTATTGTATGCAGATATGATTATTGTGTTCAAGACAGAAGAGCCAATAGATTAATACTAATACAACGGCAGGAATATTTTGAAGTGGTGTCGGTTGGAATACCAGGTGCTTCGAAACATACGGAGTATTTGGGAGCGTAAAGCTGACTTGGAGGTTTATTAAACGATACTAATTAATTCATCAGTTTTTGCAACAAAAACACTTGGGATAAAACAGAATACAATAATACACAGTAAAAGAGAGCAAAGTGCTGTGCATCAAAATAGCGTGTAAGAGAACGGATTCGAATAGTGACAGTTTTTAATAAGCTTATAGAGAAGTTAAATAGGTCTAATGACTTTAAATACGATTACATTAGAATAGAAACATATATATATATGCTAGAGCAGGCTAGCATGGAATGGAGAATATGATAAGATATTGTGGTCACTGACTGGAATAAGAAGTTAGAATAGAAGAGAGTAGACGAATGATTTAGTAGAGCATCAGAGAAAGTAGAACAAGACGAAATAGAACAATGTAGAAAAGAGTAACGTAGTGAAATGAAATAAAGGAGACTAATAGCAATGCCAATAAAATAAACGAGAATATAAGAAGAAGACAAGAGTATAAATTGATTGAAACGAATAAAATATATAAGAATACAAGAGAAATTGATAGATTTAAGCATGGCAAAATAATATTACATATTATCATGTATTTCTTTATTTAGGCAGTGCATTTTTTGGGTTTAATTGTTGTGATTGAATAAGACAATAGTTTAAATTGCAACAAAGTAGTCTTATTAAAATAGTGTGATCTTAACCTGCGCATATTAACAGATAGTCTCAAATATCGAAGATAGCTGGAAATGATGCATGTGTCAAGGAAGAGGACGATTACAGGCTTTAAGTAGTAGTAGTAGTTGTTGTTGTTGTTGTTGTTGTTGTTGGTGGTGGTGGTGGTGGTGGTGGTGGTGGTGGTGGTGGTGGTGGTGGTGGTGGCGGCGGCGGCGGCGG